>ENA-OFCD01001614-OFCD01001614.1-metagenomes-genome-assembly--contig:-NODE-1614-length-10907-cov-2.933008_pt1 | contig 10907 bp, 10 predicted proteins | sample MGYA00153392_OFCD01 | MGnify analysis MGYA00153392 | reverse complement strand
CGAATCATTGCTAAATCGGCAGTGCCACCATAAAGTGTAGCCGCCACAAAACCGTCGGGCATTTTGTAATGATTTTCTGGCGACGTAGAAGGCGACGTTACCAAATTGCTACGACCATCATCAATGAGCATATCGGAACAAAATTCAGCAGCACCGCGCATAATTTTATAAGCATAATTTTTTAGAAAAGCTGTGTCGTTCGTGAAAGCGTAATGCTCAAACAAATGCGTCGAAAGCCACGCACCACCCATATTCCAATTAGCCCACTGCGTATTTCCACCAACTGGATTTGAACTCGCCCAAATATCGGAATTGTGCGCAACGCACCAGCCCTTGGCAGCGTAAAAATTTTTGGCAGTTACGGCGCCCGTGTGTGTATAATTTTCTATAAAACTCAATAACGGTTGGTGCATTTCAGGAAGGTTACACACTTCAGCCGCCCAATAATTCATTTCAGCATTAATATTTGTGGTATAATTACTACGCCAAGGTGGATATAAATACGGATTCCAAAGTCCTTGCAGATTAGCAGGTACTCGCGGTGTGCGCGAACAACTAATCATTAAATAGCGACCAAAATTAAAATACAACGCTTCCAAACTCGGATCGTTTGCGCCATCTTTATAAGCTATCAGGCGTTTATTAGTCGGCAAATCCGACGTAGGATTGCCATTAATATTCAGTTCAACGCGATTGAAAAATGATTGGTAGTCTCTAACATGATTTTCTTTCAGCGTTTTAAAATTGTGTTTACTCGCAGCATTTAATTGTGCCATTGCCAAGTCTGCATCGTTTACGCCGTCGGTGTTCGGGTTTTTATCATACCCATTAAAACTTGTTGCAGTCGAAACCAAAATAATTGCTTCACTACCGTTCTCTACACCAACCGTAGAATCGGTTTGCACCAAATTTCCATCCGTCTGAACTATTTTAATTACATTGGTAAACCGCGTACCTCGCTTCGGATCAAATATATATTTTTCTTCGGTCAAACTTTTATAAACAGGTGCTGTGCCAGACGAAGACAAACCTCGAACGTTTTTAAAACCTTCGAGGTTTGATTTATAAGGCAACAGACTATTGAACCGAATACTAAAAGCTAATTTACCTTTTGTATTTGCTTTCAACCGAATCACCATAACTTTATCGGGGTGTGAAACGAAATATTCGCGCGTATACTCAACACCACCAATTGTATATTGAGTTGTAGCAACCGCATCATTCAAGTTTAAATTTCTCGCGTAATTCGTCGCCATGCTGTCGTGTTTCATATCAATATAAAGCGTACCGAGTGGCATATAAGCCGCCACTTCTTTGCCTTGCATTTTGTGGTTTAAACTATCGGCCAATTTATAGTTTTCAGCTTTGAGTGCGGCGCGCACTAAAGGCAAAAAAGTATGCGCCTCTGGATTTATTTTTTCATTATCTACTGGTTCGCCTGCCCAAAGTGTAATATCATTCAAAAAAATTTTATCGGTTTGCACACCACCATGCACTGAAGCACCCATTGTTCCGTTTCCAAGAACAAGCGACTCTTCAAAAAAACCTGCTGGTTTATCGTACTTCAAAACTTTATCGGATTGCGCGCAAAGATTGTGCGATAGCAAAAACAGTATCAGAATAAAAAAATTGGTTTTTTTCATTATTATTTAAGTATTTTAGAAATCATCACCCAACGCAAAAGTATTTTTCTTATACATCCATTGTCCGCTCGTAAAATCCGGAAACTCGACGGTTTGATTACCGAGCGCAATAGATTGTTCGCTCAAAGGCGAAATAGCACTCCATGCAGCGGCATCATACACGTTAAGCGGTGTTTCAATTTTTCTTTTTGCTGCTTCAATGAACGCATGAATGACAAAAAAATCCATGCCGCCATGTCCTGCGCCTTCCGCTTGATTATTATATTTTATCCAAAGGGGATGATCGTATTTATCGAGCCACGCTTTTGCGTCTTCCCATTGGTGTTTTTTCGCCGTTTTATTTTCAATGTATAAACTCTTGTTCACGTCCATCCATAAACCTTCTGTGCCTTGCACTCTGAAACCGAGCGAATACGGACGCGGCAAATTGGTATCGTGTTGGAGTAAAATAGTTTCGCCGTTCGAGCAACTTATAGACGTTGTGACAACATCGCCAAGTTTGAAATTTACTTTAGCATTCGGATGATCTACCCCACCCACTTTTACGACATGATTGTGCAATCCGCGCGCTTTGGTTGAAAATGAACACAAGTTTGTAAATCGGTTGCCGCGATTGATGTTGACGTAATTCGCAATCGGTCCGATGCCGTGCGTCGGATATAAATCGCCGTTTCTATAAACCGAGTGATGCGTGCGCCAATGCGCTTCGGAATATCCTTTTTCATCAAATTCAACGCCACCACCATAACCTTGCTTGCCGTCGTTAAATTTTACTTCGCGCAAATCATGCTGATAACCGCCTTGCAAATGAATTAATTCGCCGAACAAACCTTGACGAACCATGTTTAAAACTGCCATCACATCGCGCCGATAGCAAACATTTTCGAGCATCATGACATGCGCGTTGTGCTTTTCGGCAGCTAAAACGACATCCCAATGATCTTGCAACGTTATGCCGAGAATGACTTCGGTCGCAACATATTTTATGCCCGCTTCGAGCGCACCAATCACCATCGGTTTATGCCATTCCCATGGCGTTGCAATAAGTACGGCATCTAAATTTTTGAGTTCGAGCATTTTTTTCCAAGCATACACATCACCTGTAAAAATTTGCGGCATTTTCGCGCCATTATTAGTAACAATTTTTTTAGCCGCAGCGAGACTTCTTTCTTCAATGTCGCAAAATGCAACTACCTCAACATCTTTTCTTTTTAAAAGAAGCTCTAAATGATCTGTTCCGCGAAAACCGACGCCAATAATAGCAATGCGCACTTTCTCTTCGTCTTTAGAATGGCTATTTGATAAAAAAGAATGTGGCATCATAGATATAGATGCGGCTGCTAAGGACGTATTTTTTATAAAATCTTTTCTGCGCATAAGTGAATTGTATTAAATTATTAAGTTGATTTCTAAATTTTAATTTTGGGAGTTGTCTATGAAAGCATAAACTTAGCTTGTTTTTTATTTCAGAACGAATTTTAACTAAAGTGATTGATTTAGAACACCAATGATAATTTATTTTAAAAATTTTACGCATGACTAATTTTACAAAAAACGACATGCTGAAACCGTTAGGCGGTTTATTTTTAATGACACCTTTCACAACAGTCTGGGCAATTATTGCTGAAGTCGCTTTAGCCAATAGAGATTACAGACTTGTTGGCATTACATTCTTAGTAATCATTTTAGTTTTTCTTTATTTTTATTTCGTGTTTTCATCTGTTGAAAAAAATTACCCGCAGCAATCGAACTACAAGCTACATCCGAAAAAAAGCAAAATAAATCATTCATAATCATTTTTGTTATTGAAGGTTTAGCGATTTTTATTGTCAAAAACATTTTAGTAAATATAAACCATGACGAATTTTTTGTTCCTTGTTTTGCACTCATTGTGGGGTTACATTTTTTTCCTTTAGCCCCCGTATTCAGAAGAAAATTTGATTACTACTCAGCAACGTGGACATCCGTTATTGCAATAATTGGTATCCTCCAAATGCTTAAAAAATCTTTACCCGAATATTTAATCACAACTTTTGTAGTTATCGGTTGCGCCGTTGCCACTTCTGTTTATGGTTTTAAAGTGATTTCTAATGGGCGGGAAATAGTCAAAAAGGTGTGTATGCAAACAGATTTGTAGAAACTTTAATACTTGTGATAGTCGCAAAGACAATGCTATTAAAATATCATTATCATTTTTAAAGTTCTGATGTTATGCAGGGAGGTGCTGCCCACCTCAATATAGTTTGCTTTAAGTTAAGGTGCGCTGCACCTTCCGAAGCTTTATTTTGCTTTCTTCTACAAATGTTAAGGTGCGCTGCACCTTGCGTAACAAAGGTTAAGGCTTTAAAAAAAATCCGCTTTAAACTGCTTATTGGCGATTTATAAATTTTAGCATTCCAATCCACACGCAAGCAACAAAATATCCGTACTTTTGCAGACTTTTTTCAAAACTCGATATGACACACGAAAATTTAGCAGAACTTAAAGATAAGTTGCTGTTGTTAAGGAGGTATCTTTGACGTTGTTAACGCACAAAAAGAAATTGCCGATTTAAAAATAAAAACGGGCGATCCGTTATTTTGGAACGATGCCGTTCGCGCGCAAACGACAATGAAAGCGATGCGCCTACTCGAAAAACGCGTAGAAGATTTCACCAAAATTCAAAATTTAGTGGATGACTGCGATTTAGAGTTTGAACTTTTTCATGAGGGGGATTCTTCGGAAGAAAAAGTTGAAGCGGTGTATCAACGCGCTGTCGCCGTAGTAGAAGAAGTCGAATTTAAAGCGACACTGAATAAACCTGAAGACGTGCTCGGCTGCATTTTAGAAATTAATGCGGGTGCAGGTGGCACTGAAGCGTGTGACTGGACGGCGATGCTTTACAGAATGTACGTGATGTGGGCAGAAAAAAATGGTTATAAACTCAGTGAACTCAACAGCGTTGAAGGTGACTCGGCAGGTTTGCGTTCCATTGAAATTGAGGTGAATGGCGATTTTGCTTTTGGTATGCTTAAAGGCGAGAACGGTGTGCATCGGTTGGTGCGCGTTAGTCCGTTTAATGCACAAGGCAAACGCATGACCTCGTTCTCTTCTGTTTTTGTGCACCCGATGGTGGATGACACGATTGAAATTATAGTTAGACCCGACGATTGCGATTGGGATGTATTTCGTGCGAGTGGTGCAGGTGGTCAGCACGTCAATAAAACAGAATCTGCTGTTCGCTTGCGACATTTACCTTCAGGCATCGTTGTGGAATGCCAGTCGCAACGTTCACAAATTCAGAACAGAGAGACCGCTATAAAAATGTTGAAATCAAAACTCTACGAACGCGAATTGCAAAGACAAGCCGCCGAGCGCGAAAAAATTGAAGCGGGTAAAACTAAAAATGAATGGGGAAGTCAAATTCGCTCGTATGTTCTTGACGATAGACGGGTGAAAGATCACCGCACAGGCTACCAAACAAATCAAACGGATGCTGTTTTAAACGGCGACATTGGCGAATTTTTAAAAGCCTATTTAATGAATGAAGTAACGACAGCTTCTGAAGAAGTAGATGATTATTAGATTACCATTCTAAAATAATTTTATTTCCAATTGGCTTCTAATAACTATGTATTATTTTTGTCAAAACGTATCAAACTACCTTCTATTAATCAGCATTGCGACATGAATTTAAAACCCGCGAAACTCGCTTTAGAAAAAATAATCTCGTTGTACAATGCAATGAGCACAGACGAAAAAAATATTTCTACCATTGAGCGCGATCTCATGCTCAATTATATTCGACAGTTGTACGAAGTTTTTTTAGAAGGCTCCGTTATTTCTGCCTTTAAAAACGAACCTTCGCCTGCACAAAAAATTAAAGAAAATGTTGTGCGTCAGAATACTGATTCTGAAAGCGAAATGCCTGATGTTTACGGTACGCGCGATAAAGTTGTGGCTGCAACACCAAACTTTGCGCCTGAAAAAGAAGTTGTAAGACCAGAACCTGCGCGCATTGTTGAACAACCGAAAATTGAAACGCCGCCGCCACCCGTTTACGTTGCACCACCCATTGAACAACCTAAACCGCAACCTAAACCCGTTGAAGTTGCGAGAACTACGACCCCTAAAGTCAGTGCGAGTATTAGTGCGCTCTTCGATGAAGTCACTTCTAATGAACTCTCCGATAGACTTTCTAATCAACACGTTGCCGATTTGACACGCGGACTCGGATTGAATGATAAACTTTTATTTCAGAATAATTTATTCAGCAACAACAAACCAGCTTTCGATGAAGTCTTGAAAGACATAAACGCCATGAGTAGTTTCGATGCAGCGCGTGCTTTCGTAACCGATATTGCTGACCGATACAGTTGGGATGCTTCGGAAGAAAAGAAAAAAATTGCACGCGATTTTATACGCTACATGCGCCGTAGATTTGTGTAATCGCTTCTCATTAATTTCTCGCAGACTATGCAGATTTTCGCAGAAAGTAGTTTAAATCTGCGAAAGTCCGCGGAGTCCGCGGGAAATTTAGTCTTACTCAAATATCTAAAAACAACGCCGTTGGATCTTCAATAAGTTCTTTAACTTTTACCAAAAATGTAACAGACGTTGAACCATCAATGATGCGGTGATCATAACTCAAAGCCAAATACATCATTGGTCGAACAACAATTTGACCATTAACGACAACGGCGCGATCTTTAGTCGCGTGCATTCCGAGTATCGCAGATTGCGGTTCGTTAATAATCGGTGTTGACATCAGTGAACCGAAAACACCACCGTTCGTAATCGTAAAAGTTCCGCCTTGCATCTCTTCAATACTGAGTTTACCGTTGCGCGCTTTTTCGGCAAGTGCTTTTAAATGCTTTTCAATATCGGCAAAACCGAGCGATTCGCAATTTTTTATCGGTGGAACAACCAAACCTGTGGGCGTTGAAATGGCGAACGATATATCGGCGTAATCGTGATAGACGACATCCGTACCATCAATAAAGGCGTTCACGTCTGGAAATTCTAAAAGGGCTTTTGCACAAGCTTTTGCAAAAATGGACATGAAGCCCAATTTTACGCCATATTTTTTGGTGAACCGCTCTTGATATTTTTCGCGCAGCGCAATGGTTGCCGACATATCCACTTCGTTGAAAGTGGTTAGCATGGCGGTTGTATTTTTGGCAGAGACCAAACGCTTGGCAATGGTTTGTCGCATGCGACTCATTTTTTGGCGCGATTCATTTCTGCTGAAAGCTGTGGCAGCTTTTGCTGGGGCAGATTTTATTTCAGGCGCAACGGTTGGCGCAACGGTTGGCGCAACGATTGGCGCAACGATTGGCGCAACGACTGGCGCAACGACTGGCGCAACGACTGGTTTAGGCGTTTCAATTTTTGGAGTTTCAATTTTCTCAGCAGGTGCAACGGGTGCTGACCATTTTTCAGAAACAGATTTAAGCGCATCTTGCAGCATGATTCTGCCATCTTTGCCAGTTCCAGAAACTTCAGCAGGCGTAACATTACCTTCGGCTAAAACTTTTGCTGCCGCTGGCGATGGCGTGCTGGTTGCATAAGTTGGTGCAGAATTGTTTGCAGCAACCGTTTCTGTTTTTGGTGCTTCTGTTTTTGGTGCTTCCACTTTCGCAGCGACCGGTGCTTCTGTTTTTGGAGCTTCAGTAGTTGAAACAGCAGCATCAGTATTAATGGTGGCGATTAAATCGCCGATTTTTAAATCCGTTCCTTCTTTGACCATGTGTTTTAAAATACCAGCCACCTCGGCAGGTAATTCAAGCGTTGCTTTATCCGACTCAAATTCACAAATGGCTTCGTCAATTTTAATGACAGCACCATCTGGTTTTAACCATTGCGAGAGCGTAACTTCTGTGACTGACTCCGCTACGGCGGGTACTTTTATTTCTATAACTGGCATAAGAGATTTTTCTTAGAATATTTTAATTCAGCGCAACGCTGCATAGCTTATCGAAAATTAAAAAAATTATTTCCAATTGCTTCTAATGGCTGCAAAATTCTTTGTATAAAATCACATTACCAAACTTACGCGAGATTAAATTTAACCAAATACTAATTATCTTTGTCGATGCTTCTAACACTTACTACTGCGCGTTTATGGTTAATACCAATTTCTAAAATTATCGCTCGCAAACTGACGGATGTAAACATCGAAAAATTATGCAGTGATTTAAAAATAAACGTTACGAACAACGCCAATTATTTAAATTTACTCTCTGAATTGGGTGTTTATTTTTGGGCAATTGCCGACGCCGCGCCTTGGTGTGCTTATTTATTTATTGATTCGGAAACGAAAACGGTTGTTGGTAACGGTGGGTTTAAAGGCGCACCAAAAAACAACACTTTAGAAATTGGATATGAGGTGTATCATAAATTTTACAGAAGAGGTTACGCTACCGAAGCTGTAAAAGGTTTATTGGATTTGGCAGAATCGAAAAAAATAAAAACTATTATTGCTGAAACGGAAGTTGAAAATACAGCATCAATTCGTGTTTTAGAAAAAAATGGGTTTTTAGCTACAAAGTTTTTTATAAACGAGGACGGCGAGCATATGCGCGCTTTTGAACATAAATTTGCTTAATTTTTTTTGATTTTTATTTCACACAGCATTACTCTATGAATTTTTCTTCGCAACTTATTGAAGAAGCCGTCAACGCTTTCGCCTCTTTGCCAGGCGTGGGCAGAAAATCGGCTTTGCGTCACGTTTTGTTTTTAATTAAACAACCGATAGATAAAACAGAAAAAATTTCTTCGTCGCTACTCAATTTAAAACTCAATTTAAAAACGTGTATTCAATGCTTCAATGTTTCGGATACGACCGTCTGCGCAATTTGTACCAATCCGCGACGCGATAAAACGTTGGTGATGGTAGTTGAAAGTATTCGCGATGTGATGGCGATTGAAAACACTTCGTTATTCAATGGTGTGTATCACGTTTTGGGTGGCGTGATTTCGCCGATGGAAGGCATTGGACCGAGTGATATTAACGCGAATGCGTTGATTCAGCGCGTGAATGAAGGCGAAATAAAAGAAATCATCATGGCAATCTCGCCAACCATCGAAGGCGAAACAACTATTTTTTATTTATCGCGCCAGCTTAAAGAGTTGTCTGTTAAAATTACAATTTTAGCGCGCGGTATTAGTTTTGGCAGCGATTTAGAATATACGGACGAAACAACTTTAGGGCGTTCCATTCAGCAACGCGTTGATTATAATGTCCAGAATTTTTAAATCTTAACTCAACGTGCAATCGTTACATTACCCGTAAACAATTCAGTATCGCCATCGGTGTAAGCCACATTTACCAAATACATATACACGCCGTTGGCTGCGTCTTTTCCATCCCATTGCGCATCCAAAGAATAGTAACTGATATCTGAGGCTTCGTACATCAGTCGTCCCCACCGGTTAAAAACTTTGACGCTTAAAATTTTAGCCACATCGTTACCGCTATAAATCTGCCACGTATCGTTTATGCCATCACCATTTGGTGAAAAAATATTTGGGATATAGGCATTGTGGCATTTTTGATATTCTGCTACAAAACTATCGAACGCCGTACCACAATTATTTTTACCGAGCACGGAATACAAACCAGGCTGCGTGATAACGTAAGACGTTAAACTCGAACCATCTTGCCACGTAAAGTTTGCATCGTCGGCACTAACGGTTAATATTTTTTTTATTCCAAAACACAGCGTTGCATTTCCACCTAAACTAATTGTCGGTGAATTAATGACGCGCACTTTAATACTATCGGACGCGAGACAATAATTTTTATCCACGTTCACTTTATACAAACCGGTTTTATCGGCTAAAAAAGTAGAATCTTTCGAGCCATTTTGCCATACAAATTTAGCACCCGCAATATTCGGATTAAGGAGCAGCGACTGACCAGCACATAAAACAGTGTCGTTACCAAGTCTTAGAGTGTATGGATTTCCACCGACACGCACAGTAAGTGTGTCAACAGATTTATTACCGCAGGTATCAATAATTTGAACAGTATATTTTGTCGTCTTATCGGGTTTTGCAATCGGGTTAGAAATTGAAGGATTACTTAAACCCGTTGAAGGCAACCAATTATATTTCACGCCACCACTCGCACTGAGTTGAATTTGTCCGCCGCGACACAAAACGGTATCTGCAATTTTATCTAAAAGCGACGTATATTTCAAACACATTTTTTGCTCGTTCGTCTTTCCTCCTGTTGCAGCCGTAAAACCCCAATATACATTCGGGTCGCCGCCGAAAATATCAGTTACAAAATCAACGCTCGTTGAAATTAGCAGCGTACATTCCCAGTAAACAGAAAATTTTTTGTTCGGCGCATCCCATGTAAAGCGCACGTCGTGAAATCTACAATCTTTAAAATTTAAATTATTAGTACCAATTTTTACGGGTACTGGACCTGCCAATGTATTTTTGGTATGAAAATGATTCATATCGCCGTCGCGAACAATAGCAACGTGATCATAAGGTGGATCTCCGAAATCACCATTTTGGAACGTATCAAATTCTACACCGATTGAAGGTTTTACACCACCCAAACCAATACCTTGACCCGTTGAACCTGCACTCGTACTCAGGGGTTGTAAACCAAAAACTATTCCATCTGCACCATCAGTTCGGCAACCCAAAAAAATACTCAGGGTTAAATCGAATGACTGCGATAAGTCTAATTTTTTATCGTACCAAACCGAACCAACTTGCGTGGGTTGATCGGGTGTGAGCGTCCAACAGCGGTCAGAAGTTTTAAAAGCACTTTTATTAACTTGAAACTGCGCAGTTAAATTATTGGATAAAAAACAACTCAAAGAAAGGATTAGTATTGAGTATTTAGCACGAAAACTATTTTTGTTCATTAGTTCATTCAAATATGTTGCAAATTAGTATATCCGATTAATAATTAAAAATTAATTTTATAATTGCTGAACTCTCATCGCATAATTTCAACATTGCCTGAGAATAATTCGTTTTCTCCCGTTGTGAAAGTAACAGTGACGAAGTAAGTATAAGTGCCATTAGTGCTATTGTTTCCATCCCATGTGGCATCCGCAGAATAAAAATCTACATTATTTGCTTCATAAACCAAACTTCCCCAGCGATTAAAAATTTGAAGGGAAATAATTTTAGCAGCATCATCGCCACCATAAACTTGCCACATATCGTTGATGCCATCGCCATTCGGTGAAAAAATATTCGGTATAAAAACTTTGTGGCATTCTTGATACTCGACCGTAAAACTATCGGAAACAA
>ENA-OFCD01001613-OFCD01001613.1-metagenomes-genome-assembly--contig:-NODE-1613-length-10911-cov-4.435612_pt1 | contig 10911 bp, 13 predicted proteins | sample MGYA00153392_OFCD01 | MGnify analysis MGYA00153392 | reverse complement strand
TACGCCTCCCGCCGGGAGGAGTTTTCCCCGCCGCGACGAGTTCGTACGCCGGGTGACGGCGTGCGTCCCGCCGACGTTCGCGGCGGGGGATGCAGCTACCGCCGACGGTCGCGCTGGGAGACTCGCAGTCCGCTCTCGCGCAGTCGTTCCACGAGTTGCCGGATGCTCACCGGTTCCGCCCCGGCAGCCACCATCTCGTCGTACCTGGTCTCGGGCACGTCGTAGTGGTCGAGGTCGAAACCTCGACGAGGGATGCCCATCCGACCGGCGAAGTCGTGCAACTCCGTCAGAGAGCTGTCACTCACCAGGTGGGACCAGAGCATCCCGTGCGCTGGCCACCTAGGCTTGTCGATCAGGACGGTCATTGGCCGATTCTAAACAGGAAGGATTGGCAGATGACCACCCTCGCTCATCGCGTCGTGCGCCAGCGCGGCTTTCTCGTGGCCCTGGCTTCCGGGCTCGTTGTGCTCGCCGTCAACCTCGTTCAGAATGTGTTGAATGCCGTGATTGGGCAACTCTCGTTCCTCGGCACCAGTGGGGTGCCTGCGTGGCAATGGTGGGCCGGTTACGCCGCTCAATTCGCCTCCATCGCCGTTCCGCTTACCCTCGGCGTGGTACTCAGCTTCTGGTTCATCGCTCCGATCGGGCCCGACCTGCACATCGCTCACGTGGTCACCCGCGCAGCGCTCGCAGCGGCCGTGGGAAGCGGCCTGGTCTTTTTGGTTAACCTCGTTACCACCGGAATCTCTCTAGTGACAAATGGTCTGATGGGTCAGATCCGACTCACGGCGGATGCGGGGGACCAGTTCCTGCGGGCGCTCGGCTTCTCGGCGGTCATCGCCGGGGGGCAGCTTGTGACCGTCGCGCCGCTCGTGATCCTCGTGGGAGTCTTGCTGCGAATGTGGCTCGAGCGGCATCCGTCCGAGTTCGAGATTGTGGGCATCGTCGACACGGCGTGAACGCGTCCGTCAGGGTTTGACCCCGGCCGCGATCATCGACTATTGTTGACCTTCGGTGTGTGCTGGGCTAAGCCCGCAACCGAATGCACACCAAGACTTCTGCCGAAATCATCGGCAACAGTTCATAGAGTGAGGGTTCCCTAGTGGTTTACGCAGTTGTGCGCGCCGGTGGTCGGCAGGAAAAGATCGAGGTCGGCAGTATTGTCGTTCTCGACCGCATCAAGGCCGACAAAGACGGCAACGTCGAGCTCGTGCCAGTGTTGCTGGTCGACGGCGACACCATCACACATGACGCGTCGGCTCTCGCGAAGGTGAAGGTGACCGCAGAGGTCGTCGGTGACCTTCGTGGGCCAAAGATCGTCATCCAGAAGTTCAAGAACAAGACCGGGTACAAGAAGCGCCAGGGCCACCGCCAGGAACTCACCCGCATCAAGATCACCAGCATCAAGTAGAGGGACCGACTTCTCATGGCACACAAAAAGGGCGCAAGCTCCACCCGTAACGGTCGCGACTCGAACGCGCAGCGCCTTGGCGTCAAGCGCTTCGGCGGCCAGGTAGTCAGCGCTGGCGAGATCATCGTCCGCCAGCGCGGCACGCATTTCCACCCCGGCGTCAACGTCGGCCGTGGTGGCGATGACACCCTGTTCGCTCTCGCTGCTGGTGCGGTCGAGTTCGGTGCAAAAGGTGGCCGCAAGGTCATCAACATCGTGGTCGCGGCCTAGTTTCGGGACGGTCGCGGAGCGGCCAATTCGACCATCGGCTTATTCGACGGTCGGCTCTTCTCATGGTTCGAGCGGGCTTCGGCTCGCTCTTACTTTTTAAGCGGTAATTCACTTCACGAAGGGATGCGTTGTGGCTACCTTCGTTGACCAGGTAACACTCCACCTCAGTGCCGGTGACGGTGGCGACGGCTGCGTCTCGGTGAAGCGGGAGAAATTCAAGCCACTCGCCGGACCCGATGGGGGTAACGGTGGTGATGGTGGCGATATCGTGCTGGTGAGCGAGATGGGTGTCACGACGCTGCTCGGCTTCCACCGCGCCCCCCACCGCAAGTCCGAAAAGGGCGGCCAGGGCATGGGAGACAACCGCAGCGGATCCGACGGCGCGGAGATCGAACTCGCGGTTCCGCTCGGAACCGTCGTCAAGGATGCCGAGGGCAACGAGCTCATCGACTTCACCGAGCCGGGAATGCGCTACGTCGTGGCTCCCGGTGGGCAGGGTGGGCTCGGCAATGCCGCGCTCGCGTCCACCAAGCGCAAGGCTCCGGGTTTCGCCCTTCTCGGCATCCCCGGTTGGGAGGGCGATGTCTTCCTTGAGCTCAAGGTGGTGGCGGATGTCGCGCTGGTCGGGTTTCCCTCGGCAGGCAAGTCCAGCCTCGTCGCTGCGATCTCTGCGGCCAAGCCGAAGATTGCGGACTACCCGTTCACCACGCTGCATCCGAACCTCGGTGTCGTGGAGTCCGGCGAATCCCGCTATACCGTTGCCGACGTGCCCGGCCTCATCGAGGGCGCGAGCGAAGGCAAGGGCCTCGGACTGGAGTTCCTGCGCCATGTCGAGCGCTGCTCCGCATTGCTCCACGTGCTCGACTGCGCCACTCTCGAGCCCGGCCGAGACCCGATCAGCGACCTTGACGTGATCCTCGGTGAACTTGCCGCCTATCCGGTGCCAGAGGGCCAGCTTCCGCTCCTCGACCGCCCCCAGCTCATTTCACTGAACAAAGTCGATGTTCCAGAGGGCCGCGAACTCGCCGACCTCGTGCGCCCCGAACTCGAGGCTCGCGGATACCGAGTCTTTGAGATCTCCGCGGTGAGTCGCGAGGGCCTGCGCGAACTCTCCTTTGCCCTTGGCGAGCTGGTGGATGCGGAACGCGCCAAGAAGGCAGCGGTCCCGGTGAAGCAGCGGATCGTCCTGCGCCCCCGTGCCACCGGCGACGCCGGCTTCACCGTCAAGGTGGAGGGTGGTTCCGGAGGTAATATCTACCGCGTCGTTGGCGGTAAGCCTGAGCGCTGGGTTGCCCAGACCGACTTCAACAATGAAGAGGCCATCGGATTCCTTGCCGACCGCCTCGCGAAGTCTGGTGTCGAGAATGAGCTATTCAAGGCTGGCGCCGTGGCCGGCTCGACCGTGATGATTGGTCCGGTCACGTTCGACTGGGAGCCGACGCTCACGTCGACGGCAGAGCTGTTGACCGCCCCGCGCGGCACCGACCCGAGGCTCGTGCAGAACGATCGACCGACCTCTAAGACGCGTCGCCAGGAATACCTCGACCGCATGGATGGCAAGGCCGAAGCGCGCGCCGAACTCATCCGCGAGCGCGAGGCTGGCATGTGGAACGATGACGAAGGCTTTGCGATCGCTCGAAAGGACGGCGTCGAAACCGAGGATGCTGAGGCCGAGTCGAAGGATTCTCCGGCGGATGTCTAGCCCGGTTCTCTCGCGCAGCGGCATCCCGTCCGCGCACCGCATCGTCGTCAAGGTCGGTTCCTCCTCGATCAGTGGGGCGAACGCCGGCCAGATCGCGCCGCTCGTCGATGCTCTCGCTGCGGCGCATTTGCGAGGCACCGAGGTGATCCTCGTCTCTTCGGGAGCCATCGCCACCGGGATGCCGTACCTCAAGTTGGACGCTCGCCCCACCGACCTTGCGACCCAGCAGGCGGCCGCCGCGGTCGGTCAAAACGTGCTGATCTATCGTTACCAGGACAGCCTCGATCGCTTCCAGATCGTCGCTGCGCAGGTGCTGCTCACCGCCGGGGACCTCGAGAATCCGACCCATCGCGGTAATGCCCAACGCGCCATGGAGCGCCTGCTCGACCTGCGCATCCTGCCAATAGTGAATGAGAATGACACGGTGGCGACCCATGAGATCCGGTTCGGTGACAACGACCGGCTCGCGGCCCTCGTATCCCAGCTGGTGCGGGCCGACCTGCTCGTGTTGCTCTCCGATATCGACTCCCTCTACACGCGTCCGCCGGAAAAGCCGGGCGCCCGCCGCATCGCGGACGTGCCATTTGAGGACGACCTCGCGGGCGTCGAGTTCGGCGATATCGGTTCGGCGGGGGTCGGAACCGGTGGCGCGGGCACGAAGGTGGCTGCAGCGAAGCTTGCGGCGGCATCGGGAACACCGGTGCTGCTCGCGTCGACGCGCGACGTGGCTGCTGCCCTCGTGGGAGCCGAACTCGGCACCTTTTTCGCCGCGGCAACCGTATAACGCCCCTCGAGCGCCCTCTCACGGCAGTGTGCCACTCTGCCAAGCTGGGAACTCTATCGATGAGGGGCATTCCGGCCCGATACGCGGGAACGATACAGGCAAGTACGTTCGCTGAATCGTCGAAAGGACCCACCATGGCCAAAAAGACAATCGCACGGGTTGCCTACGATCCGATCAGGGAGGCGCACAACCTCGGTCTGCGCAGCAATCATGCCTACGTTCTTGGCTTCGTATCGATCGGTCTCTCGTTGATGGCCTGGCAGGTCTCTCGCCTGAAGAAGAGCGACGACAAGGCGCAGTCCGACCGTTGGGGTATCTTCATCGGTCACTGGGCTGCAACGTTTTTTGCGATTGGACTCGCCCTCAAGAACGAGGAGTGAGGGCAGCGCGCCGATCGGCGACGGAGACGTCACGGCGGCATCGCCTGTTTCCGAGACGCGATTCGATCCGTAGTTGTCCTTACGAGTAGCCAGCGAGTCCATCCGAAACGTGACTCGTGAGGCTCCGATAGGTGCGCAACTAAACTTGCGTCATGCCTGAAACAGTCGTCGCACGCTCCCTCACCGAGAAACTGGATGCGGCACGCGTGGCATCACGACTGCTCGCCACCGCGAACACGGCTCTCAAGAACCGCGGACTGCACGCGATCGCTGTGGCTATCGTCGCGCACGCCCAGCGGATCATTCCAGCCAATGACCTCGACCTCGCCAACGGTCGCGGTAATGGGCTGAGCGCCGGGATGCAAGACCGTCTTCGCCTGGACGAGACGCGTCTCGGTGTGCTGGCAGACGCGGTCCGACTGGTTGCCACCCTCGTCGACCCGGTCGGCCAAAACGTGCGTGGCCAGACCTTACCCAACGGCCTTCGACTCAGCGAGGTGCGAGTGCCATTCGGCGTCGTCGGGGTGATCTATGAGGCGCGGCCCAACGTGACAGTCGACCTCGCGAGTCTTGCGCTCAAAAGCGGCAACGCAGTCGTATTACGCGGGGGGAGTGCCGCCGAAAACACGAATCGGGCGCTCGTTGCGGTCATCCGGGATGCGCTTTCAAGCGTCGGACTGCCGGCCGATGCCGTCCAAACGATCGACGAATTCGGTCGTGACGGTGCGCGGCAGCTCATGCAGGCGCGCGGACAGCTGGATGTGCTCATTCCGCGGGGCAGCGCAGACCTCATCAGCACTGTCGTTGCGGAGTCGACGGTCCCCGTGATCGAGACCGGCGCCGGTATCGTGCACGTGTTCCTCGACGAGTCGGCGGATGAGGCGTGGGCGATCGACATCGTGCACAACTCCAAGGTGCAGCGCCCGAGCGTGTGCAACGCCCTGGAAACGCTGCTCGTGCACGAGGCTGCGGCGGAACGGCTGTTGCCCTCCGTGCTCGGTGCACTCCGGGCATCCGGAGTCACTATCCATGCGGATGAGCGCACGCGCGCGATCTTCGCGGATGCGGTCGCGGCGACCGAGGAGGACTGGCGAACCGAATATATGTCGCTCGACCTCGCGGTTAAAATCGTCGGCTCGCTCGACGAGGCGATCGGTCACATCCGTCGCTACTCGACGCACCATACTGAGTCGATCATCACCAATGACCTCGCCAACACCGAACGTTTTCTCGCCGAGGTGGACTCGGCCGTAGTCATGGTGAATTCATCGACGAGATTCACCGATGGCGGAGAGTTCGGCTTCGGTGCAGAGGTGGGGATCTCCACCCAGAAGCTGCACGCGCGTGGCCCGATGGGGCTCAGCGAACTCACAAGCACCAAATGGGTGGTGCGTGGCGCGGGCCAGGTCAGGGAATAGGCATCTACGGGCCGGTAGGCTGGCGTTCGCGGAAATATCGCACAAACATGATTGGTGGATCTCAGTGCTAAGCACGATTGTTCTGGCGGCTGAAGAGGCGAAGATCGCCCTGTTCTTCCCGTCCTGGGTCTTCCCGATCATCGCAGCTGTCGTCTTCGTCGCCCTCGGTTTCGTCGTCTGGAGCTTCCGCGATGTTGCCAACCGTCACAGCCAGAAGACCGGCGGCTCGTCGGCAAGTGGGCACGCGACCAATCACTAGCGCCGACGACGTGATGGTGGAAAGCGTGGCAAGGCGCCCGAAAATCGGGGTGATGGGGGGCACATTCGACCCCATTCACCACGGGCACCTCGTTGCGGCGAGCGAGGTCGCACAATCATTCGGACTCGACGAGGTGGTGTTCGTGCCAACGGGTATTCCCTATCAAAAGACAGCAGCTGCTTCACAAGAGAATCGCTACCTGATGACCGTGATCGCGACCGCGGCCAATCCTAACTTCACGGTGAGCCGGGTGGACATCGACCGCCAGGGACCCACCTACACGATCGACACGCTGCGCGACCTGCACGCGGAGAGGCCGGATGCCGAGCTCTACTTCATCTCCGGTGCGGATGCAATCACACAGATTCTCGACTGGAAAGACGTGGCCGAGCTGTGGTCGCTCGCTCACTTCGTCGCAGTGACACGACCGGGCCACTCGCTTACTATTTCCGGTTTACCCGAGTCCGACGTAAGCTTGTTAGAAGTGCCCGCGCTCGCAATCTCCTCCACCGATTGTCGCAGCCGGGTAAGCCGGGGATACCCGGTGTGGTACTTGGTCCCCGACGGTGTCGTTCAGTACATCTCCAAACACCACTTGTATCGGAGTCTGACATGACAGCATGGCACGACGAGCCGCCCGTGAGTCGGCGGCAAGTTCGGCAAACCGAACGCGACGAGGATGTCGCCGTTCCATCGACCCCTGAACAGAACGCGCCAGAAGACACCACTTTCACTGGCATCGCCCGCCAGGGCTGGGAAGCTGAGGCACGTCGCGTTACTTCGAGCCAGGAAGCGCCGGAGAACCGTCCCGAAGGGGCCACTGGCCGGGGACGCCGCGTTCAGCAGCCTGCGAGCAACGAGCGCGGAGTCGAGACCGAGCCAGAATCGCTCGCTCACATCACGCAGGCCCGGCCGCAGGTGCCGAGCTATGACGGTGCTTCGTTCCGTGGTCACGCGATCACCGCTGCTCCTGGAGACTCGGATCTGCCGAAGCCGGCCGAGCCTGCGAAAAACCAGCCAGACTTCCGCACCCGCGATTTCAGCCCCTCGGAGACCGACAGATCCGCATTCCGTCCGGTGGGCCCGCCGCTCAACTGGGCACCTCCCGTTGTCGTCTCGCTCCCGCAGCCGATCACCGCCCCGGCGCTAGAGGTTGCGCCGCAGGCGCCCTCGGCTGAGGCGTCTGCGCCCGAACCGCTTCTCACCCGTCGACAGATGCGTGAACTCGGTATCGGCGGGTTCGTCACGACCCCGAGCGAGAATGACAAAGCCGAGCAAGCGGCCTCAGCATTCGCCCCGGCACAGCCCCAGGCCGCTCCTGTGGAGGAGGCACCGGTCGAAGAAGCGCCCGTCGAGGAAGCGCCGGTCGAGGAAGCGCCGGTCGAGGAAGCGCCGGTCGAGGAAGCGCCTGCCGTCGTGCGCCCACGCTTCCGCGATCGCGCCAGTCGCGCCACGGTGGATCCGGACCTTGAGCGCGAGGAATCGCGCGCCGTGCAGGAGGAGACTCAGGCGCCTCAGGCGCCCAACCCGGGCCCACAACCCGTCACCGAGCGACCGACGCTAAGCGAACCGCCGAAGCCTATCGAGCCGCCAACGCTCATCGAACCACCGGTGCGCGCGACATTCACCGGCGCGATTCCCACGGGAATCCCGGACGCTCCGAGATCCACTGCACCGGCTCGCCCGGTACCGGTGTCGGAAGCTGCCCAGGCCGACATCACCGAGCTCGTTGACGTGTCGGCACCTCCTGCCGCTGTATCGGCACCGGTCGAGTCGTCACTGATCGAATTCGTCAGCACTCCGGTACTTGCGGTCGAATTGGTCGAGGAGCGCGACGTTGTCGTTGCCGAACTCCAATCGCACCCCGCAAAGGCATCGGCCTTCGAGGACCTGCTGTTTCCGAGCGGTGATCCCATCGAGACGACGGTCGAACCGGAACGCGCCGATGCCATACCGACGACATTCGATGCCTTCCTCGGCGCACCAGACGCTCCCGCAGCCAACGTCGCGGATTCGGCCACTGCCGCCGCCGCCGAGGGCGTTTACGTGCCCCCCATCGGCCACTGGTCCACCCAGGCGCTCATCGACGACGACGAGCAGGTGCAGGAAAACAGCTTCGCCCGCGATGTCGGGGCCACAAGCGGCGCGATCACCACGAGTGCTCTCGTTCTTCCGTCAATGCCGACCGGGGAAAATATCATGGGTCCGCTCAGCGGTACCGGTGAGATCCTCATCACTGGGTCGATCAACCTGCCGAGCAGCATGGGATCGACCGGAGTTCATCCCGCCCGCTACGACCACTCCGATGTCGACGCGTTGCTCGAGGCGGACGACCGCGAGGACTCCGACCCCGAGTCGGCACCGGTGCGTGCGATTCGTGCCGTCAGCACCAACACTGCCTCCGGCGACGTCATCAACTCGATGAAGCCGCGCAAGGCGAGTCGTCTTCCGCTCATTCTCATCGTCTCCGCCGCGGTTATGGCCGTCGGCGTGGTCGTGCTTCTCGTCGCAGGGTTCATCTTCAAGATCTTCTAACACTGTGACCTCTTCGTTTTTTGTATCCCCACCCCAAAGGAACCTGTGACTGCGACCCAGCATGCCCGCGAACTCCTCCAGATTGCTGCGGCCGCCGCGGACTCCAAGCAAGCCGAGGATCTCGTCGCGCTCGATGTCTCCGGGCCGCTCCCGCTCACCGATATCTTCCTTCTCGCCACCGGACGCAACGAGCGAAACGTCGTCGCAATCGCCAGTGAGATCGAAGACAGGTTGATCGAGCACGGTTCGAAGCCGCTGCGCCGCGAAGGACGCGCCGAAGGTCGATGGATCCTTCTCGACTTCGGAGACCTCGTCGTGCACGTCTTCCACGAGGAAGACCGTATGTACTACTCGCTCGAGCGCCTCTGGAAGGACTGTCCGGTAGTGCCGATCGATCTTCCGGTGCGCGAGTCCGCCGAATAGCCACAGTTCGATATTGGGATGTCCGCCCTCGCGCTGCCATCCTGGAGCGCGTTGCGGGGAGATGCCCGGCGGGCGCTCGAGATGATCGATGCCTGGTCAGGGTCGTCTGCCCTAGCGGCCGTGGTTGCCGTCTTCGGTCAGTCGTTGTCCGGGCAGGATGGCGAAGATCGGCTGAAGTGGCTGGATAGTTTCGCCGCCGCCCGCTGGGATTTTCGCCAGGGCGGGGAGCGTGATTCGATCACTCGAGTGGACCTGTCATCAACCCAAATCGATACCGTGTTTGAGCGGGCCAAGGATCTTGGGCTGGCGGGCCGGGAGACGCCCACCGGGGGCCGCTACGACACGGTGATGATGACCGGTGGGATGGTCCGTGCCGGCATCGTGAAACCACGGTTTGTGGCCGAACTGCTGGAGGGGGGACTCGAGTGCAACCACATCCTGTTCCTCGGCGGCTTCCGGCCCTTCTCGGAGGAGGAGGCGAGCCTCGCCCAGGCGCTCGGAGTGCTCGCCGACGATGAATTCGGCGCGATGCTGTTTGGCCTGGAACAGGCATTCGGCCCACTCGGTGAACCAGAAGTCTTCGACGGGGCGGGTGACACGCCACAATCATCGTGGCGACAGCTCAGTTGGTATCCGGAGAAACTGCCACGGGTGAGCGTGCTGGCGGCGCCCTCATCGGATCCATTTCATCGTCGTGCGAATTCTGCTGATACCTATCGATTTTGGGCCGGAGAGCGCCGCACTTCGGCCGAACGGTCCGTGCTGCAGGTGACGGCGCCGATCTACGTGCCGTACCAGTCGGCTGTGGCGGTGAGCATCCTGGGGCTCGATCACGGGCTGGCCGTCGAGACCGTGGGAACGAGCGCGACAGCGGGAGACCTCGGGGAGTTCAGCCAGCCGTTTCTTGCGAAGCACCACCTGCAGGAGCTGCGGGCCGCCATCGGCGCCATGCTCGCCCTCCGCTGCCGCCTCGCCCCGGGACCGTTTTCAATGGAAGGCTGACGACGGAGCTCTCGAATCTGTAGTAATCTGACACAGTTGCCTTCCCGGACATTCGAGAAGAGTCAGCATGGGTCCATGGCGCAGCCCGGTAGCGCACCTGCATGGCATGCAGGGGGTCAGGGGTTCGAATCCCCTTGGATCCACAGAAATTCCTGTTCAGACGGCCATTCCGAAACCTCAATCAGAGGATTTGGGATGGCCGTTCGACATTTATTCGACACTTCACCGCACAGTACCGCTCGCTCTCGGGTGATTCTCGGAGTCTCTCGGGGGTTCACGGGGCCGCCTGCACACCTCCTGGGTATGAGCAACGAAACCGTAGATCACACCGACTTTGAGTCGATCCTGTCCCTGTCTGAGTTGGCGGCGCGGCTTGGCGTGACCGCGCAGACCATCTACGATCTGCGCAGTCAGGGCCGCGGCCCGCACGGATTCCGCATCGGTCGCCAGCTAAAGTTCCGAGCGTCGGAAGTCGACGCGTGGCTGCGGCGGCTCGAAGAGGGCGATGCGAGACACCCGGGCGGAGGTGGACGGTGAACGCCGGGCGCCCGCATACCGCGATCGGCACCTACGGCAGCATCGGCATCCGGCCGAGAGGTCGTGGATACATTGCCACGGCGCGGTACCGCGACGCAGACGGACGGCTCCGACCGGCGACGGCGTCGGGGTCTTCCCGGTCCGCTGCGCAGGCGCGGCTCAAGGAACGCCTGCTCAACCGGTCGGGATA
>ENA-OFCD01001612-OFCD01001612.1-metagenomes-genome-assembly--contig:-NODE-1612-length-10915-cov-3.544199_pt1 | contig 10915 bp, 9 predicted proteins | sample MGYA00153392_OFCD01 | MGnify analysis MGYA00153392 | reverse complement strand
CAAGAGAGACAACGCTATCAAGTGCTCCACGAGCACCTGTGGCAAGCATATTACCTTGATCGGCCAGTGACACTTTACCGTCGATTAAATCGTTATGGTGCTGCCACAGAGCTTTGCCAGCGTCTACAAGTCCACCAGGAATAGCTTGCAGTTTATCCATTGCTTGGCGTAATGTGCTGGGGTCTTTTGCTTGATAACTGTCAGAAAGTTGATAACCTTTTGCATCAGCAGCCTTTAGAGAGTCACTTGAAGCGTCAATTGTATAAGTCTTTTGACCATCTTTAGTCACGTCTACGTAGGGTTTATATCCCTTAGCCAGTGCTGCATCTAAAGATCTGTCCACGCCTGTAGCAGGGTCTATATCTGCTGTAATTTCGTAATAAGTAGCTCCACCGTCTTTAGAAACTTTAGTCATGGTAAGTCACTTCCATGTGTGGGTGCCGAGGGCTGAGCCGATGAAGCAGATCCCTTAGAGGCAGAAGCCGTTGTTTTATAACGCCCCTTTTCATCAAAATCATCTGGATTAAGTCCTTGAGACAGTACTATGGTATCAAAGCGGTCTTTATCAGCTGAACGTAATCCGTAATTAGCCGATACAACTCGACTTGTTACTTCATTCTTTCTATCTTGTGCGACTTGCATTTCTCTTAAGATAGTTTCATGGAGCTGTTTGGCAAATTCTTGCTGTCCTGCGCCGCCAGGTGTATTTGTAAGCCAGTTTGCAAACTTACTTGCGTCTCCCATCGCACTTTCAGGCACTAAATGGCTTGTACCATTTACAGTAGTACCACTACCACCAGAAACAAGAGCATCTACTGATTTTGCGAGTTCAAACATTTGTTGAGGTGAAGGATTGCCTCCCGTTTGATCGTAGAGAGCCAACGCTTGTTTACCTGCATTAATAGTTTGAGTAGTCTTTCCAAAGTTACCGCTACGTCCGATGTCAGCTTCAATCCGAGTACTTAATGTTTTAAACCCTGCATCGGCAGTTGCTTTTGTTTTTGCATCAGCTTTATCTGACGCTGCATCGGCTCTTGCATTTGCACTTGCTTCAGCTGCATCTTTACGGGATTGGCTCTGTATATCGACTTTATAAGCAGCTTCAGCCATAGGGACAAGCTTATATAACTGTGCAGCAGAAGTGGTATCAGCTACGTTTAAGCTCGGGTATTTGCCTTTAGCAAACGCTCTTACTTGCGCTGATTCTGGGCTGTTTGGGTCGCTTAAGGCTTCTTGGTTTTTGAAGTCTAACTGTGCAGTTTGGTTTGCAAGTGTTGCATTACTTACCTTCAAAGGGTCAAGTTTAGCATTTAATTCAGCATCACGGTCAGATTTATCAAGGGTGTTAATTCCTTCTTTAAGGGCTAATGGACGAGCAACTGTATTCTGATAGTTGTCGTTATTCGCATCGTCTTCTGCCTTCACTCCAGACTTATAAGAGGCATCTTTAAGTGCATAGTTTTGCTTAGCCGCATTGTCCATTGCTTTAGCAGTGTCACCAAAGTCTGACTTCTGTCCACCGTCACCGCCTACGGAACCAAACTTGTTAGCTGCTCTTTGTAACCCTGTTTGCAATGCCCGCACGTTCTCACCATCGGAGAGAGCTTGGATTGCTGCAGGTCCTTGGTAACTTGCATCTTGTTGAGCAATAGCAGCATCACGCCTGTCTTTATATCGCTGTTGCAAAGTCGGGTCTAGCATAGAAACTAGACGCTGATTTAGAATGTCTTGGGTTGACTTTTGCCCTTCAGGGGTGGCAGTCGTAGATGCAGGGTCTGAAGCATCTTGAATTGCTTCATCTACATTTATTCCGTCTTCTGGATTATTTTGAAATTTATACATTTATGAGTTCATCTTTCCGTATTTGCGGTTTAAAGGATTATATTGAGTGTTATCCGCAGTTACATTTGTTTGTCCTGTGGATGTGTCAGGCGTTTTTGGCTGACTATAAGCATATGCTAATCCTGTTTGAATACCGTCGGCAGCACCCGCAACAACAGAATTGTTATCCCTTGTATTGTCTTTTATATCCTGTCTAGCTCCGGCAGCCTGCCCCGCGTAAGCATTTACTTTGCCCATCGTGTCCTGGAAACTGGTCTGTTTGTTAGCGTCGTCGCGGTTCATATTGTACTTAGAAGCGTCGTTTCCGGCAGTCGTATTTCTATTTGCCACATCTTGCTCGTTAACCGTATTGAACTTATTGGCATCATTTTGGATGGCGTCAGTGTTCTGATTATAACTATTTACATTGACGGCTGTTCTACGGTTGAAGTCGTTTAGTACGTCGTTGTTTCTGGACTCTAGGCTAACGTCTGCATCCCTAACTTGTCCGCCTATGGAAGCAGAATCCTTAAGGGCTTGTAGTTTAGTCTGATAAGCTGCCATCGCATTTTGCCGGCTCATGTTTGCTTGAGTGTCATTTGCTGCTTGAGCGTTAGATAGCTGAGCAAGTAACTCCATACCGCCACCGCCTGCACCACGTCTGGCAAAGTCTTCCTGGATAGCACCTTGGCGTCCACGATTAGCAGCATTGACTGAGTTAGTAGCTTCTTGTTGCATCAACTGGCTTTGTTCGTCTGTTCCTGTAGCACTAAGGTTTCTTAACCTGTTCAGAGCATTCATCTGAGCTTCGCGCCCTTGCACTGCTCCTACAGAATCCGCTTTGGTTAGCTGTGGAGCTACTTCCTGCACAAACGCAGACACTTTTGGAATATACTTAGCAACTACTTTATACTGATCTGGTGTGAATTGCTTTGGGTCGAAGTTGGGTGATTGAATGTTATCAATCATCGCTTTAACTTTTGCACGTTCTTCTGCTGATGCTTCTTGTGCTTGCTTGGAATTGTACCACTGTACCAGTGCACTCCCGGCAGCAACACCGCCCATTATTAGTAGTGGGATCATACTTTCACCTCATTTCGTGTAAACATTATTTCCATTTTTCCTTGGGTTCCGGCGTATACACCATCGATAATAAACCCATTCTTGAGGGCTACGATCTGCATTCTGGTGTTGTCTCGCACTGTTAATAAATTAAGAGTTTTCAAACCCTGTTCTATGCAAATGTTAAAGAGGTGATTTAGATGTACTTCACTCTCACCGCGGTATTCAGGTAGGACTCCACCCCAAGAAAGGTAGCCAACAGTTGGAGTAGTTTTTCTCATTAGTGCCCAGGCAAGGGGAGTTACATCTAAGTAAGTAAAGCAGAACAGGTCGCTATCCATAGGTGTGATGCCGTTGAATTCTTCTGCAAACGTTGCTTTATATAACGTTGGAAAGTCTTCTTTCATACTGCTGAATTCGACTACTTTAGATTGCATTAAAAATTCATACCAGGCAGACCATTCAAGCCACCAAATCCGCCGTTGTTGGCATTAGGCTGATTGCCTGTTGCTTTTCCGCCTGCGGCGTCGACGGCTTGTTTCACTTGTGGTGGCGTCCAGGTTACGGAATCATGCAAAGCCTTTTGTTTCTTAGCTTCAATGGCTGCGCCTACATCTTCATTAAGTTTATCCTGATTTACACCAAATTGTTGACTCGCACTGCCCAAAGTCTTACCGTCTGTAAGCAGTTGGTGAAGTCGGCCAAACTGTTGCCTTTGGGCATCTGTGGCTACATCTCCGGCTGAGAGTTTATCGTTACCCGAAAAGTATTTGTTTGCATCAACCCCGGTAGCTCCGTTTTGGGTTAATTTAACAGCGTCTGCTTTCATTTGGTCTATCTTGGATTGTCCGGAACTTCTTGCTGTATCAATTGCGGTGTCTAAACCGCCTGACATTCCACCGAGAGCAGTCTTTAAAGCATTCTGATCGGCAATTCTGTCCGTTCCAAATTTGGCTTGTTCACCCTTCGCCGTAGCGATGGCATTAGTTTTTACCGTATCATATCCGCCAGCTTGTTGAACCAAGTTAGCTTGTTGCGCTTTGAATGCGTCACTGTTTCCAAGAAGGATACCGTCGATACCCGCCGACTGACTGTTGTAGTCTGAGTTCTGGTTTTGTTGACGAAGTGCAAGCTGCCGTCCTTCAAGGGTATTTAAACCCCTGATATAGCTATCAGTACTGGTGTCATCTTTGTTATTGTATGCAAAGTCTTTAGGATTTGCCACGGTACCGTAGAGCAGGTCTGTTAAGCGTTTTCCAGATTCAGCATTATTGTCGTTCACCGCCTTAGTAGCGTCATCGGCCTTCAAATTGGTTTTATATGCAGTATCTGTCGTGTATTGATCAGCTTGTCTTTTAAGTTCTGCTTGTTGGGCGGCGATAGCATTTCCACCATAGGAACTTATGTCAGAACCTTTGGCACCGTTATTGGCATCAAGAATACCCCTAGCAGCTGCACCTTTAGACTGTGCATTTATCTGAGTATAGTCTCCTGCATTTTGTCCTTGCTCAGCCTTGTTGCCTGCAGTTGAGTCACTTATATAGGAACTAGATTGACCTCTTGATAGTCCTGTTGCTACCGTTGGAGCAGCTGATTGTCCAGGACCTGATTGTCCAGGACCTGATTGTCCAGGAGCTGATTGTCCCTGTGCTCCAGCCTGTGCCTGAGCATCATCGGATGGTCTCTTACCATTAATCATAGCATTTAGTATCGGAAAGTAAGCCATTTTTATTTACCTTGTGGTGGTGGTTGTTGCTGTGGTTGTGGTTGTGGCGGTGGCAAAGCTCCGGTTTGAATAATACCTAAGAGCATTGGATCTGTGCTTTGAGCCGATTGTAAGTGCTCTGTAATATGATCAAGTGTGGCCTTAATGATTCCATAAGCTTTAGCAATATTTTCAGGATTACCATCTTTGCTAGGTTGTCCAGTAGTTGGGTCTGGTTGAGGTGCTAGTTGTGGATTGTATTTAGCAGCAAGTGTCCTTAACTTAGGGTCGTTCACTACTTGCTTATGTTGAACAATGTGCAGGTTGTGAATGTCTGAGTTAATGGCTCTACAGGCTATTCCGTCTCTTAGCTGGTCATTTTCTGCGTTGATCAACTCAAGCTCAGACAAATCGGCATCATAAAGACTCTCTAGGTTTCCAGTAGTAATAACCTCAAGGAGTTCTTGAGCAGAACGGATTAACTTAGCATTTAAAAGCTTTTCGGCAATGTCACTTACACCAGCAGAAGTAGACAATAATGGGGACGCTACCCGCATGGTGACTTTGCTTATTTCCGGTAGTTCTCTACCAGTAAATTCTTTACTTACGGCTGCCTTATTGCTACCTACAATGTTTATAATTTGAGGAGTCTTAGCAAAGTTACGGTAGATGTTGATACTGATTGTCATAAGGGATTCGAGGCTAGAATAATAAGCTTTTGCAAAGGTCGAAGCGAAGTCTACCGCATTTGCTGATAAAGTTGCCGCCATGGTTCCTGATGTGACGTTTGATGGAGGTGCACCACGTAGTGTTGCGTTGACGTTACTTATCTCCATCATATTCGTTTTGATGGTCTCGCCAAATCGCCATACTTCTTGGGGTGTCTGTGGCATCTGCAATGGCTCTGGTTTACCACCACCCGTAGCATTAGCTTGCTTGAAAGAGATCCAAGAAAGTCCGCCTATGTCTTTTACAGATACGTCCGCGCCTTCAGGAACAAGCATGCTCTGCACACCGAAGGCAGAAATGTTGCTTGCTGCGGTGCTCATACTCAGGTCAAACAACTCTTGCAGTGGTACTAAGTCATTTAAGAAGGTATAGCCGTAGGGCGAATTGAATATGGGTTCTGGTTTGCACTGGACGATTGGAATACATTTATAAGGGTTTACGTCGTCAAAGAATACTGTCTTATCATCTCCAAATACACACAGCCTACCACTAGGCAAAGCAGGAGTAGGACGATGGTAGAATTCAAACACTTTAACGGAGTTATTGAGGTCTGAGTAAGAAGTAATGCCACTAGTGCTGGAACTGTCAGATAGGCGGAGGATGGCGCTTTCCAAGTCTGGAAACTGAGCAATCAAATCATAGCGGTTTCTTATCACCGATACGATTACCCAATCGCAATCATCAAAGTTGTGAATCTTTTGGTCAAAAATAACATCAGTCGGCAGCACGTTTGCAAGTTCAAGTTCGCCTGCGTACATGGCAGAACCCTGCTCATCTACGTCTACAACTGGACCCTTAGAAGTATTCCAACCGGCTTTGATGTAACCCGCGCCTGTGCAAGCGGTGTGCTCCAGGAACATATCACCCTTGATGTCAAGCTTCTGTGACCCTACAATATGTGACAATAAACCATTAATAAGTCTGGTATCTGCAAGGTTACCGGTATCACTTGTTTGGCTTGTGGCTTGGAAGTTAAGGCGGTTCTTGCTGACTAAGGAAATAAATTGACGGGTTAAAGAACGAAGTTGATTGGCTCTAACCTTAACTAACTCGCCCTGGTCTCCCCCATAGGACAAGCCATCGTCTGCACCTTGGAATAGATTACCATAGTAATACCGTAGGTTGCGGTTCCAGTTGGAGCCTACGCTACTTCCAAGTGTATTCTTGTTTTGATCAATATGCCCTGTGAGCGTCTTGACTAAAGTTTCTGATTTCTCATTGGCAAAGTAAATGTGTTTCATGTTGCTCCGATAAGCATTACTGGTAAATAACGCCTATTTTTTAACGGCTAACCCGATTGGAATATGGCCGGACCGTGTAAGATAGGCTTTGTATTTCTAGGTTTTCAGCGGCAACAGAATGGACGATAGATGCCTGTATGTAAGTGCCTCTTGCGGCTTCAAGGGGTATATATGTTCTTGCTTGTTGATTTCCCTGAGTAGTCAATACAGAGTCAATGTTATCGCCACCCCAAAGACTTCCCCAGTTAAATCCCCATCCTGTTTGAACTGTTGCATTCTGAAGCCAATTTGTATCAATAGAAGAAAGGGCAGAGTCATTTGCAAAGTTGAATGTAAGTGCAGATGCAGAGCGGTTTCTAAATGTACAAGTAAACTCTGAGAAGTGTTTGAACTTACCAACGTCGCCTACCGTCAATGGTGCTGTCTTCACTGCGGAGCGTATTGGCTTATATAACTGTAAAGCTGAACCTGTGGACCAGGAAATAGGGTTCTTAAAGGTGTATACCGGTGTTCCAGATGCAGTGCTAATGCTGAGGATTGGGTTGATTGTTCCAATAACATTGTCATAGATAACATCAGAAACAGAAGGTGATCCAGAAGGAAAGGCGAGTTGTGCTGTAAACGTTCCAGTGGTTGTAACACCGGATAAACCTGCAAAACTTAGATCACAATAGTCGAGCTTGTTCTGTAGCTTTCTTTCTTTGGTTATATCTAATGTAACATTGCTAACTAAGTATAGTCTGTCATCAGAAGCATTTACCAAAGCGTCTTTAAACGTATTTGTCCAGGTGCTGAAAGCGTTTGTTACGGTGTTAAAGCAATAAACAACACTGGCTGTTGTGCTGTTAGGATTGAGTGTACTCAGGAGATAAAGACGTTCTGATTCATAGGCTACTGCGTTGGTTTCTATAGCAATGGTACTTTTGCCAATAATGGAGGTAAGCAGAGGTTCAATAGACCTTGATATAACCTGTGCTCCACTGTCCGAAGCACTCACTATACCTTGGTTACTCAGGAAGAAAACATTGTTGTTTAAGACTTGAACAGAGTTAGGAGCAACACAAATAATAGTTGAATCCAAAAGTGACGCACTGAAGTTGCTTGGGGAGTCACCTCGAATGATATAAATACCATCGGTTTTGATCACAAGCATAGCATCTCTTAAGGGTACTATTCTAAGTATGGCAGAAGTCTTTGCCCCAATAAGTAGTTGAAATGGCAGTGGCGCAGCTTCAGGTTCACTTGGCTTGGAAAACCTTACTGCATTTTGTTGAATTGAATTGGAACTTGTCGCAGTTGTTCCAAACGAGGTAGGGAACACAGGCGAAAAAGCATTGCCTACAACGGTTGTGGATGCCCTTAGGGAGAAGGCTGTTCCTGAGAGTGTTCTTGAGTCAAGGGTAAATTGTCCTGGGACTGCATCTGCACTGGAGGAGTAATAACCATAAACTGGGCTTGTTGCATCTCGGTTTATAGCTTTACAAAGGGATTTTGCAGTTTTTGTAATAGAGGTTGATACACTCGTTGTCGTGCTGTTCGTCAGATAGAAATAGAAGTATCCGTTTGTGTCGGCATAGCCATAGTTCCACGTCGCTAATGTACTTGTTCCAGCAAACCCAGCAGTTGGTCCAGTGGTATTTGCTATGTATCTGCGAGTATTACCAGCCTGGGTTACTTCGACGTAATCACCAGTAGTCATAGTCGCAGTCTGGACATCTTTTAGCCCCAGTGAAAGGCTATGATATGTCTGCGTGTTAGCAAAGAAAAGACAGTTCTTAAAGACAGCTATATCTGTTGCAGATGGTGGCCTAAAGTTGGCCTTAGCAATGCCTTGTTGAGAAGAGTTGGTATAGAGGTAACCGTCTTTAAAGAGTTCAGCTACGTTGTCAGTAAAGCTTATATATTTGTTTGCTACTTGTGCAGAAGTAACATTTGCTTCATAGATTAAAGCACCATCATCGCTTACAGGACTTGTAGCTCCTGGTACCTGGGTTGTTCTATATATTTGATAGAAGTGTTGAGTACCAATTTCAGGTGGCAAGGTGAATTCTAGTAAAGGTGTTCTAGGCACTCCAAAGTCACACGCTGTGATCGTTGTTGGTGCTGTGGTTGCATTAAAGATAAAAGTGTTTGCTGTGATGCCCGCAATAAGCCAGTTACCGTTAGGAGCAATTCCAGTGCCATTGCAGTTTGCAATTGTTACCACGTCGCCTATGTTTAGACCGTGAGCGGTATATGTCACTGTGATAGCAACGCCCGAGTTAGACGCTGTTGCTGGTATGGCTCCATTTATAAAGGGATTAGTCCTGGTACTTATTTCACCAGGAGCACCAACTACTTTGTTACTATTTGCGTCCAGCCTACCGAACAGTATCCTATATCCCACAGCGTAGTTAGCGCTTAGAATGCCTGTGTGAACTGTTGGATCAGTAGATATGTCTAAGTCAAGTCCTCTAGGAATTCCAGCTTGCAATACAGTTGCTGTTGAACTCTCTATTTTTCTAATGCCGTCGGCAGTAGCAATATAAAGATTACCATTTGCTCTTGCTATTCTCGGCTTTGCATTTGTTGAGATGTTAATTGCACCTGACAAGTCTGTCAAAGCGCCCGTGGTCGTATCTATCTTAGAAATTAGGTTATTCTGAACTACAAACAAAAAACCCAGGTATTCAACTAATCCCGTAGGATTGATAACGGCAAAAGCTGGTGTCAATGCTCCAAATCCACGTCTCTTGCTTATGATGTTATCTTTACTGAACACTACATTTTCTGCAAGCTCAAAAGAACCATCAGGAACAGTATAGGAGTTTGATTGAACGTGAAGTCCAGTAGCAGCAGTGAGGGTGACATTCTGTGAAGGCATTAGAAACCCCTTCTTCGAAGCGAAGTGCCTCTATTTAAGAGTCCATTTCTCTGGATTATTTTGATTTGCTCACCTTGAATTCTAGGGGTAAGTAAAGACAACATTGCAACGGTCTTTTCAGCGAGTTTTGCACTTGACGCCTGCAGTCCTTCAAAGTCGCCCAAGCCTTCTAGTAACCGGCATTCAACTGCTTGGGCTAGGACTTGATGCATCTCTTGTGGTAGTTGCACCACAGGACTGGTTTCAGCCAAAGAAACCCAATCGCCTATCGCTAAGGTTGAAGGTAGTGAAGTGAAGTATATATTGGTGCTTGAAATGTTGGTTATAGTCTGGTCCATTGCTATGATGGTATTGCCGGATTTACCCTGGATGAAGTCTGCGTTTGCGCCAATGGTGAGAATTGAAGGCATGGAGGCAACTGTGACATAATTGCCAGTGGTATTGATTGCGGTAATCTGTCCTGCAGTGCTTATATCCGTAAGTGCGGAACACCTGAGTGCATACTTTAAGACGAGAGAACCTACGGTTGAATTGGGCGTAGGGATTACTATTACGTTATCGCCTTCAAAATAGAAGCCTGTGGGTGTTCCAGTGGAATATGCGTTATTCGAGTAGTATTGTGCGTCTTCCGGTTGAATGTATGGGAGGGAGGCTAAAGTATTGCCTGTGATAAAAAGCACATCCCTAAGCGTCCTACCTACTGCTCTATAGGGTATTGGGTATGCAAATTGACCTGCTACAATAGCTACGGTGTCTTTCCTAACCAAGTATTCTTGTCTAAGGCTCATGAGAACGGGAAGTAGTTTGGTTTGAGTTTCTTCGTTAGCCATAGCGAGTATATCCACATCCGTATACCTATTTTGATTTGCAGGTATCGCAACGCCTCGCTTTATTGAAGCCAATAATTCCGCAGTATTCATTTATATACGCTCTTTTGTTATTTCTTTTTGAAAGGCGATGGCTTGGAAGGGGTAGGAGCTTGAGCAGCAGCGCCGCGTTGAATAGCTAACATTGAGATAGTCGATACTCGCTTCTTCTTAGGTTTAACGACTTCATCAGCGTCGACTTCCGCAGCTTCATCGTCAGGTGATTCTGCTGCCTCTTCCTTAGGATCTTCCAACGCTTCTTCTTTAGCTTCTTCCATGGCATCGGACAGGCTAGACTTTTTAAGCGGCTCTTCAGAGTCACCTTTAGCCATGATTCCGTGCATCTGTTTAATCAGGGACTGCAATACTTTCTTCTTCATTTCACTCATCTCTATACTCCTTCTTGTGGTTGTTGTGCGACTACTGGCTCTAACGCTATCTTCAATTCTTCTTCTGTCTCATAAGCCTGCCATTGCTCAGCAGGTGCTAGCTCAGGGTCTGGGACTACATTCCAGGCTATAATTTTGTGATTGTCTGGGTCTCTGAGAATATAAAACATTGGGGTTCCTTTATGCGATGCGGACTGCTGTTAATCTTCCACGGGCTGTGTATGTACCGCTTCCTAAAT
>ENA-OFCD01001610-OFCD01001610.1-metagenomes-genome-assembly--contig:-NODE-1610-length-10916-cov-4.490747_pt1 | contig 10916 bp, 10 predicted proteins | sample MGYA00153392_OFCD01 | MGnify analysis MGYA00153392 | reverse complement strand
CGAAAGGGCGCTCCGATCGCTGGGCATCGAACCGGGCGGCACCATCCCACCGGCCCTCCGCGCACAGTTGCGCACGCTCGAGGATGACCAAAAACGTCGGGCTACCCGCAGCCTGCGCGATGGAATCGACCGCATCATGGTCGATCTGCTGTCGCTCTACCGAGACATCCTGCTCCTGCAGCTCGACGCCCGGACCGAACCGATCAATCTCGCGATCGTCTCCCAGCTGACGAGCGCGAGTGCGGCTTCGACGGCGGCAGAGACCCTCGCGACGATGGACGCCATTGCCACCGCCCGCACACGCATCGACGGCAACGTGGCTCCGGCCCTCGCCCTCGAAGCCATGCTGATCTCCACTGCTCGCTGAGGGATATTCATGACCGCTCGCACTACCCGCGCCGTGCTTATCGCGGCTGCTCTCGCCATCATCCTTCCGCTCTCCGGGTGTGTCGCATCGTTCCTGCCGAAGGCGCAAAGCACGCGGTCGACCCCGACGGGCGAGAAGGTCAGCGCCGACCTCACGCCGTTCTACAGCCAGGTGCTGAACTGGAAAGCCTGCGAGGGCGGCGACTTCCAATGCGCGACGGCGAAGGCGCCGATGGACTGGAAAAACCCCGCAGCCAAATCGATCGATCTCGCGCTCATTCGCAAGACCGCGACCGGCACGGCGCTGGGCTCGCTACTCGTCAACCCCGGCGGTCCGGGAGGGTCGGGCTACGACTTCATCCGCGACAGCCTCGACTATGCGGTCGATAAGAAGCTGCAGCAGAACTACGACATCGTGGGCTTCGATCCCCGCGGGGTGAACAAGTCCTCGGCGGTGAAGTGCTACCAGGACCCGGTCGAAATGGACAAATTCCTCTTCGGCAACTCCCCAAACCCCTTCGGTTCAGATGCCTGGATCGCTGACCAGCGCACCAACAACACCGCGTTCGGGGCGGCCTGCCTCAAGTACACCGGAAACCTCCTGGGGTTTATCGATACCAATAGCGCTGCTCGTGACCTCGACATGCTTCGGTCGACTCTCGGTGACAAGAAGCTCAACTACCTCGGCTACTCCTACGGCACGTTGCTCGGCGCGACCTATGCGGAGCTCTTCCCGAAGAAGACCGGCCACCTCGTGCTCGACGGTGCCCTCGACCCGGCGACAACCAGTTTTGACGTGGGAGCTACCCAGGCGCAGGGCTTCGAGAGCGCACTGCTGGCCTACATCAAGGATTGCGAAACTGGCAAGGACTGCCCGTTCAGCGGGTCCGGCGCGGCTGCGATGGCCGAGATCCGTTCATTGCTCGACAGTCTGAACGTGAGCCCGCTGCGCGCGAAGGATGGTCGCGAGCTCTCGAGCAGTGTGATGTTCAACGCCATCATCTTCCCTCTCTACAACAAGTCCAACTGGCCCTCTCTCACGCAGTTGTTCACCACAGTGATGCGCGGCGACCCCTCGGTGGGGTTCCAGCTCGCCGATGCCTACTACGGGCGCACAGCCGACGGTACCTACAAAGACAACTCGACCGAGGCGTTCATCGGCATCAATTGTCTCGACTACGCAGCCGAGTCCACCACCGACGCGAGCTTGAGGGCGGATGCGGCGAAGCTCACCTCTCTCGCACCGACCCTCGGGGCCCAACTCTCCTACGACACCTCGTGTGCTTCGTGGCCGTTCCAGCCCACCCGCATGCGGGGATCGATTGCAGCGGATGGTTCGGCGCCGATCCTCGTCGTGGGAACCACCAACGACCCGGCCACGCCATATGTGTGGGCGAAGGCGCTGGCGAAGGAACTCCAGAATGGCCATCTCATCACCTACAAGGGCGAAGGCCACACGGCATATAACAAGTCCAACTCCTGTGTGAATAACGCCGTCGACGACTTCTTCGTCGCCGGAACCGTGCCGAAAAAGGATCCGCAATGTTGATCCCGCACCCTGTCCGCCTCGCCATGATCGCCATCGCGAGTGCAGGCCTCCTGCTCCTCAGCGGGTGCACCACCTCGCTCTTCCCGAGCGTTGAACACACGTCACAGCCCACCGGCGAGAGTGTTCCGGCCGCAGTTGCCCCCTACTACCACCAGTCCCTCACCTGGAAGAACTGTGGGAAAAGCCAGCAGTGTGCCACGGCCGTCGCGCCGATGGACTGGCGCAAGCCCTCGAAGACGACGGATATTTCGCTCGCCCTGACCCGGGCATCCGCCACTGGCACGCGGTTGGGCTCACTGTTCGTGAACCCGGGCGGCCCAGGGGCGTCCGGCTACGATCTCGTGCACGACGACCTGGACTACGCGGCGTCGAAGACCCTGCAGAAGAGCTACGACGTGATCGGCTGGGATCCGCGCGGAGTCGGCCGGTCGACACCGGTCACCTGCTACGACGATAAGAAGCTCGACGAGTTCATTTACGGGGTGGCCAAGAATCCGGTGAACAGTCCCGCCTGGGTTACCGAGGTGACCGACCAGTCCAAGGACTTCGCGGCATCCTGCCTCAAGAACACCGGGCCGGCCCTCCAATTCATCGATACCCAGAGCACCGTGCACGATCTCGACATGCTGCGCGCCGTCGTGGGGGACACGAAGCTCAACTACCTCGGCTACTCCTACGGCAGCGACATCGGCATGTACTACGCCGATCGCTTCGCGAAGAAGGTCGGCCACGTAGTGCTCGACGGTTCCACCGACTCGACACTGTCGATCTTCGACATCAACCTCACGCAGTCCGCTGGATTCGAAAACGCTCTCAAGGCCTATCTCGCGGACTGCTCGTCGACGAAGGGCTGTCCGTTTCCGGGGTCGGTAGACGACAGCCTCGCGAAGATCTCCGCGCTGTACGACCGGCTCACCGTCACTCCGATCGATGCCCCCGACGGTCGGGTGCTCGACCAGAACCTGCTCGACACTGCCATCAATTCCGCCCTCTATGACAAATCGTCGTGGCACTATCTCAGCGATATGTTCAGCGAGATCAGGAAGGGCACCACCGATACCGCGTTCGTGCTCGCCGACTCCTACAACGGCCGCAATGCCAACGGCAGCTACAAGGACAATTCCCTCGAGGCGTTCATCGCGATCGGATGCCTCGACTATCCGACCGTGACGGATCCGGCCGTGATCGCGCGCGAGAACGCCCAGTTGATTCAGGCCGCACCCACCCTGACCCGCGCCACAGTGATCGGCGATGTGACGTGCGAGAACTGGCCGTTCCACAACCGCGAGGCGCCGGCTGCGGTGACCGGAGCCAACGCGGCGCCAATTCTCATCCTCTCCTCAACCGGTGACCCGGCGACGCCGTACCAGTGGGGTGTCGCGCTGTCGAAGCAGCTCAAGAGCGCCCACCTCGTCACGCGCCACGGAGAGGGCCACACGGCGTACAACCGCGGCATCCCGTGCATTGACAACACCGTCGATCGGTACTTCGTATCGGGTACCGTGCCGAAGAAGGACCCCGATTGCAGGGGATGATACTCGGCCACGGTTTGTGCATAATTGCAGAGAGTGCAAGAATGGTGCCATGACACTCGACCACGCTACGGCAGGACTCCGCGAACGCAAACGTCTCGCCACTGCTCGTGCGATCGAGGTGGCGGCAATCACCCTGGTCGCCGACAAGGGCCTCGACAAGGTGACCGTCGACGAAATCAGTCGAGTCGCCGACATCTCTCCGCGCACCTTTTTCAACTATTTCGCGTCCAAGGAGTCCGCGCTCATCGGCGCGACACCCGAACCTCCCACCGCGGATGCCATTTCCGCCTACGTGAATGCCTCCGACGGCACCGTGTTCGACGGACTCGGCGCACTCCTCGCCGCCGCTACCGAGGGCACTTCCAACGACACGGAGCTGATGCTCAAGCGGCGAAGCCTGCTCAAGGACTACCCCCAGCTATTCGCGATGCGCATGGCGGCGATGCGTGAATTCGAGGATCGGGTGCGCGAGATCGTGGCGCTGCGTCTGGTAGCGGATGACCCGGCTCTCGCCACGGATTCCGACCTGCTGCTGAGCCGCTCCCGTCTCATCACGAACGTGGCCTTCGGCGCCATGAAGCACGCGTGGGTCAGCTGGGCCGACAAAGAAGGCGGCACCTCGCTGAGCGAGAAGCTCAAGGATTCCTTTGACGAACTGGGTCGCATCCTCGCGCCGGTGCGCGCGGTCTGATCGGCTAAGCTTTCAGGCGTTGCCCGCGAGAAATCGCGTGCACGCCGCCTTAGCTCAGTCGGTAGAGCATCTCACTCGTAATGAGAAGGTCGTCAGTTCGATTCTGACAGGCGGCTCCACATAAAGTGCTGGTCCCAGGCTTGTCATTGCAGGAACGAAGAGCTGGCCGCAGAACGTGAAAAGCCCGCGCCGGGTTTGTTAAATTGGTGCAAAAACTGTACCGTCGCACGTTTCGCCACCGCCTTGCTCGAACGGTAGAAAGAGCGTTCTATTGGAGTAGTTCATCTTTGGTGGACCCGATCCTCCGGGCGCACCTCGGACAGGGCGGGGCGCACCGAGAAACAGGGAGAGAGAAAATGACCACCATCGCAATCATCGGAGCCGGCGCAGGATTGGGCCTTGCTGTCGCACGTCGCTTCGGCCGTGAAGGCTTCACCGTCGCTCTGATCGCCCGTAACCAAACCCGTGTCGACAACCTGGCCGCAACTCTCACCGCGGAAGGGATTGGCGCGAGAGGGTTCATCGCGAACGTTCGAGACGCTGACTCTTTGACCGGCGCTCTCACCCTGGCAGCGGAGCAGCTCGGCCCGATCGAAGTGCTGCAGTACAGCCCGCTGCCAGCCAAAGAGTTCATGCGGCCGGTTCTGGAAACGGTCGCTGAGGACCTCGTTGGTCCGGTGGAATTCTCGATTTACGGACCCGTCACTGCCGCACACCAGGTGATCCCCGGTATGCGCTCTCTCGGTCGAGGAACCTTCCTCTTCATCAACGGGGCCAGTGCCGTGCGCCCCGGTGCCACCGTCACGGGAACTTCGATCGCTTTCGCCGGAGAGAGCGCCTACGCGCAACTCCTTCACGACGCTCTCGCCCCCGAAGGAATCCACGTTGCTCAGCTGATAATCCCGCAAGGGATCGGCGGCGGAGAGCCCTCGCACGAGCCGGATACTCTGGCGGAGACGTTATGGACGATCCACACCAACAGGGACGAATTTCGAACCTACGCCGCACCTCTCGTCTGACGGTTGCCAGTGATCGTCGCTGAAGACGATTGACCTCCCACCGCCGAAGCCATCGCATATGATACCCTATGGGGGTATAAGCGAAAGGCTGACTCATGGTGGGGTACACCGCTAATAAGGACGATCTTCTCAAGCGGCTTCGGCGTGCTGAAGGCCAGGTGCGGGGAATCCAGCGGATGGTCGATTCCGACACCTACTGCATTGATATCCTCACGCAGGTTTCCGCTGCGACAAAGGCGCTCGAAAACGTTGCTCTCGCGTTGCTTGATGATCATCTCGCGCACTGCGTCGCCGAGGCCGCGCGTGAAGGGGGCTCTGTCGCAGACGACAAGATCCGGGAAGCCTCCGCAGCAATCGCGCGCCTCGTTCGATCCTGACGTCGAATCCGCCACAACCAACCAACCATTCAGAAAAGAGATTTGCCGTGTGCAACTCCACCCCCTCAACGACTGACCTCGGTTTGACCGACAAGAACCACGCCTGCAGCTGTGGCACCGACAATCACGGCGGAGCCCACTCCGATGCGGGAGAGGCGAAGACGGAGGGCACAGTGCGGGAGCATTACCTGGTCGAAGGCATGACCTGCAGTCACTGCGTTGCGAGTGTCACCGAGGAGCTCTCCGCGGTGGACGGGGTCGAGAGTGTGAGCGTGGATCTGCACGCGGGCGGCACATCCCGCGTCATGGTTGTCAGCTCCCAGCCGGTGCCGGTCGGCGACGTTCGCGCCGCAATCATCGAAGCCGGATACTCGCTGGTCACGGTGTAGCAATGGCAGAGACCGACGTCGAACTAGAGATCGGCGGGATGACCTGCGCGTCCTGCGCAACCCGCATCGAACGCAAATTGAACCGGCTCGATGGCGTAGAGGCGACCGTGAACTACGCGACGGAAAAAGCTCGCGTCAAGAGTTCGAGCGGGGTCGACATCCAGGCTTTGATTGCGACAGTTGCATCGGCGGGCTACACCGCGACCGCGCCGTTGCCGCGCGAGGCACCGAGCCTCGACTCTGCCACGTCGAAACCCGACGAGGTCGTCGTCCTGCGTACCCGGCTCCTCATCTCTGCCGCGCTCGGGATCCCCGTGGCGCTCCTGTCGATGATTCCCGCGCTCCAGTTCACCAACTGGCAGTGGCTCGCGCTCACTCTCGCTGCTCCGGTCGCGGTCTGGGGAGCGCTGCCGTTCCACCGGGCCGCCTGGGTCAACGCCCGGCACGGGGCGACGACCATGGACACTCTCGTCAGCGTCGGAGTTCTTGCTGCATTCGGCTGGTCGCTCTATGCGCTGTTCTTCGGAACAGCTGGGGAGCCCGGCATGCGGATGAGCTTCAGCTTCATTTCGATGCGCGGATCCGGCGCGAGCGAGATTTACCTCGAGGTTGCGAGTGCGGTGACCATTTTCCTCCTCGCCGGCCGGTACGTCGAAGCTCGCGCCAAGCGGGAATCCGGCGCGGCGCTGCGAGCCCTGCTTGAGCTGGGGGCGAAGGAGGCGATTCTGTTGACCAACGGTGTTGAGACTCTCGTCGCCGTGTCGACGCTTGCGATCGGCGACCGGTTCATCACGCGTCCCGGCGAGAAGATCGCAACGGACGGTCTGGTCGTGGAGGGTGCCTCGGCGGTGGACCGAAGCATGCTCACCGGAGAGTCCGTGCCGGTGGAGGTGGCTGTCGGAGACCGCGTGGTCGGTGCGACGGTGAATGTGGGCGGACGTCTCGTCGTCGAGGTCACGCGCATCGGATCTGAGACCGAACTCGCGCGCCTTGGCCGCCTCGTCGAAGAGGCCCAGACCGGAAAGGCCGAAGCCCAGCGGCTCGCCGACCGGGTATCGGCTGTTTTCGTGCCGATCGTCTTCGGACTCGCTGCACTCACCTTCGTCGGTTGGCTCGTGTTGGATGGGTCGATCGAGGCCGCTTTCACGGCAGCCATCGCCACCCTGATTGTCGCGTGCCCGTGTGCCCTTGGTCTCGCCACGCCCACCGCACTGCTCGTGGGTACCGGTCGCGGATCGCAGCTCGGAATCCTCATTCGCGGTCCGCAGGTGCTCGAGCAGACCCGCCGTGTCGACACAATCGTGCTCGACAAGACAGGAACCATCACCACCGGCGAGATGACGGTGGTCTCGGTAATCCCGTTGGGTGGGGAGACCAATGAGTCCCTGTTGAGAAGTGCTGCCTCCGCTGAGGTTGGCTCGGAGCATCCGGTCGGTCGCGCCATCGTCTCTGCTGCCGGAGAGAACATCGCCTCCGCAGATTCCTTCGTCGCGACCGCAGGGTCCGGCGTCCAGGCCGTTGTCGGCGGAAGCGCCGTGCTAGTCGGCCGTGCCTCCTGGCTTGCGGAGAGTTGGAGCCTTCCTCTTCCGCGGCAGCTACGGGTCAGCGTTGACGCGGCGGAATCGGCCGGTCGCACGGTGCTCATCGTCGCTGTCGACGGGGAGCTCCGTGGGGCAATCGTCGTCAGTGACACCGTAAAGCCGACCAGCGCGGAGGCCGTGACACGATTAGCCTCACTCGGTCTGACACCGGTGTTGCTCACGGGAGACAATGCGGGAGCCGCCGCCGCGGTTGGAGCAGAGGTGGGCATCGCCGACGTGCGCTCGGGTGTCACACCACAGGGCAAGCTCGACGTGATCCGGGCGCTTCAGGCCGAGGGCCGGGTGGTGGCGATGGTCGGTGATGGTGTGAACGATGCCGCCGCTCTCGCCGCTGCCGACCTCGGCATCGCGATGGGCACGGGAACGGATGCTGCGATCGCCGCGAGCGACGTCACAGTGCTGAGGGGCGACCTTCTCGCTGTCGTCGACGCGATCCGCCTCTCCAGGAGCACCCTCGGAACGATCAAGGGGAATTTGTTCTGGGCTTTCGCCTACAACGTTGCCGCTATACCGATTGCCATGCTCGGACTTCTCAACCCGGTGATCGCCGGCGCCGCAATGGCGTTCTCATCCGTGTTTGTTGTGACGAACAGCCTGCGGTTGCGTCGCTTTCGGGCAGGCGTGCCAGCGGCTCTATCCCCAGTCTCACCGGTCGTGAAAATACCCGAGCCAGGTATCCGCTGACGGAGCCGATCTCTCAAGACGGTGGGCTATCGTGGGGCGAAATTGAGCAAGAAGATCGCGAATGATGTCGTGGGAGTGGCAATGGTCGAGCGAATGAGCGGCATCGGGCGTATCTTCGCGACCACATCCCTGAGGCGACTGCTTCTGGCATCGCTCACAATTGCCGCCATTCTGCTGGGACTCATCGGTATGCACGCGCTTTCGGCTGGCGTGGACACTCAGGGCAGCCATGCCGCTCACTCCGAGCTGGCGTCGGGGCACGGAAACCCAATGCAGATGGCGCCCGGGTCCGATGAAAGTGCCACGCTCGGGATTGCTTCAGCGCTTCTCCTTCCTGTCGGACTGGTTCCGGTAGAGGGGTGCACCGGGATGTGCGCAATGAATTGCCTGCTGCTCGGCATGGTCTGTGCTCTCAGCTTCCTGGTTGCCCTTACCGCTGTGCTTTTCGGCAAGCTCCCGGTGCGGCTGTTGTCCGGCATCCGAACAGTGACGCGTGTTTCTCCCATCACCAGTTCGAAAGTCGTCATACCGTCCACTCCCTCGCTCAAAGCACTCTCCATCAGCAGGACCTGATCAGACACGCGGTTTCCCTCCCGAATTCGGGAGTCAGGTAAGTCGCTGCACCAGCAGCAGTTCCGTTGTCTCGTTCTTTTCTCCCGATTGGATCTTCCTATGTACACCCCACGAAAGATTCTCGTTATTGCCGCTATCGTCGGCAGCGTCATCACGGTGAGCGCCTGCTCCACCGCGGCGACTCCGGGCACGACCGGCTCGTCCTCGAGTGCGTCAGCTGCGTTCACTAAAGCAGACGTCAGCTTCGCAACCGACATGTCCGCCCACCACCAGCAGGCCGTAGAAATGTCGCAAATGCTCCTCGACAAGAGCGACATCGACCCACGCGTTGTCACTCTCGCCCAGGAAATCAAAGCCGCGCAGGGTCCTGAGATCAAGCAGATGAAGTCCTGGTTGTCCGATTGGGGCCAGAAGCCAGACAGCATGTCGGGAATGGATATGGGCGGAACGCTGATGTCCGATTCGGACATGAACGATCTGAAGAGCTCGACGGGCCTGGCGGCAAGCAAGCTGTTCCTCACCCAAATGACGGTGCACCACAAGAGTGCGCTCGTCATGGCGAAGACAGAAGTCGACTCGGGAAAGAACGCCGACGCTGTCACGCTGGCGAAAAACATCATCTCAACCCAGACCACCGAAATCACCACAATGAGCGACATTCTCGCTTCGCTCTAATGCCCCGTCGCCGGCCTCTGGGGCAGGTTTCGTTGAAGAAGCGACCTGCCCCGAGGATCGGCGCTGACACGCCTTGCGCGCATCGAAATGGATACCAGTGACCTCTCGCATATTCCTGCTTCATGACGGGGCCACAACCGCACCGCAGCCCGCCGAGGAGAAGGTCGGTTCGTGAAAATGCCCATGTTCGCCCGTGCCGCCTCGCACGGTGGGGCAATCTCCACAGCCCTCCTCCTGCTTACCTTTCTCGCCGGCTGCGCCACAGGTTCGACCGTGACATCACAAGCCCCACCTGGGGCATCAGCGTCACGCTTCGGCCACGTTCACGGCGTGGGCTTCGACGAGACCTCGGATGCGGTCTATATCGCCACGCATACCGGGCTTTACACCGTCTCCGGTTCGCTCAGTTCGCCGAAGGAGTCCGCATCTCTCGGTGGCCCCATCGCCGGTCTACGCCAGGACAACATGGGATTCGCCATCGATGGTGAGCGCATGTACGCTTCCGGGCATCCCGATCCCACCGTGTCCTCGGATGCCAATCTGGGGCTCGTATCCAGCACCGATCAGGGAAAGAGTTGGAGTGCAGTCTCGCTGAAGGGCACAACTGATTTTCATGATCTGGAGATCAGTCATTCCGGCCAGGGCCCGACCACAATTTACGGGTTTGACAGCGCGGACGCTGTCATTCGGGTGAGCCGGGATGGGGGATCCACATGGACGTCGGGCGCCGCTCTTGCGATGCGGGATATGGCGGCTGACCCCGCTCTCCCCGGAACGATCTATGCAACGACGAGCGATGGACTGAAGGTCAGCCATGACTATGCGGCATCCTTCGAGCTCAGTCCCGGCGCGCCGGCGCTCTACCTGATCGCCGCCGCTGGGTCGGCCGCCCAGCCGCAGCTCGTCGGAATCGATGCGGCCGGGGTCGTCTGGAAGAAGTCAGCCGATACACCCTGGCGGGCAACAGGAGCGGTCACGGGAACGGCGGATGCTCTGGCCCTCTCCGTTGGGGCGACATCGACGCTGGTAGTCGCCGACCAGCGTGGAATCGTGGCCAGCTCTGACTATGGTGCGAGCTGGCGAATCCTGGTGACTACCTGACGGCACAAACTCGCGGTCCCGTCATTTCCCAGCTCCAGGGATGGGATGGTGACACGGTGGTGAGTTTCAATTCGCCAAGCAGGGTGAGCGGGGCAGGCTGGTCTAAAGTCCTCGGGTGGTGTCCTTTGAGAGACCTACGGCCGGTTCTCGCTGACCATCCAACGGCGGCTGCTCCCGCGGAATCCATCCGTCCCTGAAGACCGAAGTCTCGGGCCCGGGGTGTCGGCGGGTCTGCACGACGAAGAGCGTAATTCCGAGGGCAATGGCCACGAATGAGGCCCACACGTTGGCCGGGATGCCGAGCAAGCCGTCGCTCGTCGGGTCGATGCGGATCGCCTCGAGCCAGCTGCGTCCCA
>ENA-OFCD01001608-OFCD01001608.1-metagenomes-genome-assembly--contig:-NODE-1608-length-10924-cov-3.999080_pt1 | contig 10924 bp, 7 predicted proteins | sample MGYA00153392_OFCD01 | MGnify analysis MGYA00153392 | reverse complement strand
GCGGGTTCTGGCAGGTGCCGCTGACGCACTGGGTATTGGGGTAGCCGCAGCAGTTCGAGCCGCTGCCGCATGTGTTGCCAAGCGTCTTGCACGTCGATGTCGTCGTCGACAGGCAGTGTGAGGTCGGCGGAGAGGTGAGCGGCGAGTCGACGCGACACTCCGCGGTGGAGGTGGAGGTCGAGCTGTAACCGCAGCACTCCTCGTTCGAAGCGCAGACCGAGGTGGACTGGTCTGCCGCCTTGCACTGGTCGATGTTCCAGTAGCCACGCTCGTTGAGGGTCGACGCGGTCGTGTCCTGGTTCGGAAGATAGAAGGCGGGATGACTGCGGTCGGTCGTTCCGCTCACCTGGTCGTCGATCGCGGCGACCCAGAGCTTCTTGGTCGTCGGAGTCGTCGAGATGTCGTGATAGCGCGGGTCGCTCCAGAACGGGTTGATCGTGGCGACGTTGCCGTAGAGGCGACGGCTCGTGAACACGACCCAGGCGTACCCTCCCGAGACGACGGGGTTGACCGTGGGCTCGTAGTTGAGTGTCGAGTCGTCGTCGTGCTGCGTGGCGTTGTTGGTCGGCGAGTATCCCTTGCCGTTGGCCTTGTCGAGGCGCGTGGGCGTCTTCGTTTTCGCATCCACCCACCACAACTCACCGTGCGTGCCCACGTTCGAGCACGGCCCGCTCGCGTCGCAGGTAGAGCGTGTGCCGGCGATGTCGCGACCGTTGAACACGGTCTCGCGCTGGTAAACGACCGCGTCGTTCGTGGGCAGAAAGCTGGGCCACCAATCGGACCCCGACGACGGAGTGTCGAGCTGCAGCTGCGCGGAGAAGGCGTTCGTGGTCTTGTCGAAGTCGTATGCATAGAGCGACTTGCCGTCACTTCCGGCGCCGCCCGTGAAGTTGAACGCGAGATGCTTGCCGTCCGAAGAGAACGCGGGTGTGCCCGCGCGCAGCTGAGCGGCGAGCCCCGTCGTCGCGATCGTGGTCGCCGCAGGCACGGCGAAGAGCTCGCTCGGTAGGACGCTTCCGCCCGCGAGAGCCGCGCCGTTCGAGAAAAGCATCGTGCCGTCGGGGAAGATGCCGGGCCAGCCGAGTTGGCCGTTCGCCGCGCCGATCGCGGTCTCGGCGTTGTTGTTCTTGAGGTCGACACGCCTCGACTGGCTGTAGTTGCCGCCGTTCTGCGTGATGAGCATCGAGCCGTCGGCGGCGACCGAGTGACAGACCCGGCAGTTGTTGTTGTCGCCCGCGACCAACACCGGATCGGTCGAGCCGCCCTTCACCGCGAGCGTCGCTCCGCCGAAATTCTTGTTGCCGATCGTGCAGCAATAGTTGCTCGCGAGGTTGGTGCCGTACGAGTTGTAATAGACCGTGCCCTTCAGCACGCCCGCGGCGATCTTCCACTTCTCGGTGATGGGCCCGTACGCGACGGTCCCTTTGGCGAACGTGAGATCGACGGTCACGTCCTCGCCGGTGTTCGAGTAAGCGAGCGCCTTCCATGCGGCCTGGATAATCGGGTGGTGGATGAAGGGCGTCGCGGTCTTCGCGAAGTAGCCTTTGTAGTCGAACGATTTCTCGTACGCGTGGATGTACACGGCGTCGTAGTCGCCTTGCGCCCCGACGTTCCATTGAAGGAGCGGCGCGAGGATTCCCCGCGGCCACACGGTCGCGTCGTAGGGATAGAGCCAGCCCAGGCCAGGATCGGCGACGGTCGCGCCGTTGAGCAAGGTCGCGACTTGCTGAGAGACCACACCGCCAGGGCCCTCGCCGCCCACGCCGCCGTAACCGCCGACGCCGCCACCCGCGTCGCCTGCGCTCGGGTCGCCGTTCTGCACCCAGTTGAGCACGACCGTGACACTCGTCGTCGCGGTCGTGCCGAGGTAGCTCGCAGTGACGTGCGCGAGACCGCCCAAGTTACCGGTGGGCGTGAACACTCCGCTCGAGACGCCAACCGTGCCGAGCTCTCCGCGGTCGAGGCTCCAAGACGGCGAGACGATCGCGCCATCGACGAACGCTTGATACGTCAACGTTGGCGGAGCTTGGCCGTACGTGACGTTCACCGTTTGGTCGAGCGGGACGATCGTGAGCACCCCGATCGACGCTTCACCGCTCCGCCCGTCCGTCGCGAACGGGTCGGTGATGTCCTGATTCAGGCCCGAGTCATTGCCGCCAATGAACTGGCTCATTCCCCCATCATCGCCGCAGGCCGCGAAGCCGAATGCCGCCGAAACCGCTAAAACCAGACCGACCCAGCGAAATGAGCGCATGCGCGGCTCCTGACCGAAGTTTGGAGTGGGGCCAGAAAATACCAGCCTCACTAAAAACTAACACGTCAGGAAGCGCCGGTCACTCTTCGCTAGGAATCGCCATCTTGCGTGACCAAAGGATCGCGTCTTTGCGCTCGGAGCCGATCACCAAATGACTCTGCAACAAACCCGTGCGGCGGAAGCCGTTGAACGCGAAGGCCATCGAGAGGCCGACGTCGTCGCTCGGTCCCAAGCAAAAGCAGCTGACGGTCTCTTGCGCGAGCAGGTGATCGCACAGGACGCGCAACGCGGAGACAGTCGCGAGGCGCTCGGCGTCGTCGCGCGGAGCGGTGAGCAGCTCCAAGAAAGCGTTGCCGAAACATGCTTGCGACTCGATCGAGGCGACGAGCTCGAAGCCGCCTTTCGCGGTGACCAAGAAGTGGTTTCGCTGGACGTCTCGTCCAAAGGGCTCGAAGTCCGTCATGCCGCGACCGGCCTTCACTTCGGCCGCCGAGCGCTTCTTAGCGTCGGCTTCGGTGATCGTAGCGAGCTTCGCGACGGGAAGCGGCTTTCCTGCCAACTCCTTCGCCCGCTTCTTGGCGTGCACGATGGTTCGCTCCGCAAAATCCTGCGCCGTCGTGTCGACGGGCTCGCTCTCGCCGTCGTCGTCCATGGGCTCGTCCACGCTGGTTTGCCGGACCGCGATGCGCATCTCGCTCTGCGGTCGAACGACGACGGGTGCGCCCAACAAGAACGCATCACTCCGCTTGTAGAACGCGGGGATGTTTCCCTCTCGCGCGAAGCCCAGCTTCACCCAAGTCGCGACCTCGTCGCGCTCGACCAGCGTGTAGACCTTGTCCATACCCTCGCGTTGCGCCATGGACATGACGAACTGGCGCTTTGCGTTGCTCGGACCCGCGCGAAAATCGATGACGCGCATCATCTTGCTTCGCCGATGAATCATCATGCAAAGCGAGACTGCTTCGTTTTGGAAGAAGACTTCCTCGACCGGTTTCTGTGTTGTGCTCCACGCTTTCGCCGCCGTCATCACACACCCGCCCTCACATCAAAAACATCGCTCTCGGCGATGGCCCACGTTGGTCGCTCGAGGATCGAGAGACTGCAACGCACATTTCAAAGTTGCAATGCGGAGCTAGCATGCCTGCAATGCGAGGGTCAACGGGAAGGGGTTACGAACCCGTGCCTTACGCGCTAAACTTCTTGCATCGCCTTTGCGCCGCGGTCGGCGATCGTCAGCCGACGATTCGTGCCATGTCTGCGGGAGACGCGCCCAATCGTGCCAGTGTGTCACTCAGCCTTGCCCGGGGAACCGAGACGAGGGTCGGCATCCCACCAGAGAGGCCTAGAATGGAGAGGAAATTGAACCCGCTGTTGAATGGTGCCGCAAGAGAGAGTGTGTCACGGTCCAGCAAGATCGCGATGTCCGCGCGCTCTTGGCCCATCAAGAGGAGCATCGTCTTGTCGTAGCGGCCGTGCGACTCGGTGGCTTCGACCCAAACGGCGGAGCGAGGTCCGGCTACGCCCGACAGCGTGAGCGAGGCGTAACGCTCTGCGATGGTGCGCGTCTCTTTCTCCATCACGGCGAGCGTGGCGCCGGCCTCGTCGATCGGCTTCCATAGCGATGCGTCTACGAGCCCAATGGAGAGGTGACGCACGATGAGCCCCAGCAGAGCCGTGTCCCGCCCGCGTGCTCTCAGCGCGCGATCCATTCGAACCGCGACGGCGCTCGGCACTCCAATCCGCGTGTCGATCGCGCGCGCATCGTCGTCCGAGCCTGGGTAGGGCTCGTGCCCGCCGCGGATCCATTTGGCAGCGCTGCAAAGCCCGTCGAAGTCGACATGACACACGACCGTGTCCACGGGCCCGACCCGACTCACGAGCTCCGGTGTGATCATTTCGGGACACGCGCCGTGCTGCGCCTTCGTCCTCAAAACGAATCGCGCGTCCGTCGCGTACTTCGCGTGCAGATCGTGATCGTGGTGGTCGACCCACATGACCAAACGCGACCCGAGCCCTTCGATGAACGGCTTGGTGAGCTTCTCGAAGCCACCACCCGAAGCCTCGGACGCGAAGGCGACATCGAGCACGACGACCTTGCCGTCAACGTCGCTTGGCCGCGGCAGCTTGCGGGGCGTGGCGAACGCGAGCGCTGGGATTCGTGTGCTCTGCACGGCGTGGTCTTAGCACGCCAGCGCGAGTAGCATCGTCAGCGTGTTTACGATTCGATACGACGCAGCCGGGCTCGTGCCGGTGATCGTGCAAGACGAGCTCACCGGTGAAGTGCGAATGCTCGCGTGGGCGAACGAGGCCGCGGTGAAGGCCACTCGCGACACCGGACGAGCGACATTCTTCAGTCGATCGCGCAATGAGCTCTGGGAGAAAGGCAAGACCAGCGGCAACTCGATCGCGGTCTCCAAAGTGATCGTCGACTGCGACCAAGACGCTCTCGTGTATTTGAGCAACCCAAAAGGACCGAGCTGCCACACCGGCGAGCCCTCATGCTTTTTTCGCGACGAGCTCGGTGTGCCCGTGTCTGCCGCGCCCTTCATGAGCGCGCTCGACGCCGTGTGTGAAGCGCGCAAAGCCGCCACCGGCGAGAAGAGCTACACAAAGAGTCTGTTCGATCGAGGACCCGGCGTGATCGGCGACAAGGTCCGCGAAGAAGCGAACGAACTCGCGATGGCGCTCGAGAGCGAGAGCGACGAGCGCGTCAAGGCGGAGGCGGCGGACGTCGTCTTTCACGTGCTGGTCGGCCTGAAGTCCCGCGGTTTGGCTTGGCGTGACGTGCTGGAGGAGCTCCAAGGCCGCACCCACCAAAGCGGCCACACCGAGAAAGCGGCCCGCGACAACGCGGCTCGACCCCCCGCGGAATGACGCTCGGGAGGTGGACACAGTTTGACACTCTTTCCGCGCAAACCCTATTCTCCCCATCCTGGCGACAATCGCCTTGAGACCAAGCCTCTCATGACCTCTCACGCGCTCGTTTCGGCATCATGACCAAAGTCCTCGTATTCGAAAGCGATGCTTCGTTCGCGGGTGAGCTTCGCAACGAGCTCGGTAGGCTCGGGTGCACCACGTCGATCGTCGACGACGGCAACGCCGGACTGCAAGCGGCCTCCGCGGACATTCCGGACTTGATCCTCTTGTCGATCGAGCTGCCGCGCATGAACGGCTTCTCGGTGTGCAACAAGCTGAAGAAGGACGCGAAGCTCAAGGACGTACCGCTCATCATCATGTCGAGCGAGTCGAGCGACGAGACCTTCGAGCAGCACCGCAAGCTACGTACACGCGCGGAAGACTACGTGCACAAGCCGATCGCGTTCGGCGAGCTGCTCCAACACATCCGCACGTTCGTGCAGATCGGCGGCGGCGAGAGCGCTCCGCCCTCCGAGATCGTGATCGACGAAGAGATGGAGATCGGTTCGATCGATGTCGACGACGAGGCGACCGTCATGGCGCCACGCCCCATGCTGCCGCAGCTGACGGCCCCGCAGGCGACGCACAAGATGTCGGACGTCGACGCCGACGTCGACGCGTTCATCGAGGGCGGCTTCGGTCGCCTGCAGAGGAGCGAGCCCCCGCCTCCCGCCCCGGCGCTGACCAACGGCGCGAACGAAGAGCTCACGCAAGCGCTCCCTAAGCGTCCAAGGACCGAGCCGCCTCCGCTGCCGGTCGTCGACAACTCGAAGCTCGAAGCGCTCGAGCGAGAGCTGATGGCCGCGCGTGAGGAGGCGAACACGCTCCGCGCAGACTTCGACTCGAAGATCGAAGCCGAGCAGCAGAAGATGGAACGCGAGATGGAGGAGCTGAGGGGCAAGCTCGCCACCGCAGCCACGGGCAGAGGCGGCGGTGTCTCGAGTCGCGAGTTCTTGGATCTGCGTGAAGCGCTGAACAAGAAGGACAAAGAGATTCTCTCGCTCAAAGACTCGCTGTCCAAGAAGGACAAGGAGATCTTCGAGTCTCGTGACAAATCACTCGCGCTCGAGCGAGGCAAAGCGGATCTCGAAGACCGACTCCTCGTCGTCGACCGAGAGATCGAGGACAACCGAGAGAAGCTCGAGAGCCTCGCCAAAGACAAAGACCAAGCGAAGAAGGCCGCCGACGATTTCAAGACGCGACTCGGCAAGTCTCAGGCGGACATCGAGGTGCGCGACCAAGAGCTCGCCCAGACGAAGACGAAGGCGAAGGATGACGCGACGGCGCTAGAAGCGGCGCTGGCCGCCACGCGCGCAGAGCATGCGACGACGCTGGCGACGCTAGAGGCGACGAACATCGCCGCGATGGAGCAGCTCGAGCGCGAGAAGACGGCGGCGCTCGAGGCGGCATCGACCGAACTGACGAACGCTCTCACGGAGGCCAAGGACTCAGCGGCGAGGGACAAGGCCTCGGCGATCGCGGCCCGTGAGGCCGAGCTCAAGACGGAGACGGACGGTAAGCTCGCGGCGCTCTATCGCGCGCAACAGGAAGAGCTCGGCAAGCTCAAGAACGAGCATGCGCAAACGACTTCGACGCTCCTCGCAAAGCACGCGAACGAGAGCGCAGTCGCGCAGGCAACGCACGAGGGGCAGCTCGACGAGAGCACGCGTGTGGCCGAGGCGGTGCTCGCCGCGAAGTTGGCCGAACTCGAGTCGCAAGCCGCAGGAAAGCTCGCCGCTACAGAGACAGATCGCGACGAAAGGCTCGCCGCGCTCGCGCGTGATCGTGAGGAGAGGCTCGCATCGCTCGCCGCCGAGAAGGACTCGCGCATCGCGCTCATGGAGCGCGGTCACGCCGAGAAGGTCGCCTCGGTCGAGAACGAGCGCGACGAGCGAATCTCGCAGCTGGAGAAAGATCGCGACGACAAGGTCGCGGCGCTCACGGCGGATCGCGACCTGAAAATCGCGACGCTCGAGGCGGTCGTCGCGGGCACCTCGGCGGAGCTCGCGGACTTGCGCGAGAAGAAGGCGGCTAACGACGCTTCGAACGAGGCGCGCATCGCGTCGCTCCTTGGGGATCTCGAGAAGACCATCGCGGAGCTCCGAGAGCTCGGCAGCACGAAGGCAGCGACAGACGCCGCGAACGACGCGCGCATCCTCGACCTCGAGGGCCGACTGACCACGCTGACGGAGTCGAAGGATGCTCTCGACAAGGAGCTCCTCAGCGCGCGCGGGCGCATTGCGTCGCTCGAGGCAGAGAGCGCTGGCCAACAGGCGGAGCTCGCTGACACGCGCAGCCGACTCGCCTTCGAGACCGCGCGGGCCGACAAAGCGTTCGGCAAGTGGGAGTCGGATCGCGGATCGCTCGATCGAGCCAAGGACGCACTCGCCGCAGCGCTCGCGCAAATCGAAGAGGCCGAGGGCCGCGCGATCTCGTGATCAGTACGCGAACTGTGCGAACGAGCGCCGATCTTGAATCCCCACGATGTCGTTCGCCCAAGGCTGATTGAACCGCGCGTCGGCTTTGCCAACGTTCACGTGCTGCACCTTCAGCGTGACCGAGCAGGTAGTCATCGCCCCGGACGGACGCGTGACGCCGTGCAAGTCGAACGTCAGCGAGTCCCCCGCGACGGAGGCGAGGTACGAGCTCGTCGCGTCGACACACGGACCGTCCAGGTAGAGCAACCACTCGTCTTGCGGCGTCGGTGCCGGCGTCACCTTCACGGTCAGTGAGGTGTTTCGTTATCGTGCTGCCATGCACGTGTGACCGACCGACTACAGGTGAGCGCGGGCCGTGAGCTTCTTCGCTTGCTCTACGGCGTGCGCGCGTACGCGATGCGCGTCGAGCAAGCGATGCGCCTTCGCTCGAACGACGATCTCCCCGCCGATGATGACGTGCTCGACGTCGCTGGACTTGCACGCGTATACGAGCCGCGAAAACACGTCTCCGCCGGGCTCCACGTGCGCGCCGTCGATGCGCACGATCGCGAGATCTGCGAGCTTGCCTACCTCGATGGAGCCGAGCTCGGACTCTCTGCCGAGCGCGCGCGCTCCATCGATCGTGGCGAGCCGAAACGCGCGCTTGGCGGGGAGCGCCGTCGTTCCGCTGCGATGTTTGGCCAAGAGCGCCGCGTGTCGAAGCTCTTGCCAGGGATCGAGGTTGTTGTTGCACGGCGCGCCGTCGCAGCCGAGCGCTAGGGCAACGCCCAACTGATCGAGCTCGGCGATGCGCGCGATCCCAGAGCCGAGCTTGAGGTTCGCGCTCGGGCAATGAACGACGCGCGTGCCGTCCTGCGCGATCAGCTTCGCCTCGGAGTCGTCCAGCTGCACGCCGTGGGCGAGGATCGTCCTCGGCCCCTTCGCGCCCCACTTGCGTAGGAGAGTGATGTCGTCCTCGCCAAGTGCGGCGCGCACGGCAGCACGCTCGCCCGCGTGCTCGGCGGCGTGCGTATGCAAGAGCGCTCCGTTCTCCGAGACGCGCTCGGCGGCACCACGGAAGAGACCCTCGCTGCACGACAATATGAAGCGCGGAGCGTACGCGTAGTCGATGCGCCCGTCGCCCGCCCCCCTCCATTGACGCATCAAGCGATCGCTCTCATCGAGGCTATTTTTGGTCGTTTCGCGCAATCGCGAAGGGACGCCCTCGCCCAGGTCCATCATCGCTTTGCCGCTGAAGGCACGGACGCCGGAGCGGACGCACGCGTCCATCACGGCGTCGTGTCCATGGACAGTCCCCATGTCGAGGATGGTGGTCGTTCCCGCGGACATCATCTCGACGAGCCCGAGCTCGGCGCTCGCGCGCAGGCTCGCCTCGTCGTGCGCCGCCTCGAGCGGCCAGATGCGCTCCTTCAACCACTGCATGAGCGGCATGTCGTCCGCCATCCCGCGAAAGAGCACCTGACAGAGGTGGACGTGTGCCTGCACGAGCCCCGGGATGATCGCGCACCCGCTCGCGTCCAACACGCGCGCGACTCGATCGGTGCGCGCTGATGCTCCCACGGACATGATGCGCCCATTCGAGACCAACACGTCTCCGTGAACCACGCGATCCGTCGCGTCACACGTGACGACGGTCCCTCCTCGAAGCAGTAGATCCAATTTCGATCTCCCCGTCGCGGCTCGAACTCACTTCGTTCGACCGCGCGAACCTTGTATACTAAAAAGTCTTCGCGATGGCCCAACGCATCCTCGTCGTCGACGACAGCGCCACGATCCGAAAGGTCGTGTCCGCGATCTTGGGTCGGCACGGCTTTGACGTGACGGCCGTAAGCGACGGCATGACTGCACTCGGCGCGCTCTCGGCGGATGGCGTGCCGTTCGATCTCGTGCTGCTCGACTTCGTGATGCCGAAAATGAACGGCTTCCAGTTCTGCCGCGCGCTGCAGTCCCGCCACGACATCAAGCTCTTGCCCGTCGTCCTCATGAGCGCCAAGAGCGACAAGATCCGCGAGCAGTTCGTCCTTCAAACGGGCGCGGTGGACGCGATCACCAAGCCCTTCGACGCGCAGGCGCTCGTGGCCGCGGTCGAGAACGCGCTCCGCCGAAGCAAGACCGGGTGGCAACAGTCGACGCCCGCGCTCGTGCTCGACGAGAGTGAGATTCCCGTCTCGACGCGCAACAGTCCGTCGCTTCAAAACCAGCTCCAAGTGCGCGCGCGCGCGTCCGCCGAGTTCATTGCGCGGCTCGCCAACACTATCGCTCCCGTGTTGACGAACCTGCCCGCGAACGCCGACGCCGCTAGAGTGCTCGAGGCCATCGGACGCGGTCTCTCGCCCGAGGCGCTAGGTGCGCTTGCCGGGTCGCTGCGCGATCTCGACATGGGCGGCAAGATCATCCTCTCGGGATCGATCGGCATCGTACCCGTGGGCGCGGTGCTGCAGCTGTTGCAGATGGAGGGCCTGAGCGGCGGGCTCGCCATCTGGAACGACAAGTCAGAGATCACGCTCACGATGCGCAACGGCTTCGTGGACCTCGTGCAGTCCTTGGGCCTCGGCCCAGAGTTCAGGCTCGGGCGCTTCTTCATCGAGGAGGGTTACGTCAGCAGGGACGAGGTCGAGCAGCTGATCGCGAGCACGCCGAACAGCCAGCAGTCGGGAGCGCGAGCGGCCCCCAAGAGCGACGATCCGCCTTCGCGCAAGGTGATCGGCGAGATGCTCGTCGAGTCCGGGAAGGTCAACCAAGAGCAGCTCGCGCAGGCGTTGATGCGTCAGTCGAGCGAGCTGATCTACGAGCTGCTGCGCTGGCCGGCGGGGCGCTTCGAGTTCGTTGCGCGCCCGCCGCTCGATCTGGCAGTGAGGGCGAAGCTCGCGATGCCCGTCGCGTCGATCGTGATGGAAGGATTTCGGCGCGTCGATGAGTGGCGCATGATCGAGGCGAAGCTCGGCAGCTTCGACGCGGTGCTGCTCCCCGATCCCGCGACGATCGAAAGCATCGGTGAAGGCAAGCTAGCGCGCCAGGAGCGCTCGGTACTCGTGGCCGTGGACGGCCAGCGAACCGTGCGCGAAGTGATCGCCGCGAGCCACCTGTCGTCGTTCGACGCGTGCCGCATTCTTTTTCAGCTCATCGAGGCGCGACTCGTGCGACGGCGAGCGGCCTAACGAATGGATCAACCCAAGCGGGGCGGACTCTTGTTGCGGACCGACGATGGCCTGCGCTTCTTGCCCGCGAGCCTCGTGACCAGCCTCGCACGACTCCCGCCGATCCTGCGCGTCGCCGGTGCGCCTGAAGGAGTGCTGGGAATCGTGCACGAGAACGG
>ENA-OFCD01001607-OFCD01001607.1-metagenomes-genome-assembly--contig:-NODE-1607-length-10931-cov-4.663479_pt1 | contig 10931 bp, 11 predicted proteins | sample MGYA00153392_OFCD01 | MGnify analysis MGYA00153392 | reverse complement strand
GGGCGAACCAGTTCCGCAAAATGGCCCCTTAGGACACGTTACGACTGTTACGACTGTTTCGACTTTATGGTCGGGGGACACCGTTTTGGTCAGGTGCGACCGCTTCTTCGACATCGGCCGTTGGTCGCGAGGCTGCACACCTGCTCGCCGGCTGGGTCGAAACCCTTCGACGATCTCTCGGGAGCTGCGCCGGAACGCGTCGACGAGAACGTATCGGTTGGACTACAGGGCGTCGACGGCGCAGTGGCATGCGGAGCGTCGAGCACGCCGCCCCAAGACCGCGAAGCTGATCACGAACGAGCGTCTCCGCGACTACGTCGGTAATAAGCTCAGCGGGCCTGTCCGTGCCACCGGCGGAGAGCGTCTCGGGCCAGAAGGACCGACCTGGGACGGGAAAAACAAACCGCACCGGCAGGACCGTGAGTGGGTGACCGGCTGGAGTCCGCAGCAGATCGCGAAACGGTTGTCGATGGAATTTCCGGACGATCTTTCGATGCGGATCTCGCACGAAGCGATCTACCAGGCCCTCTATGTTCCGGCCCGCGGTGGTCTCGTCCGGGAGCAGTCGTGGCATCTGCGCCGAGGACGCACGAAACGAATGCCGAGGGCCAGGACACGCCAGCAGGCATGGGCGCATGTCACCGACGCTACGACGCTGAAAAAGCGGCCCTCCGAAGCGGCAGGATCGCAAAGTCGCCGGCCACTGGGAGGGGGATCTCATCATCGGTCTCAACCGTTCGGCGATCGCGACTCTGATCGATCGCACGACTCGTTTCGCGATGTTAGTCCACCTGCCCAGGCAGACCGGATATGGGTTGATCAAGCCGAAGAAGAACGGCCCCGCGTTGGCCGGATATGGTGCCGTGACAACCAAGAACGCGCTCGTTAGAACGTTCGAGGCGCTGGCCCCGAGCTTGCGGCGTTCCCTCGCCTGGGATCGTGGGAAGGAGATGTCAGCGCACGCGCTTCTCACGCGCGAGATCGGGTTGCCGGTCTACTTCGCTGACGCGAAGAGCCCGTGGCAACGCGGCGGCAACGAACATCTCAACGGGCTGCTCCGGCAGTATTTTCCGAAGGGCACCGATATCTCTTTCCTGTTCCGCTTCGAAAAACCCCATGTAGCGCGATGAGACACGACACCTGATGAGACGACTTTCCGAGACGCTCGGGCAGGGGCGCCGAGCTCAGTGACTAGGTCGGCTCAGCGCTTCCTCGTCGGTCGCAACATTCTTCTGCACGGCGAACTGGGTCCGGTGCAATTCCTCGTACCGCCCACCCACAGCCAGCAGTTCCTCGTGCGTACCGCGCTCCACGATCGAGCCGTCCTCAACCACGAGGATCAGGTCCGCGCTGCGGATGGTGGAGAGGCGGTGTGCGATCACCATCGCCGTCCGTCCCTTGAGCGCCTCGCTGAGCGCCGCCTGCACGGCGGCCTCAGACGTCGAGTCCAGCGCCGCCGTCGCCTCGTCGAGGATGACGACGCGCGGCTGGGCGAGTAGGAGCCTCGCGATGGTCATCCGCTGGCGCTCACCCCCGGACAACCGGTAGCCACGCTCTCCCACCATGGTGTCCAGCTGGTCCGGCAGGGACCGGATGAGCGGCTCAAGCCGCGCACGGCGGACGGCGTCCCACACCTCGTCGTCGGACGCCTCCGGCCTCGCGAGGCGCAGATTTGAGAGGATGGTCTCGTGGAACAGGTGGCCGTCCTGCGTGACCATGCCCAGGCTGTGCCGCATGGAGACGAATGTGACATCGCGAACATCCGTCCCCGCGAGGCGCACGGCACCGCTGTCGACGTCATACAGGCGCGCGAGTAGTTGCGCAATTGTGGACTTGCCGGCACCGGACGTACCAACGAGGGCAACGGTCTGCCCCGGCTCGATCCTGAAGGACACGCCATGCAGCACCTCCTCGCCGCCGCGGGTGTCCAGCGTGGAAACCTCCTCGAGAGAGGCGAGGGAGACTTTGTCCGCGGACGGGTAGGCGAAGCGGACGTTGTCGAACTCGACGGCCACTGGGCCTTCGGGCACGGCGACGGCGTCGGGCTTCTCCTTGATGAGCGGTTCGAGGTCCAGCACCTCGAAGACGCGCTCGAAGCTGACCACCGCGCTCATGATCTCCACCCGTGCGTTTGCGAGGCTGGTGAGCGGCGCGTAGAGGCGGGTGAGGAGGAGCGCCAGGGTGACCACCTCACCGGTATTCAGCTGGCCGGCGAGTGCGAGGAAGCCGCCGAGCCCGTACACGAGTGCGAGGGCGAGAGCGGAGACGAGCATCAGTGCGGTGAAGAAGACGAACTGCAGCATCGCGGTCCGGACCCCGATGTCTCGAACACGGGCGGCGCGGACGCGGAACTCCTCGGCCTCCTCGTCGGGACGGCCGAACAGCTTGACGAGGGTGGCGCCGGGCGCTGAGAAGCGCTCGGTCATCTGCGTGCTCATGGCGGAATTGTGATCGGCGGCCTCGCGACGCAGCGCGGCGAGGCGGCTGCCCATGCGGCGCGCGGGTATCAGGAAGATGGGGAGCATGATCACGGCGAGAACCGTCACGAGCCAGGATGTGTTGAGCATGACTATCAGGGTGAGGGTCAGCGCCACGAGGTTCGTGACCACGCCGGACAGCGTGCCGCTGAAGGCCTGCTGGGCGCCGATCACATCGTTGTTGAGGCGGCTCACGAGGGCGCCCGTCCGCGTGCGGGTGAAGAACGCGATCGGCATCTTCTGCACGTGGGTGAAGACGGAGGTGCGGAGGTCCAAAATCACGCCTTCGCCGATCCGCGCCGAGTACCAGCGCGTCACGAGTGACACGGCGGCGTCGGCGACGGCCACGAGGGCGATGACGACGGCGAGCCAAACGATCGTGGTGACCTGGCCCTGGGCGACGATGACGTCGACCACCCGGCCGGCGAGTACCGGCGTCGCGACCGCGAGGAAAGCTCCGACGATGGAGAGGGCGATGAAGATCAGCAGCTTGGACCGGTAGGGCACCGCGAACGTCATGATCCGCCGCACGGACTCACGCGAGAAGCCGTGCTTGCCGTCCCTGGCGGTAGAGATCTTGTACAGCGAGCTCCAGGCCGCGCCTTCCATGCTCATTGAGTTCCCTTTCGTGGGCAGAAGGCCCAGCTTAGATGGCGGATTATCCGAGCTTTGCGACGCGGCTGCTGAGGTGACGCGCGGTGCGCCGGTCAGAGTTATGGACTGCGTTGGGTCCGCGGTCATTGGACGACTGTGCGCCGGCTCCGAGGTAGAAGCCAAGACGGTTGTCGTCATGGTCGGTGGATGTGATGTTGTTCCAGCCGGGAGCGGACCGAGACTGACCCAATGGATGCCGTGCAGTGCGGCGAGGAGGGACAGGTACTGAGCGATTTCTGCTTTGTGGGGGAGCTGAGAGTCGACGTCCTTGTCGGGGGAGGTCGACTGGCGGGTTTCTGCTGTCTAGTCATGTCTGATCTGATCTGATCTGATCAGCAGAGCAACCGTTGTGTTGCGTGCGGCTCTATAACCTGTAGTGATTCCTTGGGCTATAAGTTATAGTGGTTTTTTCAACTTCATCTTATAGGAAGCCGACCAGAGCCATGAGACCAGTGACTGCCTCGGAGGGCCTCAACCTCCTCACCGCGCTGGGCGTGAACGTCTTGGTCCTGGACGCGGACACCGTGACCCTCACTTTGACCGGCAGCCGCATCATTGCCCGCGTGCACGTGCGCCGCTCACCGCCCTCTCGCTGGGATATCCAGCGCGATGTGGAATCCGGCCGCTCACGGGACCCTGCCCCCGACATCCTTCTCTACGTGGTCCCGAAAGCGAGTGTAGGACTGGCCGACGTAGCCCTAGCCGACTCAGGGATTGCGGTCGTGTCGCTGGAGGATGGGGTCGTCATTCTTGTGGGCAAGAGGGTGGAGGACACGCTGCGAGGGGCGCTCTCCTCCGACCGCGGATCTGGGGCAGGACGTGGGCGTGTCGCGTGGGGTCGACTCGCCCTGCTCCGGGTGCTCCTCCGCACGTCAGGACCGAGAACTCAGATGGACCTCGCCGCAGAGTGCGGCGTGTCCCAGGTGACCGTTTCCAACGGCCTCCGCGCATTCGACACTGCTGTGGTTCGCGACGAGGGCGGCTGGCGGGCAGCGCGGCCGGAGACCCTGTGGGACCGATTCCTGGCGGAGTATCCGGGGCCGCAGGGCATTTCCACTTACTGGTTGAGCCTGGACGCCATCGTGTCTCAGGCGCAGAAAGTTCGGGACGCTGCCGCCGAGCTTGACGTCATCGTGTCGGGGGACCCGGCCGCTGATCTGCTCGCCCCGTGGCGGCTGGTACGCCGTGCGGTTATCTACGCACGGACAGGTATGGATCTGGCCCCATTCGGCTTCTCCGAGACCACGCGGGAGAACGCCACCCTCGAATACGTGGTTCCGACTGACCCCACGATCTGGTCGACCGCCCGGGCGTGGACGTCGGTGGTATCCGGCTGGACGGCCGACCCGGTTCTCGTGGCGTGGGACGTCCAGCGGACTGGGGGGCCCGATGCGGCCGATGCGGTCGAGAGAATGCGGCGAACGGTCCTGGACGGCTTAGTCCCATGAATCTGCGCCGGATAGAGACTGTGGCGACGTCGAACGCGGACGACGCGGCCTTCCGCGCTCTCGCGGATGTTGCCGAGATCACGAAACAGATCGACGATGTCCGCATTGTCGGCGGCCACATGGCAAGTTTGCTGCTTACCGCTTTCCCTGTGGGTGGGGCCGTCCACCGCAGGACGGCCGACGCGGATGCGGCTGTGTCGACATCCGTCGCAGCCTCCGGTCGAATTCATCGCGCCCTGGTCGATGCGGGTTACGCGGACACGTCCGGCAATCACTATGTGAAGGGTGATCTCGAGATTGACATTCTGGTTCCTTCCGATGGTGCGCGGTTCGAGACGGCTACCGTCGGCGGCCGCGGATTTGATGCGGCTCCAGGACTGAGGCTCGCTTTTTCTGTTGATCCGCTCGTCCTCGATGTTGGCGTGATTCTGACGGACGGAACTCGACTTGATTTCGTGGTCCGCGTGCCCCCGGTTGAGCTCGCACTCATCTTCAAGGCCTATGCCGCCCAGTCTCGCCACGCGCCGAAAGACATCACAGATCTCTACAACCTGCTGTCGATCGCGTTCGAGTATCCAGTCGACGAGATCGGGGGCTGGAGGATTGGAACCGTTCCCTTGTCCGGAACGAGGCTCGACGCCGCTCGAATCCTGCATGCCCTGGCGGACTCTGCGCGCCAGAGCCTTGTCGTTGACAACGCGGGCGTGCCTGCGGACAGGCTGGCTGCGCTCATCCGGGCACTCGTCGGGAGGCCGATGCCAGGGGCCTACCGTCAGCCTCGCTCGTCGGGGTGAAGCCGAGCTTCGCGATGACGACGCGCGGGCCTTTGCGGAACATTCGATCGAACACCGGTACCCCGCAAACGATGGCCAGTGCCGTGTGCCCGATCGCCATCACCGTCCGTGCTCGATCACTTTCGGCGGAATGCGGGGGAGAGGCTGAGAGGGCTCATGAGAGCCCCCAAAGCGAGTTCGCAAGGTCATCATTTACGCATCTAATTCATCTCTATTTGACCCAAAACGATGACTGATAATTGGAAGCAGCGAACCGCCCGGTTCCCTGTAAACACAGGGGAATCCGAGGGTTTCCGGAGACATTCGGTAACGACTAAATTAAGGCCAGAACCTTCAAAGGGTGCGCCCCGCTTTTTGTTGCCTTCCAGCCCTGCGTTGAAGATGTTGTCAGGATCCTTGAGCGCCGCTCCGTGGATGAAGACGAGCGGTGGTTATCAGCCAGTGCACTTCGCGTCGATGTGCCCGTTGGAGGTGAGACGCGACTGCAGGATGGCCGGTCAAGCGTGCTCGGAGGGCGTAGTTCAGCTATCCGTGAAAGCCTGGGCCCGCTGAGGCGCACTGAAAAATCACCCCGCGATCATCCGCTGTCCACTGCCGCTTGAGGAAGATCTGATTGACTCGTATTCAGTCGATTCCGAAAGAGAGGCGAATCATGCCGCACAAAGTTCAAGCCGTCGTTGTTCGGGCGATGAACGGACCTCTCTCGCTCGAGACGATCCTCGTACCCGATCCGGGACCGGGGGAGGCGCTCGTGAATATTCTCACCTGTGGCGTTTGCCACACCGACCTTCATTATCAGCAGGGCGGAATTAGCGACAACTACCCGTTCCTGCTCGGCCACGAGGCCACCGGCGTCGTCGCGGCGATCGGTGATGATGTCACCAATGTGGTGGTGGGGGATCGGGTCATCCTGAATTGGCGGGCCGTCTGCGGCGAGTGCCGGGCTTGTCGTCGCGGCGAGGCGCAGTACTGCTTCAATACGTTCAACGCGACACAGAAGATGACGCTCGAGGATGGCACCGAGCTTTCACCGGCGCTCGGCATCGGTGCCTTCGCCGAGAAGACCCTCGTTGCCGCCGGCCAGTGCACGAAAGTGGATGAGGATGTCGACCCGGCCGCGGTCGGACTGCTCGGCTGTGGCATCATGGCCGGCATTGGTGCCGCCATCAACACCGGGAACGTCGGCCGCGGTGACTCCGTGGCAGTGATCGGCTGCGGTGGGGTCGGAATCGCAGCAATCCAGGGGGCGAAGCTCGCGGGTGCGACGACGATCATCGCGGTCGACATTGACCCACGCAAGGTCGAACTGGCCCGCGCACTCGGAGCGACGCACGGCGTGAATTCGCGGGACGAAGACCCGATCGAGGCCATCCGTGCCCTTACCGGCGGAAACGGGGCGGATGTCGTAATCGACGCCGTGGGGCGCCCCGAGACCTATCGACAGGCCTTCTACGCTCGTGACCTCGCCGGAACGGTCGTCCTGGTCGGGGTTCCGACCCCCGACATGGTGATCGAACTACCCCTGCTCGACATTTTCGGTCGCGGTGGTTCCCTCAAATCGTCGTGGTACGGCGACTGCCTGCCGTCGCGGGACTTTCCCATGCTGGTGAGTCATTACAAGCAGGGCAACCTCGACCTCGACGCTTTCGTGACCGAACGCATCGGTCTCGGGCAGGTCGAGCAGGCATTCGAGAAGATGCACAGCGGCGCGGTGCTTCGATCGGTGGTGGTGCTCTGATGGTCGAAACGGCGACGGGTGTTTCGGCACCGGGCGGTATCCGCATCGAGAACCTCATTACCGTCGGCACATTCTCGCTCGACGGCGGCACGTGGGACCTCGAGAACAACGTCTGGATTGTGGGCGACGATCGTGAGGTGATTGTGATCGATCCCGCTCACGATGCCGCGCGGGTTGCCGGTGCGGTGGCGGGTCGCACGGTCACCGCGGTGCTTCTCACTCACGGGCACAATGACCACATCAGTTCCGCTAGGGATTTCGCTCGTCTCGTTGGTGCGCCGCCGGTTGTGCTCAACCCCGCTGACCGAATGCTGTGGGATATCGTCTTCCCCGATGTCGCCCCCGACGCCGAGGTGCACGATGGCGATGTTTTCGAGGTCGCAGGGGGCTCCCTTCGGGCGCTGCATACTCCGGGTCATACGCCGGGCTCGACCTGTTATTACCTCGAGAGCGAACTCACCCTGTTCTCCGGCGACACCCTGTTTAACGGCGGTCCAGGAGCAACTGGTCGTTCCTTCAGCGACTTTCCCACCATCATCACCTCGATCACTGATCGGCTCTTGTCCCTGCCGTCTGATGTCAGGGTACTGACGGGGCATGGTGAATCGACCACGATCGGTGCGGAGGCACCGCACCGCGCGGAATGGATTGCACGAGGATACTGAGCCAACGGCCCTCCGTCGCCGCTTCGGACGATTGAATGCCCGCGGGAGACCCTTTTCACATCGCGACCCCCATCCTCCCGGTGACGTCCCCGTGAGTGGACAACTGCCCCTAACTACAGGCACCTACGCGGTCGTTAGCGCAAGAGTTGGCACATGAAACCGATCGGGCATTCTGGCATCAGAACGTAAGACGCCGACCGGTAAGCCATTTCGTTTGTCGCCACTGTCGGTTCGCGCCCGGGCCGCCCGTTTGGAACAACATGGCATGCATACCAACAACTCGCTTTCGATCGACGCGATCCAGTTCCGTCCTATGGAAACGGTTGGGGGTTCGAGTCCCTCCAGGGGTACGCGCTTGTGCTTTCGGTAGTCCTATCTGTCGGTAGGGACTGCCCCCCGGTTTGGTTGACTTCTTGACGTGTCCCATGGTTCTGTAACCCGAAATGATGTGTGGATCGGGCTCTCTTTGAGAGGTTTCACTCGTGCCAAGACCTTTCCCTGACGAGTTCCGAATGCGAGCAGCTGCGCTCGTCCGGGCTGGTAAGCCGATCACGACCGCGGCCGTCTAGCTGGGGGGTGAGTGCGGCGGCTATCCATAACTGGGTTCGCCAGGACCAGATCGACCGAGGAGAACGATCCGGGATAACGACTCCGGAGAGCATCGACTGCCGAGCGTGATCGTGGAACTTGTCCCACTCGGGCTCATGAAGGGGAACGCTTGCTTCACCCTGACGCCTGCCACGACCGCACGCCGCCACAATCTCACCAACGCAAACTTCGGCTGAGAATCCAGCTGCTTTTGGTGGCCGTGACACTGCCAGCGAGTTGGCCGCACGATTTAGCTTGACAAATTGCGGGAAAACGCTATATTCCGAGAAAGCCCCTAGGCCAAACCGCTGGGCCTCGCCTGTCGGTCGTCTCCCCGGCGGTTGATGCCTCTGGGCATTCGTGTTTTCGTGAACAGGCAATCGGTACCTCAGACGACCCTAATGAGGAGTTTCGATGAAAACCAGGACAGAGTACGGCACGACGTTCCCCACCCGCTCCAAGTCGCGCAGCCGCAACGTCGGCGTCGCCGCCGCCATCGGTCTCTTCGCAGCCGGCAGCCTCATGGCTGCTGGCCCGGTCCATGCCGCTCAGACGACCGTCGATGCCGCGGGAACGGTGACTGTCGTCGCCCGCAACCTCGATAATCCTCGAGGTCTGGCCTTCGGCCCACACGGCGAGCTCTACATTGCCGAAGGAGGTCACGGCGGGAGCCTCTGCCTGGGCGATGGGCCAGAAGGGCCCCAGTGCGCCGGACTCACCAGCGGTATCAGCAAACTGGAACACGGTCAGCTCACCAAGGTGGTTGACGGCCTGATCTCGGTGGCATCGCCCACTGGTACTGCCGCTGAGGGTCTCGACGCGGTCTCCACCCAAGGCAATCGTCTTTACGGTCAGGTGTCTTCCAGCAGCGCCCGCATCCCGGCAAGCACACCATCGGGGTCAGTCATCGACGCTGCCAGGGCTCAGCTTGGCCGGACCCTCACCATCAACAACGACGGGTCATGGAAGGTGCTGGCGAGCACTGGGGACGCCGACTACGCGTGGACCGGGAACCACCGGGACCTGCAGCCTGACCAATTCCCTGACGCGAATCCCAACGGTATAACCACCAGTGGCCGCACTCAGTACGTGGCCGACGCCGGTGCAAACCTCATTGCGCAGGTCGACAACCACGGGCACGTCTCGACGCTGGCTTACCTCCGCGTCCCCGACGGGTCGATCACGGATGCGGTCCCGACCTGCGTCACGAAAGCTCCGGACGGTTCTCTCTACGTCGGCGAGCTCCTCGGCGGTACCTACGCCCCGGGTAATGCCCGGGTGTGGCGTATTGCTGACGGCACGGCGACGGTCAAATGGACAGGCTTCACCGGCATACAAGGCTGTGGATTCGACGACGTAGGTAACTTTTACGCCACCGAGTTCCAGGTCAACGGCATGTTCGGGCCAGACCCCTCCGGCGCGGTCATCAAGGTGGCTCCAAACGGCGCCCGCACCACGCTCGGCACCGGCCAACTGTTCTTCCCTTCGGGGTTCGCCTACGACAACGGCGCGGTGTACGTCTCCAACTGGAGCATCATGCCCGCCAGCAACGGCCGCGGTCCAACCGGCCAGTTGGTGAAAATCTCTCTTGGCTGACGGCTAGCGCTATGCAAGCGCACCGGCCGGTGGACCAACATCGCCTGCCGACCGGTGCCCTGTGGTGGCGTCCGCCCGAGTAGTGGGTCACGAGGTCACGTCTGCAAACAACCAAGTCAGTTGGGATTGCCCCGAGTTCCGCGAGTCGAAACCTTCTCGCCCAACTCAAACTCACCAATATCACCGATCGAATCCGGGTTGCCACCGAGACGCTCTATCAAGAGCTGATCGATGCCGAAGCGACCGCCTTCATCGGCGCCGGGTTGTTCGAACGCTCCGACGAGCGCACCACCCACCGCAACGGTAGCTGTCCCCGAGTGCAGACCACGACCGCATATGAGCTCGATTTGAAGATTCACAAACTGCGCGCTGGGACGTTTTTCCCCGCCCTGTTGGAGAGGCGTCGCAGCATCGACCAAGCGTTGTTCGCGATGGTGATGGAAGCTGGGGAAGCCGGTCTCGATACCTAAAATATCTCCCGCGTTCTCAGTCGAAATCGAGTTCTTAGTACAGCCCACAAGGCGCTGTTCGAAGTACTGCTGAAAGTACAAAGGAGAAGCGAAACGCTCCCGAGAAATCTCGGGAGCGTTGCGTTGTTGCTGGCCCTAGGCGCGACTGCCTGTTGTCGCTGCCACTGCCACTGTCAAAACGACTCCGGTTGCAGGCGAGCACGGGTTATGTCTCCCGCAGAGACCCATTGCAGCCCGACCTTCACACCGGAATGTACAACGACATCCTGCAGGTCAGAGTCGTCCCGGCCAACAACAGGCTCTCAGATCTTCAACGCCGCCTGGATGAACCAGCCAGCCTCGTTGTCGTACCAGTTTCCGCAGCTGGTCGCTCCGCAACTGGTTGGAGCCGTGAAGTTGGGCGCGTAGCGGTTTCGAATATCGGTGAGTGAGGCGGTCGCGTGGGTGGTGTCGCCCATGATCTGGGAAGCACGTGCGATTGAAACCCACGGAAAACCGTCT
>ENA-OFCD01001606-OFCD01001606.1-metagenomes-genome-assembly--contig:-NODE-1606-length-10943-cov-2.983101_pt1 | contig 10943 bp, 11 predicted proteins | sample MGYA00153392_OFCD01 | MGnify analysis MGYA00153392 | reverse complement strand
CCATCCGGTCCTTGCCCAGGAATATCATTGGGGCCCGGTTTTTGCCAAGTTCCACTGTTTGTCGCCCCCCCCATTTTCGAATTGTCTTTGCCAACCCCACCCATGAGGACGGCACCATTACCATTCTGTTTGTTGCCGTCCTGATTCACCGCCGCCCGGCCGTCGCCATTGACCATCTGGTTTACCATCTCTATGGCTTTGTCCTTCACATCGCCGCTTAAATCGGCAATTGCTGCGCCCATTCGCTGGGCCCATCTGTTTGCCATCGCCTCGTCAAGGGGAGAAAACCCCGTCGGGTCGGTCAGATTGGTCGGGTTGTTCAGCACATAACTGTAGCGATTATAGCTCTGCCCATTCATCGGATCCTGAATTAGCGGGTCAGCGGACATGAAACGCGCTGTGAGTGGGTCATAAATCCGCCCGTTCATGTGCACCAGTTCAAGCTGATCAAGCATCTCGTGGCCGGTGAAGCCACGATTATCGATCTGGCCAACAATACTGTCGGGGGTGGCAGTGCCGTTGATCGCGACGCCGTCCAGGGTTCTGCGTTTGCCCCAGGCGTCGTAGGCGAGTTTTTCACGGAGGGTGCCGTCTTCGGCGCTGAGAGCGACTGGACTGCCGAGCCGGTCAGTGTGGATCCAGTTAAATTCCGTCGCAGTTGCCAGTGGTCGATCAATCTCAACGCCAACACCGTAGGGCCAATAAGTCTTGACCGTGATCTGCCCGCTTTTTGTCTCGACTTCCTCGCAGCTCTAGGGTCAGGTCTTGAGTTTTGCTAGCAGACGCTTGGGCAATTTGGCAAAAAGCGAGTCCTGACTTTAGCTATGCTGGTGACCCTGGCTACATACGCAGAGTCAAGTCTTTCATCATCACATTTTGAATCTGAAAATCTAAACCCAGCCCCTGATAAACCAAAAACTTGGAATGGACTGGGTTCCGGCCATTCGACGGAGACAATATACGGTGCGCCGGAATGACGAAATTTTTAGGCTCCGAAAAATTCGGAAAGATAAAATCCTTGTTTGGTGGACATCTTTCGCCGGAGACACCCGAACGGGTGCAGCCATTTCTGCCCCAATCGCCGCACCAACTCTAGCGTTTCACTCCATCGTTTTAAACGCCACCAACTCCACCGAAACCATTTCCGCATCGCTTGAAAACATCATCGCACCGTCCTGAATGCTGGCGCTGAATGACATATTGCGCTCGGCTAATTTGGCTAGGGCTTTGCTGGTTTCTTGCGGGACGTTGTATACCGCTAAATTATTCAGTCTCGCGACCAGCGATTCGTTTTGCTTCCACCACATATCGGCAGCGCTGCCGCCGTAGGTATAGAGCGTGACCGCGGTTGAGCGGCCACAGGCTTTGCGCAACCATTTCTCGTCGGGCAAGCCGACATCGATCCAATCCTGAATCGCACCGGTAAAGTCTTTGCGCCACAGGGTGGGCTCATGATCGGTGGAAATGCCTTTGGCGAATTCCAGATATTCCTCGGCGTGTAGCGCGAACGCCAGCACTCGCACCATCATGCGCTCGTCGGTTTCGGAGGGATGCCGCGCAATGGTCAGCTCATGCGTCGCATAATAGCCGCGATCCATGTCGGAGACGGCCAGCTCGGCTTTGAAGATCGTGGATTTAATCGCCATGAGATTTGCTTAGGTGCCTTTAGGTGCCTTTAGGCGCCAACACAAAAATCCGCGCACCTTGATAGCGCACGACCTGGCCCGCCCGAATCTTGTTGCGTTTGCGCGATTCAGGTTTGCCATCCACGGTGACTAAACCCTGCACCACCAGTGCTGAGCCGCCACCGCCGCTGGAGGCAAAGCCGGCCAGCTTCAGCAAATGATTAAGCTCGATATATTCTTCGGTGAGGTAATACTCGACATCGTTCATGATGGTTCCTTGATTCCGTAAACGTGATTATTGTGATTGCTGCCAATAAATTATGGATGTTCGCCATCAACATAAAACCAGCGGCCCTGCTCGCGAATAAAGTGGCTGATTTCATGCAAGCGCTCAGCGCGCCCGCCGCCTATCTTGAAGCGTGCCACAAATTCAACCATGGCTTTATCGTTATCTTCTGCGTCGACCACATGCCGCTTCACGTCCAGCCCCAGCCATTGCATCGCGGCTTCATGGTCCAGTTGCAATGTAGACGGACGCGTACTGCTATGCCAGGTGGACAGTAAATAATGCTCCCGCTGCAACACATACGCGCTGTAGCGGGAGCGCATAAGCGCTTCAGCGGTTGGTGCATGCTCACCATTTGCTATAAAACGACCACAGCATGGCGCATAAAATTTGCCACTATCACAACAGCAAACGCGGCTGGCAACCGTCACGCGCCCAGCTTCACCGCATGCTCACGGGTGGTGTGAAATTTTAGTTTGGGCCAGCGTTCTTCGGTGAGCTGCAGGTTCACATTATTCGGCGCAAGATAAGCTAGATTATGCGCAGCATCGTAGGCAACATTGTGCGCCAGCGCATCTTCAAAATCTGCGAGCATGCGTTTGTCGTCGCCCGTCACCCAGCGCGCGCAGGTTGTGCCGGTACCTTCAAACACGGCGTCGACGCCGTACTCGTTTTGCAACCGGCTGGCGACGACTTCAAACTGCAGCACGCCGACCGCGCCCAATACTAAATCGCCACCGCTGACGGGCTTGAATACCTGCACCGCACCTTCTTCGCCCAACTGCTGCAAACCCTTGTGCAATTGTTTGACCTTGAGTGGATTGCGAATCCGCACTGCGCGGAAAAAGTCCGGTGCGAAGTAGGGGATGCCGGTGAATTGCAAAGGCTCGCCTTCGGAGAATGAATCGCCAATCTGCATATTGCCGTGATTGGGCAGGCCAATAATATCGCCCGCATAAGCGACTTCCACCTGCTCTCGGCTAGCCGCCATAAAGGTGACGACGTTGCTGACGCGAATCTCGCGATTGATGCGCAGATGATTGATCTTCATGCCGCGTTCAAATTTGCCCGAGCACACCCGCAGGAAGGCGATCCGGTCGCGGTGGGAGGGGTCCATGTTCGCCTGAATTTTAAACACAAAGCCTGCGAACGGCGCTTCAGCCGGGCCGACCGTGCGAATTGTCGCATCGCGCGGGCGCGGTGCAGGCGCCCAATCGAGCAGCGCTTTTAAAATCTCGCGCACCCCAAAATTGTTAATGGCTGAACCAAAAAACACCGGCGTCTGTTTACCTGCCAAAAACTGCTCAAGGTCGTAAGGATGCGACGCGCCTTTGACTAATTCCACCTGCATTTTCAGCTCTTCAATTTCCATCGGGAACATCGCGGCCAGGCGCGGGTTGTCGATGCCCTTGATGATTTCAAACTCGCCGGTGTTGCGATCCTCGCCCGCTTCGAACAGCATAATTTCATCACGCAACAAATGATAAACGCCGCGAAAAGTCTTGCCCATGCCGATCGGCCAGGTCACCGGCGCGCACTGAATTTGCAGCACCGATTCCACCTCGTCCAGCAATTCCAGCGGATCGCGCGTCTCGCGATCCATTTTGTTCATAAAGGTAATGATCGGCGTGGCGCGCATGCGGCATACATTCAGCAGCTTGATCGTTTGGGTTTCCACCCCTTTGGCCGCGTCGATCACCATCAGCGCGGAATCCACCGCCGTCAACACACGATACGTATCTTCCGAGAAATCCTGGTGGCCGGGTGTATCCAGCAGATTGACGACGTGATCCTGGTATTCAAACTGCATCACCGAGCTGGCCACCGAAATGCCGCGTTGTTTCTCGATTTCCATCCAGTCCGAGGTCGCATGGCGTGAACTTTTTCGCGCCTTCACCGTACCCGCCTGCTGAATCGCGCCGGAAAAAAGCAGCAGCTTTTCAGTCAGCGTGGTTTTACCCGCATCAGGGTGCGAGATGATGCCGAAGGTGCGACGGCGCGCGACTTCTTTTGTGATGTTGGCGATATCACGCGCGGTTTCATTGCTGGCTTCGGCAATGGTTTCGGGTGCAGCGGACGAAACGGCGGGGCGGGAAGAATCGGTAGACATGGGTACGCAATCAAACAATCAACAGTGAACCCGCGATTTTACTGGCTATGACAGCCTAAGTCGAATCCGATTACGTCGCGTGGGCCGCGAGTGCCTTTATACTTCACACTCACTCCCATAATTCAAACCAACATGTCAACCATGATTTCAACTACCAGCGCAGACAACATCATCCCTGAAGCGGTCATTACTGAGACTGTCATCACTGAGACCATGCAATGGCTTGAACGCGCCGTTATCGGCCTCAATCTCTGCCCCTTCGCCAAAGCGGTGCATATCAAAAAACAGATTCGCTATGTGGTGAGCGCGGCCACTACCCCAGACGCGCTATGCGAGACCCTGCTCACTGAGTTGCAGTTATTGGCGACAACCCCTGCCGAAGAAATCGACACCACGCTGCTGATTCACCCGCACACCCTGGGCCTTGGCGAGTTTCTCGATTACAACGATTTTCTCGATGTCGCTAATGCGGCCATCGAAGAACTATCCCTTGAAGGGGAAATCCAGATCGCCAGCTTTCATCCCGAATATCAGTTCGCCGGCACTGCGCCCGATGACATCACAAACTACACCAACCGCTCGCCCTACCCGATGCTGCAGTTGCTGCGCGAAACAAGCGTAGAAAAAGCGGTAGCGGCGTTCCCGGCAGCCGCAACGATTTTTGAAAAAAATATCGAGACCCTGAAAGCCTTGGGAAAAGATGGTTGGAAAAAGCTGTTTATTCAAAAATAGAAGTCTAGCAAAGACGGCGCTTTCGAAGCATTTATGCTTCAAGAGTGCCGCCGATATTGGAGTTTTTTAGCTAAAAAACACGCAATACCGTAGGTCACTTTGCGAAGCTACGTGACAATTTTCTTAAAACAACTTAAATAACCTTGCCCGGATTCATAATATTCAGCGGGTCTAGCGCCTTTTTGATGGCGCGCATCATGTCAAGTTCTACGGTGCTTTTATGGCGCGTAATTTCATCGCGTTTCATTTGGCCGAGGCCGTGCTCGGCGCTGATGGAGCCATGCATTTCGTCGAGTAATCTGTAAACAATGTTGTTGGCCGCGCGGGTTTGGTCAAGCGTCGGTGCGGCACCGGGGAAGCTTAAGTTGTAATGAAGATTGCCGTCACCAATATGGCCGAAACAGATCACCTCAGCCGTCGGGAATGCGTTTTTGAGCTGAGGCCCGGCAAGGTTGATGAATGCGCCGATGCGCGAAATGGGCAGTGAAATATCGTGCTTGACGCTTTTGCCTTCATGCTTTTCGGCTTCGGGTATTTGTTCACGGATGCCCCACATCGCGGCTGATTGTGCCTGGCTGGTGGCGATGATGGCGTCAAGTACAAGGCCGCTTTCAAACGCGGGGACGAGTGCGGCAGACAGTGCGTCTTCAAGTGGCGAGTCTGGCATCGTATCAGCCAGCTCAATGAGCACCTGCCAATCGTGGCGAGTGCTGAAGGGCTCGATGGTGGCCGGGAAATGTTTGATCACGCTGTCAATGCATACTCTCGACATCAACTCAAACCCGGTGAGGCGATCACCGAGCGCATCGCGGATCATTTTGAGCAATGCAACCGAATCCTGCGCTTCCGCGATAGCGACCATCGCGGTGCAGGTGCGCTGCGGTATGGGATACAGCTTCAGCACGGCGCCTGTGATGATGCCGAGCGTACCTTCAGCGCCCATCAGCAGGTGTTTTAAATCATAGCCGGTGTTGTCCTTGCGCAGCGCTTTCAGGCCATGCCAGATGCTTCCGTCGGGCGTGACAGTCTCAATACCCAACACCAGATCGCGGGTGTTGCCGTAGCGCAGTACGGCCGTGCCGCCTGCATTGGTGGAAAGGTTGCCGCCGATAGTGCAACTGCCTTCCGCCGCCAGCGAAAGCGGGAAAAATTGATGATGTTCACGCGCCGTGTCTTGTACGGTTTGCAGGATACAACCTGCATCGACGGTCATGGCGCTGTTGGCCAGATCGACTTCGCGGATGCGATTCATGCGGCGCAGCGACAAGATGATGGCGCGCCCGCTGTTATCCGGGATGCCGCCGCCGACCAGCCCGGTGTTGCCACCTTGAGGAACGATCGGGGTGTGGGTGGCAGCGCAAATTTTTACCACAGCGGCGACTTCCAGGGTGCTGGCGGGCCGCACAATAGCGAGCGCTTGACCGGTGTAATTGCCGCGCCAATCGGTCAGGTAAGGCGCCATATCGGCATGATCAGTGATGAGGCCCAAGTCGCCGACGATGGCACGCAAATTTTCAATAAACGCCGCCGTTGTAACGTTTGATACGAAGTTCGACATGATCTACTTTTGCAGCGCGCGAATTTTGGCGAGCGTGGCGGTGGTGGAGCGTTCAAACTGGAAATTGATCGCCTGTACGCTGCCGCCCCAGGATCGCACTTCAGTGCCGCCGATAATTTTATCAAGCGCCCAATCGCCGCCTTTCACCAGCACCTCAGGTCGCGCTTCGAGGATGCGTTGCAGCGGCGTATCTTCTTCAAACCAGGTAACCAAACTTACGCACTCCAGCGCCGCAATCACGGCCATGCGATCTTCTAGCGTGTTGATGGGGCGGTCATCACCTTTGCCAAGGCGTTTGACGGAAGCGTCAGAATTCAGCGCCACGATCAGCGACGCGCCCAAGGTGCTGGCTTCGGCTAAATAGCTAACATGGCCACGATGCAGCACATCGAACACACCATTGGTGAAGACGAGTTTTGAGGGCAATGATCGAGCGCGTATCGCCAGAGCGGCAGGCTCACAAAATTTATGTTCAAAAGAAGGACGCATAGAGAAAGTTTACGCGATGGCAGATGAGGATGCAGAGTAACGCTTTGGAGCGCAAAGTTAGGAGTGTGTAATATAAATAAGTAAACCCCGCTTCCAGAGCGGCGTTCGGAGCAAAAATGCCTGGAACGCCCCTCTGGAAGCGGGGTTTAAATTTCGTTACTTAAATCAGCTTACGTAGCATGCGGGAGAATCAATGCAGGCGGCGCTGTAGTCGCGGCGGCTGCAGTGGCGGCCAGACGTGCTATCAATTCCTTGCGAAAACGATTCAGATCCGTTGAGGTTTCAAATGATCGATCAAACAGATTCGACATCTGTTTCAGGATGCCGCCCACGACGCGGCTTTCCCACACCTTATCAAAGTTAATCTGCGTATCAAGCCAGCGCTCCAGCCATTCCGGATCGGGCAATCTTGATTGCACGGTGTCGTTGGGAAACAGGCTTTGATTGACATGCAAATTGGTCGGGTGCAGCGGCTTGCCGCTTTTACCTGAGCTGGCCATCAGTACGCCAATTTTCGCGAAGGCAATTTGTGCCTCGGTACCGACCTTGCCGATGGCGCGCTTCATGTAACGGAAATACGCACCTGCATGGCGAGCTTCGTCTTTGGAAATGGTGTCGTAAATTTTCTTGATAACCGGTTCTGTATGCCATTCGGAAGCGCGACGGTACCACTGTGTTAAACGGATCTCGCCGCAAAAATGCAGCATCAGCGTCTCCAGCGCCGGGGCTGGATCGAAGGTGAAGCGCACCGCGTGCAGCTCTTCTTCTTTCGGTACCAGATCGGGACGGAAGCGTTTTAAATATTCCATCAACACCAGCGAATGCTTTTGTTCTTCATAAAACCAGATCGACATGAACGCGGAAAAATCACTATCGTCCTGATTGTCGCGTAAAAACATTTCAGTCGCCGGCAGGGCGGACCATTCAGTAATCGCGTTCATCTTGATCGTGATGGCCTGCTCGTCCGTGAGCTGCGCCGGATCGAATGAATCCCACGGAATATCACGTTCCATATTCCAGCGTGATTTTTCAAGATCACGGAACAACTCGGGGTACAACATGGGCTGCATGGGGTTGGCTTGCATAGTTTTAATATCCATCTGATTTGAACCTGAAATAACGAAAATTTTGTGGAATAGTCATACCGTCTTTTGACGTCTATTCCTATTGTGGCATCGATTGCTGCATCTATTCTTGTGGATGGTGCGTAACAATTTCCTCTGATAGAACCTCTTACGCCATTTGAGCGTCTCCTGAACGTATAGAAATGGCAATAATCCCACCAAGATTAACGCACAATTAAGTCGCTTGGTTGTTACTGGCCATACAGCGCTTTCTTTGGGTATATTCGTAAGCTCGACAACAGTGAGGAAATGGGCTCGATAATTGGTTAGTTAATGGTGAAGTTGATGGGGCTAGCTTAGCGGGCCAGGCCCTGCAATGATTCGATCATCAATACTTATTACTGCTTGTCCGATTACTGCTGTCAATACGCAACCAGAAGAATGCTGGATGCGGTCAACCCACCATGAAATCACCTGAACAAGATATATAGATGAAAATTGCGGTTATTGGTTCAGGAATTGCCGGTATTTCGACGGCCTGGCTGCTCAGTCAGCATGCCGGTGGGGCAAACCACGTTACCCTGTTTGAGCAAAACGACTATCTGGGCGGGCATACCAACACAGTGGACGTCACCCTTGACGGGCTCACTTATCCGGTTGATACCGGCTTTCTGGTGTTCAACGACTGGACTTATCCCAATTTAATCGCCCTGTTCAAGCATCTCGGTGTTGAGGATGCGCTATCCGATATGTCGTTCAGCGTGAAGCTCACGGATCCGTCAGGCGCTAGCCGCCTTGAATGGTCGGGATGTAATTTAGCGACCGTATTTGCGCAACCCGGCAATTTATTCAAACCCAAATTCTGGATGATGCTGAAAGATATTATCCGGTTCAATCGCGCCGCAACTGCGCTGGCCTTGCAAACCGCAACCATGCCTGGCAGCCTCGGTGCGTATCTCGATGCGAATCATTACAGCCAGCCTTTTCGGGATTGGTATTTAGCACCGATGGCGGCGTGTATCTGGTCAACGCCGACGCAAAAAATCAATGACTTTCCGCTCGCCACCTTCCTCACTTTTTGCCATAACCACGGCCTGCTGTCTGTCAGCAATCGGCCGCAGTGGCGCACCGTGAAAGGCGGCGCCCGCACTTATATTGAAAAGATGAAAACTGCTATCGCCGAGATTCGGCTTAACGCGGGTGTAACGCGGGTCACGAGAGCAAAAAACACCGTTTCGGTTGAATCGAAAAATACGCAGGAAATATTTGATCACGTCGTGTTCGCGTGCCATACCGATCAGATTTTGAAATTGCTGGACGACGCCTCAGAAACTGAATCCCGCGTACTGAGTGCGATTCCTTATCAACCCAATACCGCCATTTTGCATACTGATCAGCGCCTGCTGCCGGATCGCAGGCGCGCATGGGCGGCCTGGAATTATCTGGCGCCGTTTGCTGAGGATAAAACAACGGTTACCCGACACGGCGTGGCGCTTTCCTATCTGATCAATCGTCTGCAACCGCTGCCGTTTAAAACCCCGGTCATCGTCACGCTCAATCCCCTGCAAATGCCGGATCCGAAAACCGTGATTAAAACCATTACCTACGACCACCCGGTTTTTTTGACCGAGAGCATCGTCGCCAAGCGCGGGCTGCGTACCCTGCAAGGGGAACGCAACACCTGGTACGCAGGGGCCTGGACGCGCTATGGCTTTCATGAGGACGGGCTGATGTCAGGGATTGCCGTGGCCAAGGCGCTAGGTGCAACGGTGCCATGGGCCACCCGGGTGCCTGCCGCTAATGATTTGATGCGCGAGTATCCCGGCGTGGATGAGCCTAAAGTTGTGGACGCGTAGAGCAAGATGGCGATGACCTGGATTCCACAACACAGCGCAGAGCTTTGCGTCGGACGGGTGATGCATAAGCGCTTGCGCCCGGTGGTGCATCCGTTTTCGTATGGGGTATTTTTTTTGCGCATCACGGTTTCGCGTTTCAATGAAATCGGCAACCGCTGGTTGTCGCGCGATCGCTTTAATTTGCTGTCGGTGATGACTCGCGATTACGGTCCCCGTGACGGCTCAAACCTTGAGATATGGGCGCGTGAGCTGTTGATGCGGGAAGGTATTAGCGAGGCCGATGGAGCCATCGTCTTGCAGGCGTTTCCGCGCGTGCTGGGCTATGTATTTAATCCTATCAGTATCTGGTATTGCTTTGATCGGATGGGCCTGCTGCGCGCGGCGATTTGCGAAGTCAACAATACCTTCGGTGAACGGCATAATTATCTGGTGGCCCACCCGGATCAACGCCCGATTGAGCCTAGTGATGGGCTGATCGCAAAAAAAGTATTTTATGTTTCACCATTTTGTGAGGTGAAGGGATATTACCGGTTTCGTTTTGAACAAACCGGTGAAAGAGCGTTTGCGCAAATTGATTATTACGATGGTGATGTTGAAGTTGTTGATAACGGCGAGGCTGACAAGCTCCTCGTCACCACCGTGTTTGGCAAGCCGCAGGCGTTAACCGCCGCCATTGCATTATCCGCATTCATAACCCATCCGTTGATGACTTTTGGCGTGGTTGCGCGTATTCACTGGCAGGCCTTGAAGCTGTGGCCACTCAGCTGGCGCAGCTTCGAAAGGCTTTGTCGCAAATTGCCGCGCGCGCGAGCCTCGGGCACGTCCGGCCAGAGCAAGCCGGCAAGTCGCGAACGCGGCGTCGGGCCCTGCGTCGCGATCCAAGCGATGGCGGCCGCCTGCTTGCGTTCGAGGGCAGCTTCGGAACCCGCGGTCCGGGCCTTCGCAGTGCCATGCAGGCGGATGCATAACGGAGTCGAATCGGTGACGGGGGGGGCGTTCACTTCACGGCGCGGTCTGCGTGCCAAGTATGCCGGGCATCCCTTCTTCAGTTTCCAAAATCTTTTGCAGTCATGCATGTTCCCGCAAGTGCTGCCCAGAAAGTTACACCGTCCATGTCCGAAATCGGGAATCTAGGAGTGAAGGTTCAATGGCTCTGTCGCGAAGCAGAGAAAGGGTGAAAGTGACGTCCCTGGTCATTGGGAGGGTGACCTAGTTGTTGGACT
>ENA-OFCD01001604-OFCD01001604.1-metagenomes-genome-assembly--contig:-NODE-1604-length-10972-cov-2.903453_pt1 | contig 10972 bp, 8 predicted proteins | sample MGYA00153392_OFCD01 | MGnify analysis MGYA00153392 | reverse complement strand
ACATTGATAAAAAACAGCAATGGTTGGTCAGCTTCGATATTGGTTACTCGAATAATCATGAGGTTTTTTACAATACCATAAATAATAAATGGATTCCGTTCAACGATACGCTCAAAAATATTAATAAATCGTTTGTCACTGAATGGGGTTTGATTAAACAACCTGAATTATTTACGCAGCATTATTTCGCACTTGGTTATGCTTTTAATCATGTGGATCAAATTATTGGCACTGATTTAAACCCTAATTATTTTGGCGACGGCGCAACACGGCAGCAATATTTATACGCTTATTATTCTTATATTCACGATACGCGCGATTTAGGTCCGTACCCGTTGTCGGGTCATCTCATTTCAGCAACGTTAGTTAAGTACGGATTAACACCTGCCGATGATGTTAATTTATTAAACCTGCAATTGAAAGTATCGCAAGCTTTTAAGTTTTCTCGAAAATGGAGTGCCAGTACGGTTTGGAAAGTTAAAACGTCGCTTATCAGAGACAATGTTCCGTATAATTTTTCACACGCTTTTGGTTTTGGTAGCGATTATATTCGCGGCTACGAATTGTACGTGGTTGATGGTTTAGATTTTGGTTATTCTAAAAATACGCTTCACTACGAACTTTACAATCGCGACATAAAACTCGATAAGTACATTAAACCCAACTGGCTCAAAGGTTTTCGGAATGTTCCTTTCCGTTGTTATCTTTCTGCGCATTTCGATGCTGGAATTTCTAATGGTGGCAGCACCGAATCAAGTAATAGTTTTTACGGACAAGTGCAATATGGCTATGGTTTAGGATTTGATGCCGTCGTTTATCATAATTCTGTTTTCGCCATTCAATACAGCATTAACAGAGTCGGCGAAAAAGGTTTTTTTATTCATCAAAGCATCGCATTTTAGTTTTAGTTAGGGTTTTGTTTTTGTGGTTCTGGTGGTGCGTTATAGATCGTCGAATTAGAATCGTAAGCAGGTTTTTTACTCGCGTTGCTCATGTCATCCATCGCGCGACCAACTTCTTTAAAAAAATCGGTTGCAAATGGTTTTAATCCACCCACTGTCGCTAATGTTTGTGTGCGTATGGGTTCTAAGTAAACAAATGTGCGTGAAGTAGCTTTGGTTTCGTTATCAATAATCTGGACGCTATCTGCAAAGGAAACGAAAACGCTAAAAACAAAAACGAAAAAAAAGCCTAAAAGACCACCACCCAGCATTTGATTTATCATATTAACGTGCGATACTTGCATTAGACCAGTAAGTGCTTCAGCGGCAGTGCCAATAATCCAACGCGAAATAAAAAAAGTAATCAATGCACCTGCAATAAACATAAGTGGCGAATAAGCACCGATACTTGTTTCTAAAACGCGCGTTAAGGCTGGCGAAAATTTAAATGCCGCCAAAATGGCAATGAAAAACGATAGCACGCTTAAAACAGTATTAATAATGCCTTGCCTAAAACCCGCAATAAAACCAAAAGCCAAAGCACCTATAAATAATAAATCAATTGTCATAGTATTCTTGCAGTTTGGAAATTTGTAATTCGATAAACAAAAATAATTCTTTTTTTTGAGACTGTACGAGTTTTTAGAAGTATCGTAGGTTTTATTCGACTAAAATCAAAATTGTTAAAATTATAAATGTTTTTGGGATGTTTTATTGTAGCTTTATAAAAAATTTATCATGACTTGGTCGAACTATTTTTTTTTATTTGGTGTCGTTGGTTCGCGCTATTTTTTAGTTGCAACCATAGCTTTCACCGTAATGTATGTCGTTCGTAAGAAGGCAGTGGCTCAAAAAAAAATCCAATCCAAATTTCCTAAATTAAGCGATTACCAACGCGAAATTTTATATTCCATTAGTTCGCTTTGTATCATGTCAGTCATTCCAGCGTTTATTTTATTTAGTCCCTCAGCCAAACCTTTTTCACGAATCTATACCCACGTTTCAGATTACGGCGTGCCATACCTGTTCATTTCGTTCGCGCTGATGTATTTTATGCACGATGCTTATTTTTATTGGGCGCACCGGTTGATGCACCATCCAAAACTTTTTAAATATTTTCATTTAGTACATCATAAATCAACGAACCCTTCGCCGTGGGCAGCTTATGCTTTTCATCCATTAGAGGCTCTTGTTGAAGGGGGAATTTTTGCCATTTTAGCTTGTGCAATTCCTATTTACCAACTCAATTTTGCGCTGTTTTTTTTATTTCAGATAATTTACAATGTGTATGGTCATTTAGGTTTTGAACTATATCCTAAAAAATTTAACAAACATTGGCTCGGCAGATGGTTAAATACATCGGTGGCTCACAATCAACATCACGAACATTTTAATGGTAACTATGGTTTGTACACACTCTTTTGGGATAGAATGTTTGGTACACTCCGCGAAGATTACGATGCGCGATTTAGTGAGGTTGATAATCGCAGATAAACAGCTTCAATAATTAATTATACCATTTCGGCACACAAAAAAACGAATTATTCGTTTCATCACATTCGTTCTGAACTGTATCGAATGCATCGAGTTGAAGAATAATCACACCGCTAAATCTGTTTTTCTTCTCTAAGCTTAATTTATGTTTAAAGGTTAGTATTTCGTTGGGCTTCAAAATCCCATTTTTATTTTTTGTTTTTTCTGTTATAAAAATCTTATCTGCCATGATGGCGCCACGCGTTAATCGTTTTGTGCCTGAGAACAAAAAATGTATGGCTACATTGTCCTCCAGAGAACGCGTTTCACCGAATAAATCAACGGGTATTGTGCCAGCATTTTTTACTGAAATTTCTAATTCGACGTAATCAGGCGTAATTTTTAAAACTTTAACCGTATCAAAAACTAAATCTATGCAAGAGTCGCGAGGAATTATAAAACGATAATTTCCTGCCTTCAATAAGAAAGATGAACTCAGTATAAGCGTTAAAAGTAAAATTTTAAAGTATAAATTCGATAAGTTGTGCATGGAATCGGTTTTAATAAACAAAAATAACCTAAATCATTCAATTGCCATAATGTCTAAAGGTCGGTTGATGCATTCTTGCAAGGAAATAAAAGTTTCGGTGCGTTGTACTCCGTTAATTTTTTGAATTTTATCGTGCAGAACAGTGCGTAAGTGCGGCGTATCGCGACAAATAACTTTCGCAAAAATACCATACGCACCCGTAGTGTAATTAGCGGCTACTATTTCAGGAATGAATTTAAGTTGATCAGAAACAGATTCGAACATAGAACTCGACTCGAGATGAATACCGATAAAAGCTGTTACATCAAAACCTAATTTTGTAAAATCAAGAGAAATTGAAGAGCCAACAACCACACCTAATTCTTCGAGCCGATTCATTCGTACGTGAACCGTTCCGCCCGATACGCGAATTTGTTTAGCAATATCGGTGTAAGGTGTGTTGGCATTTTTCATTAAAACAGCTAAAATTTTCTTATCCACCTCATCAAAATCCAAAGTTCTGTTCATACTTTATAAAGTTAATCTTCCGCAAGCATTAAAATAATACTTGAAATTAATGTAAGAGCTAAAATTAAGGTAAAATATGAAATAAAATTGAAATTATGAGTGTTTGTTTAAAGGTTTGTTACAAATAGATGATATTTGCAACAGAAATTTCTACAACTATAATTTATGAGTACGCCTAAACTCGAAACTAAAAATTCAACGTTACAAAAATATTTGCCCATACTTCTCGCTTTAGGCGTAATCTTGGGTATGTGGGGCGGTTTGAAGATGCAGAACGATGTTTTTTTTAAACGCGTTAAACACACAAAAGGATCTAATGAAGTTCAAAAATCAATCTATCAAGGTCGCGTTGACGAAATTTTAAGTTATATTGATGCTAAATATGTTGAATCGGTAGACGATTCAGCTATTGTTAATATAGCCTTGAATAATGTTTTACAAAGTTTAGATCCACATTCCGTTTTTATTCCTTCTGCCGATGTGAAAATGCAAAACGAAAATTTAGATGGTGAGTTCACCGGCGTCGGTTGCGAAACTGTTTACTTCAACGATACTGCAACAGTGATAAGTGTTTATGCTGAAAGCCCAGCGCAAAATCAAATAGCGGTCGGTGATAAAATTATAGCAGTAAATGATTTTTCTGCCATTGGTAAAAATAATCGTTGGTTGCAAAATTGGCTGCATGGTGAAAACGAAAGTACGGTTAAAATTAAAATTTTATCAGAAAATAATGTAAGCAAAGAAATTTCAATCAAGAAAGAACGCATCATGGTTAATTCCATTCCTTCGGCGTATAACATCAATGATGAAACAATGTACGTTAAACTTTCAAACTTTAATAACAACACGACACACGATTTCTTACAAACTATTGATAAACTTTCTGACAAAAAGAAAAAAAATCTCATACTCGATTTAAGAAATAACCCAGGTGGTTATTTAGAAAAAGCAATTGATGTCCTTTCGCAAATTTTTTCTGATAAAGATAAACTTTTGCTTTATACCGACGGCAGAACGGTGCATCATAAAGAATATAAATCGACAGGTAGACAATTTTTTCCGATCGGTAAAGTCGCAATATTAATTAACAACAGTACAGCATCGGCTGCTGAAATTGTTGCAGGAGCTGTGCAAGATTACGATCGAGGCATTATCGTTGGTCAACGATCTTTCGGAAAAGGTTTAGTGCAAGAGCCGTATATTTTGCGCGACGGATCGGAGCTGCGTCTATCGGTTGCACGCTATTACACACCTTCAGGAAGATGTATTCAGCGTCCCTACAAAGGTAAATCTAAAAAAGAATATATTTCGGAGGGCAAATCGGATTCGATATTTGATGTAGCGCAAAAAACGCAATTCTCTTTTGAAAACCCAGATACCGCTACTTTTTACACCGCTAACGGACGCGTTGTTAAAGCGGGCGGCGGTATTCGACCAGATATTGAAGTTAAAGCGGAAGGCAGTTCCATAAATCCCGATTTTAATGTAGCAAAAAATTTATGCGCCGTTTTTGCAAAGCAATATTTTGAAAAATCAAAATTAGAACCGCAATTTTCTAAAACAACCAACTTAAACGATTTCATAAAAAACTTTTCTATTAGCCCACCTATTTTTTCAAGTTTTTTAGATTTTTTTGAACGCAGCACGCAAAAGAAATCTAATTTTTCGGAAGTGGAAAAATTAGAACTCAAAAAGCTGATGAGCGCACATTGCGCAGCATTAAAATTTGATAGCAACGCTTTTTATGCGTATCTGAACTATGACAGTGCAGAAATGGCAGAATCTTTAAAGTTTTTTAAATCGGATGCACCTTTAAAGTAAAACTTTTTCTATTAAATTTTTAACCTTTCGATAACCTTTTAAATGCAAGTACATAAGTTAAACTTAACTACACGTAACTTACTTTTGCGCAGCGAAAAATTCAAACTTAATTTTATTTCAATTGATTATCGAATCACCCGTGTTTTTCATTAAAAAAAGTAGTAAAATAGGCGTTAGTTGTTTTTTTATACTTCTATTTTTTGGAGTCACGCTTACTAAAGTTTTTTCTCAAACTTCGCCCGATATACTCAATCTATCATTAAAGGATTTAGATAAAATTTTTCTCGACAAAAACTTAGCACTTTTAGTGTCGAAAGCGAATATTGATATTAATCGCGCCTATAAAAGTCAGGCATTGTTGTGGGATAATCCGCAAATTAGTACAGAGATTGGGTCAATTAATATTTTACAACCTAATTATGGCGACGCAGGTTTTCAACAAATTTACGGACAAGTTTCGCAATTAATAAAACTGGCGAAAAAACGTCAGAAGTTAGCCGATATTTCTGAATTTACGGCACAACTTTCCGAAGCACAGTTTTACGATTTAATGCGCTCACTCAAACACCAAGTTCATGCCGATTTTTATGATTTAAGTGCTGTTGAAACAAAATTGAAATGGTACAGTGCTCAAATTGGTATTTTTAATAAAATTATTGATGCTAACCGAACGCAATTTAAAGCGGGCAATGTGGCAGAAAAAGATGTGATTCGACTTTTAGCGCAGCGCGTTCAATTGCAACACGATTCGGCAGAATTAAATCGAAGTCGTATTGCCTTAAACACCGACTTAAAAACTTTATTGGCTTCCAAAAATGAAATTGAAGTAAAGCCGCAACTGCCGCAAATTAATTTAAATACTTCCGATATTGTTTTAGCGGATTTAATAACTTACGCCATTGCTAACCGACCAGATAACAAAGCGGCTGCACTAAATACGCGCGTTCAAGAAAAAAATCTTGTTTATCAAAAATCTTTGGCTGTACCCGACTTAACGCTCGGGCTTTCTTTTTCGCGCACAGGTTCATACATCAATAATTATCTCGGCGTGCAAGCAGGTATTCCACTGCCGATTCTAAATAAAAATCAATTCAATATTAAAGCTGCTGAGTACAGCATTAAACAACAAGAAGCACAACAAGAAAGTGTTGCGGTGTTAGTGAGTAGCGATGTTGTAAACGCTTACCGCAGATTGCTCGATTTGCAACGTTGGAAAAATAGCGAAGCTGCACAAGCCTACGCGGATTATGAAAAATTTTATAATCAGAACGTCGTAACTTCTTTTGAAAAAAGATTAATGACTTTAATTGAATTTATTGATTACTTCCAAACATACCAACAAAATAAGTTTCAGACCATTGACAACGATTTACAAACCATACAAGCAGCAGAAACTTTAGAATTTGTTGTGGGCAAAGAAATATTTAATAAATAGTATTGGTTGATAATTGTTAGTTGTTCATCGCAAATCGCTCTTAAACTAACAATGAACAACAAGCAATTACCAAATTAGTTAAATTATGAAATACACATTTTTCCTTTATGCTGTAATACTCTTTGCAATATCGTGTAAAAACGAATCCAAAGAAGTTAAACTCGTAAAAACTGCGTACGTTATCCCTGACACCTTACTTCAAAAGATAAAAATTGATACCGTAAAAAAGTCGCAACTTGTAAGTTCAATCACGCTGACGGGTATGGTGGATTTTGATCAAGATCATCAAGTGAATATTTACCCGTTAGTGAGCGGTAATATCCAGGACTTAAGTGTTCAATTAGGAGATCACGTTGAAGCTGGACAAGTTTTAGCAACAGTTAAAAGTAGCGAGATGGCAACTTTTAGCAGCAACCTAAATGTTGCAGAAGCATCAGTTAGAGGCACAAAAAGACAATTGGATGCATCTAAAGAATTATTTAGTTCAGGATTGAATACGCAATTAGACGTTTCAAATGCCCAAGTAAATTATGATCAAGCACTTTCACAGTTGGAATTAGTAAAACGCGTTTTGAAAATTAACGGTAATAGCACGAATGGTGATTTTGTGATTAAAGCACCCATATCTGGTTTTATAGTTCAAAAAAATATTACAAATAGTACAGCCATAAGAGCTGATAATGGCAGTAATCTCTTTACAATCTCAGATTTAAAAAATGTTTGGGTTAACGCTAATGTTTACGAATCGAATATCAGCAAAGTGCATTTAGGCGATGAGGTGGATATAACCACACTTTCGTATCAGGGACGCGTTTTTAAAGGGAAAATTAATAAAATTTTGAATGTCCTCGATCCAGCGAGCAAAGTTATGAAATTGCGCATTGTGCTTTCTAATCCCGATTATGCTTTAAAACCTCAAATGTTTACGACTATTTCTGTAAAAAATAAAGAAGATAAAAAAGCGATTTCGATACCTTCGCAAGCTTTAATTTTCGACCATAGTCAGTATTATGTTTTATTGTATAAAGGGAAAGGTCAAGCCGTCATCACCCCCGTCAATGTGCTTAATATTGCGAGCGACCGTGTTTATTTAAACAGCGGCGTTAATGAAGATGATAGGATTATTGGTTCTGATACGCTTTTAATTTACGATGAACTGAATAATTAGTTGTTAGTTGTTCGTTGATAGTTGTTCGTTTACGAACAATCCATGACGAACAACTATCAACGAACAACTAACAACTCTTATGATAAAGGTATTAAAAAACTTAATAGCATTTTCCCTCGGCAATAGATATTTTATAATTTTTGCAGCTGCGGCACTCATTGTAGCGGGTGTCATAACGTTTAAGAATATGCCGATTGAAGCATTTCCTGACGTTACAAACACTGAAATAAGTATCATTACACAGTGGCCTGGCAGAAGTTCGGAAGAGGTGGAGAAATTTGTTACTATTCCCATTGAAATTGCGTTAAATCCCGTTCAAAATAAAATTAGTTTGCGCTCTACTTCTATTTTTGGATTGTCGTATGTGAAATTAATTTTTGAGGATGGCGTTTTAGACGCTCAGGCGCGGCAACAAGTGATGAATTTAATTCCCAATGCCACGCTTCCAACGGGTTTATTGCCATCAGTTCAACCACCAACTGGACCAACGGGCGAAATTTTTCGATATACTATTCGAAGTTCTGTTCGTGATGTGCGAGAACTCAAAACCATGCAAGATTGGGTTATTGATAGAAAATTACGCGCAGTGCCAGGCGTGGGAGACGTTGTAAGTTTCGGCGGTAAAACAAAAACGTATGAAATAAAGGTTGATCCAGGTAAACTCACTTCACTCGGAATAACACCTTTAGATGTTTTTACGGCAGTTCAAAAAACCAATATCAATATTGGTGGCGATGTTATAATCCAGAATAACCAAGCATATGTTGTAAGGGGTATCGGTTTATTGAACGATATCAATGAAATAAAAAACATTATTGTCAATTATAACAACAGTATCCCCGTTTTAGTAAAAGACGTTGCACAAGTTGAAATTTCAAATGTTCCGCGTTTAGGTTGGGTTGCGCGCGCCGATGGTTTGGTTGATTCGACGGGAAAAAGAAATATTACAGATGAGGCAGACGTAGTAGAAGCCATAATTTTGATGCGTAAAGGCGAAAATCCAACTAAGGCTTTAGCGGGCGTGAAAGCGATGATTGATAAATTAAACACTTCCATTTTACCTGCCGATACCAAAATTATTCCTTACTACGATAGAACAGAATTAATTGATTTTGCCAGTCACACTGTTGAACATAACCTCGTTGAAGGCATTTTATTGGTAACGCTTTTGGTTTCGCTGTTTATGTTTAACTGGCGGACAACTTTTATTGTTTCTATTATTATTCCGACGGCACTGCTGTTTGCATTTATTTGTTTGCATCTGATGGGAATGTCGGCAAACTTACTTTCGCTTGGTGCCGTTGATTTCGGAATTATAATTGACGGTGCCGTAGTAATGGTGGAAGGTATGTTTGTTATTCTTGACCATAAAGCGATGGAAGTTGGCATGGATCGTTTCAACAAGATGTCGAAACTCGGCATGATAAAAAATAACGGTGCGCAACTCGGTAAAGCCATATTTTTTGCAAAAGCCATCATCATTACGGGTTTGCTTCCCATTTTTGCTTTCCAAAAAGTAGAGGGCAAACTCTTTTCGCCGTTAGCTTATACTTTAGGATTTGCTTTACTCGGCGCACTCATCACGACTTTAACCTTAGTTCCTGTACTTATAAGTCTGCTACTGAAAAAAAATGTACACGAAAAGCACAATCCAATTGTACATCATCTAACTGGTTTTATGTTATTTGGGTTCAGTTTCAGTTATAAGATGCGGAAATTAGCCATTCCAACGTCCTTAATTATCATGGCAATTGGTTTATACTCTTTTAAGTTTTTAGGAACTGAATTCTTGCCCGAATTAAACGAAGGTTCTATTTGGTTACGTATTCAAACACCATATAGTATTTCGTTAGAAAAATCTGTTGAAACGTCAACCGCGGCGCGCAAAATTCTCATTCAATTCCCACAAGTAAAATACGTAGTATCACAAACTGGAAGACCCGATGACGGAACAGACGTAGCAGGCTTTTATAATAATGAATTTTCGGTCATGCTTTTACCCGAAAATGATTGGAAACCAAAATTATCTAAAGAGGAATTGATTGCGCAAATGAATGAAAAACTCTCTGTTTTACCTGGCGTGAATTTAAATTTCTCTCAACCCATCAGCGATAATGTAGAAGAAGCGGTGTCTGGCGTGAAAGGTTCTATTTGCGTAAAAGTGTACGGCGATTCATTGAACTATATGGAACCTAAAGTTAATGAGGTTTTTGAAATATTAAAAGGTGTACGTGGTATTGAAGATTTGGGTGTGATTCACAATATCGGTCAACCCGAATTAGATATTAATTTGGATCAACAAAAAATGGCGCTTTATGGCGTTGCCACTGCTGATGCAAATTCGGTTGTTGCTATGGCAATTGGCGGTTTGACGGCTTCTACGCTTTACGAGGGCATAAAAACGTTTGATATACGTATTCGTTTTCCAGAAGAATTTAGACATTCTACGGATGATATTGGTAATTTAATGGTGCCGACGCAAAACGGATCGAAAGTACCAATTAAAGAACTTGCTACAATTTCGCCTAAAACTGGTCCATGTCTTATTTTTAGAGATGATAATGAGCGTTACTCCGCGTTGAAATTTTCTGTTCGGGGCAGAGATATGGGTAGCACGATTGCTGAAGCCCAACTAAAAGTGAGCGAGAAAGTTAAACTTAAACGCGGCTACACAATGGAGTGGCAAGGGGATTTTGAAAATCAACAACGCGCCGAAAAAAGATTAATGCAGGTAGTACCCATTAGTCTGGTGCTTATATTTTTATTGCTATTTTCCATGTTCGGAAACATAAAAGATGCTGCTTTGGTCTTTTTAAATGTTCCATTCGCCATTGTGGGTGGTATAATGGCACTGCATATTACGCAAACAAATTTTAGTATTTCGGCGGGTATTGGATTTATTGCGCTCTTTGGTATTTGTATTCAAGATGGCGTTTTGCTAATCACCGTTTTCAAACAAAATTTTGATAAAATAAAAGGACAAAATCAATCGCTGTTCAGCGCCATTAAGCTGGGCGTTTTTTCACGCATAAGACCCGTTATGATGATAGCTTTAATGGCAGCTATTGGTTTATTTC
>ENA-OFCD01001603-OFCD01001603.1-metagenomes-genome-assembly--contig:-NODE-1603-length-10984-cov-2.899076_pt1 | contig 10984 bp, 10 predicted proteins | sample MGYA00153392_OFCD01 | MGnify analysis MGYA00153392 | reverse complement strand
GAAATAAACGTCTGCACCAATGCTTACTATTTTATTTGCACCATCCAATGTTTTAAGCGCATTATTATTTGTAACTATAAAGAACGAATTAACCGTTTTGAGCGTGCTCAATCCATTTAAATTTTGGATGAGTGGATTATCGGAAATGACAACACCGCCACCAATTGTTTTTAAGGAATCAAAACCGATGAGTGTGAGTATAGTATCGTTCGTAATGCGCAAATTTTGACCAACACTTGTGAGCGATTTTAATTCAGGAAACGTAGATAAAACGGAATTGTATTCAATACTCAATCCGCCAACGACCGTTTTTAATGCCGTTAAACCATTTAAACTATTTAATGTAGCATTTTTGCTGATAGACATATTCCCTAAAACGGTACTCAAACTGTTTAAACTTGCGAAAGATTTTAATGCTTTATTGTTGAAAATCGTCAATCCGCCAACAGACGTAAGCGCATTCAAACCTGCTAAACTCGTGATTGAATCATTATCGGAAATAAATAAACTGCCTTTTATAGTTTTGAGTGCCTCCAAACCTTTCAGTGAGAGCAATCCAGATGAAACATATTGCCCACCGTCGGGTTTGTAATCGCCGATATACACATCACCGTCTATAGCTGTTACGGCATTTAAACCATTTAGATTTTTAATATCTCTACCAACAATTGCCAATCCGCCTAAAATGTGCGTACAGTTCGGATTTTTAATCGGAAAACTATCTACATCGGACTGCGAATTAAAACCAATACCATTCGCGCCACAGTTTTGTGCAGTAGTATTAAAGCCTAAATTTAATAAAATAGTTAGGAAAGAAAAGAGTAGAATTTGTCTCATGCCAATAAAATTAAGGATAGAAATATGCTCATGTTCAAAAATATTTTCAAAAGTAAGCTATTTACATATTTCATAGCAAACGATAATCCAATATTTTCAAATCAATAACATTTTAGCGAACTAAAAGCCAAGAAATTTTGTTTTTGTTTACTTCACGCTTAAATTATATGAATACCGAGCAATTAAAAAAAGAGTTTCAATACCGAACTGCGCGCAGTGGCGGTAAAGGCGGGCAAAACGTTAATAAAGTGGAGAGCAAAGTGGAATTATTTTTTCACTTAGGCGAATCCTCTGCGTTTGATTTAGCCGAAAAGGCATTGATTAAAATGCGCCTCTTCAATAAAATTAATTTAGATGGATTTTTAGCCGTCGTTAATCAAACGGAGCGCACACAAGTTGGTAATAAATCTGAAGCACAAAAAAAAATGTTTCGCATTTTAACGGATGCTTTAGTGGTTGATGCACCACGCATCGAAACCACGCCTTCACGCGGTGCAATTGAGCGGCGTGTTCGTGCAAAAAAACTGAGCGGCTCAGTTAAATCTCTCAGAAAAAAGGTCAGAACCGATTATGATTCTGACCTTTTTTTTGAAGGAGAATAATTTTTTTAAAACATTACTCCCAACCGAATAGACAACGAATTATTAGACGTGTTAGAACTCTCTAAACGTTTACCTGTTCCGTCCGGATTTAAAATATAGCCGCTGTTATTTTCCGTAACGTCTATCAAACCACTCTGATAATATAAACCGAAAATAAACGCGGTGTTGTTAGTAACAATAAATTCTGCCCCAGCACCGATGCCGAAAGAAAAATCGAAAGTATTAACTTCGGTGTAGATAGGGATTTTTTCTTGGTCGTACACTCCCGCATATCCTAAACCTACCGTTGAACCTGTAGAACTTGTTTTAATTCCAAAAGCTAAATGCGGTTCAGCGAAGTAGCGAATATGATCGCCTGATTCGGGTGTACGTAGTTTTATGCCAAAAGGAATTTCAAAATACGACATCGTGTATTTAAACTTAGAGCCCGATTGATAAATCAAAGTATCGCTCGGTTGAGGATAAAACTGTCCGTTGGCGTTCGACCATAGATGGTTAGGCACATTAACTTGCAGCGTTCCACCTTGATTGTATGTTATATTTAAACCCGTCGAAAACGAATACGCTTCTGATATACGTTGCTCTGCAATTACTCCGATTTTTATACCTAATTCAGAACCGACGCGATTAATATTTTTGTTGTCGCTCGTCATCCAACTCCAACTCGGACTTAAAAATACACCAAAGCGAATATCATAAAATCGAAAACCAGAGCGTTGCGGAAGATACCGCGGTGCTGGAATGTATTGCGGTGCAGGCGTGTATTGCGCTTGAACAGCGAATGAACTTAAAACTAAAACGAGGGTAAACAATCCTATTAATTTTTTCATAGAAAATAAGTGTTTTTTGCTTTTATGCAATACTGATTGACACAAAATTACATCATTACATTTAATTGATTGTAATTTTACGTCTGTAACAATTCGATTAACGTAAATAAGAATGTTTTTAGTTCTTACAAACTGTAAATACAAGACTAAAGTTTTGAGGCTTTAGATTTAAAACTGTACCGATGTCAAAAAATAAAACTTCTAAAACTGCGAACAATATCCCCAAAAACTTTACGAAAAAAAATACTGATGCTTTCGTAGGAGTTCCACCAAAAATAAAAAAAGAAATTATAGCCGAAGCAGGACAAAAGCCACAAGGTTTTTCGCGATGGTATCCATACATCATTGCAGCAGTCGCGTTTCTAATTTATGCCAATACGCTTATTAACGATTACTGCCAAGATGACTCGATTGTCATTACGGATAATATGTTTACGACGCAAGGTATTTCTGGTTTTGGCGGCATTTTAAATTACGATACTTTTTATGGATTTTTTAAAGAAGCTGGGAAGGAAAATCTCGTTGCCGGCGGTCGTTATCGTCCGTTTTCGTTGCTCACGTTTGCTTTCGAGTATCAATTTTTTGGTGCAAACCCGTTTGTTGGTCATTTAGTGAATATTTTATTATTTGCGCTGACGGGTGTGTTGCTATACAATCTATTAAAAAAATTACTTCGCAATTGGGCTTTAACGCAAAAAGTGGCAACTAAAATAAATTATCTCGACGTTGCATTTTTAGCTGCGCTGCTTTTTGTAGTACATCCGATTCATACTGAAGCCGTCGCAAATATTAAAGGGCGCGACGAAATATTAGCATTGCTTCTTAGTTTATATGCCGTATGGCTCACGCTTAAATATTTTGAAACGCCTAAAATAAATTATTTAGTTGGCGCAGGATTTTCTTTTTTGTGCGCGGTGCTATCTAAAGAAAACGCGATAGCGTTTGTTGTTTTAGCACCTGTAACGCTTTACTTTTTTTATAATTTCGATTTTAAAAAATTAGCATTAAGCAGCTCACCGTTTATTATATCAGCAGTCATTTTTTTATTACTACGCGCAAACGCTATTGGCAATCAGTTTGGTTCGGAGCAAAAAGAGTTGATGAATAATCCGTTTTTGGTTTGGCGCGGCGCGCAATACGTTGCGATGCCGCTCGCGGAAAAATCAGCGACAATTATGTTTACGCTCGGTAAATATATTGCGCTTTTATTTTTTCCGAATCCACTCACGCACGATTATTATCCGAAACACATCAGCGCAAAAAATTGGAGCGATGTATCAGTTTTATTTTCGCTTTTGCTCTATGCTGCGCTTGCAGGAATTATAATTTTGGGTTGGCGCAAACGTAGTGTGTGGTCATACTGCGCATTTTTTTATCTTGCTACGCTTTTTATAGTAAGCAATATTGTTTTCCCTGTCGGCACATTTATGGCGGAACGGTTTATTTTTATGCCCTCCGTTGCGTTTTGTTTGGCTGTGGCATATACTTTAGCGTTGTACGTCTCAAGTAAAAATAAAAATATTTTTTATGCTGTTGCAGGTGTTTTGGTTCTCGGTTTTTCTTTTAAAACTTTTTCCAGAAATTTTGCTTGGCGCGATAATTTCACGCTATTCACCACCGATATTGCTGTTTCTGAAAATTCTGCCAAGTTGCAATGTTCTGTCGGTGGCGCATTGATAGATTCTGCCAAAAATATAAAAGACGAAACTATACGACGCTCCATGCTGAAAGAAGCGATTCCGCATTTGAAACGCGCGCTCGAAATTCATCCACAGTTTTCTAATCCGTATTTATTGCAAGGCAACGCGTATTCCTATTTAAATAATTTAGATTCCGCTATTTTTATGTATCGCTCAGGTTTGCAACTATATCCAAACTCGAAAGATTTGCGCGCCAATTTAGCTTTGGTTTTACAAAATAAAGGCAGAGCCGTAGGTCAGCAAAATAATTTAACGCAAGCGATAGAACTATTGACTGAATCCGCAAAACTAAATCCGAATGATGGCGAAACGTTTTCGTCGCTCGGTACAGCGTATGGTTTGAATAAAATGCCGCAGCAGTGTATCGAAAGTTTTCAACGTGCCCTACAAATTCGCAATTCCCCATCCGATTTAATGAACATCAGCGTGGCCTATCGGCAACTCGGCGATTTACCACACGCATTAGAATACGAAAAACGCGCCACGCAAAAATAAATTTATTGAATGACTGAAAACTATCGTTATCAATCTGTGAAGTTTACACTTTAGTTTTGTACCATCAATTAAATTTAAATTTTTTTTATGAAGCCGTTTTACTTTGCTCATTTATTCGTTCTTATTTTATTCTTTGGTGCTTGTAAAAAAACAGACACTTCAATTATTCCCGATACATCATCATCTGTTCCAGTTAATTTTAGTGTGCAACGCACAGGTACGTTTGTTACACAGTCAAGCTCGCCTGCTACTTCTGGTACGGCTCAAATTGGTTTAGATGCTGCGGGTGCGCAGTGGTTAAAGTTTAATTCTGATTTTATAACCGAAACAACATCGGGTAATGCTATTGTAGTGCTTTCAAAAAGCGTAAATTATTCTGAAAATACGGTTCTTGCTGTCAGTGCAATCTCAAAAAATGGCGAACAATATTTCAAAGTTTCAACCCCTATCGGTACTGAATATTCACACATTATAATTTGGTGCATGGCGGCGAAAATTCCGTTTGGTAATGCACCGCTTAAATAATGGCTGGTTTATTAAAGTTGTTAGGTTTAAAATGTACACGATATACAGAAGTTGATAATTTTTATGTTTGGGCGCGCGGCACCTAAATTAATTCTTAAACTATTCCTCTACAATGGTTTAGGCGCCCTGCGCCATATGTTACAGAGATGCAGATCGCCTTTCATGGCAGAAGAGCATATTGCCTTTCGTTATAGAGATGCTGCGCGCTTTTCGTTACAGAGGCGCAGCGCGCCTAACCCTTTGTAGAAAAACAACAAACAATATTTACGGAGGTGCAGCACACCTCAACATTATTTTAAAAGAATAATGTGTACGTCACACAGGCTTTAAAAATCTAAGAGCTTTGAACAAAAAATAATGAAAAAATTATTACTACTCACTATGTTTTATATAGCGCACGAAACAACTTTTGCGCAAAGTGGTTGGACGCGCAAAGCAAATAGTTTTTACGCTAAGTTCGGTTATGCGTATTCGGCAGGCGATAAATATTTTGATGCTGATGGTAAATTAATCGCCGGTGCAAATAATTTTACGCAGCACAGTTTAAATTTTTATGGCGAATACGGCGCGACAAATAATATAACTGCTATTCTAAATTTTCCTGTTTATAAAATCCAAAATTTTGATGGTTACTCATCAGCTCGCGGCGTTGGCAATCCACAGATAGAATTAAAATTTGCGGTAATAAAAAAATTTCCTGTAATTTCTTTTTCAGTTGGTGCGGAGTTACCTTTATCCGATCAAAGAAATTTTTCTGTTTCTCAAAATATTAATTCATTGGGATTTTTTGATCGAATAAATTTACCGACAGGTTATCCCGATTTTCATTATTGGGAAACACTCGCCGTGTCTTCTTCGCTCGGTAATTTACCTGGTTGGATTTCTTTTCACGGTAGATTTGTTGAGCGTACGCAGGGTTACAGCAATCAGTTTAACTATGGTTTAGAAGTAGGTTACAAGTTTACGAAAAATTTTTGGATAAATGCGCGCATCACAACGCAAAATCAAATAGGGAAAAGTTTTGGTTCGGCTTCGTTTCTGAACGGACAAGATACAGAATTTACGACTTTGGGTTTTAGTGTCGCGTATAAAATAGCGCGCAAAATGCAACTTAATTTCGATTATCAGTTTTATAACGATTTATTGCGGAGTCGCCGAAATGTGTATAGCGCCCCGTTTTATCAAATAGGCTTGAGTCATGAGCTTTGAGTCGTGTGCTTTGAGCTTTTCTTGTTTAGCAGCTCACAGCGCATAACCCACAGCTAAAATACTTTTTATGAAAATAGTAATCATCGGGAACGGCATTGCGGGAATTACAGCAGCGCGATGGATTCGCAAACATAGCGACCACAGCGTGACGATTATTTCTGATGAAACGGAATTTTTTTTTAGTCGCACGGCTTTGATGTATGTTTTCATGGGACACATGCGTTTCAAAGATATTAAACCTTATGAAGATTGGTTCTGGAAAAAAAATCGCCTCGATTTATTGAACGCGCGCGTTAATTCTATTGATTTTATAAACAGAACCTTGAGCTTTGAGCAATCAGCTTTGAGCAGCGATGGAAGCTCAAAGCTCAAATCTCAAAGCCCACCACTCAAATACGATAAACTGATTATCGCTACAGGTTCAAAGTCGAATAAATTTGGTTGGCAAGGGCAAAACCTTGATGGTGCGCATGGTTTATATAATTTTCAGGATTTACAAGCGATGGAACGACACGCATCAAATATTAAACGTGCCGTCATAGTTGGTGGCGGATTAATTGGTATAGAAATGGCGGAAATGTTTCATTCGCGACACATACCAGTTACAATTTTAGTTCGTGAAAAGAGTTTTTGGAATTCAGTTTTACCGCCTGAAGAATCGGAAATGGTGAATCGCGTCATTCGTAAAAATGGAATTGATTTGCGATTACAAACAGAACTCGAAAATATTTTAGACGAAAACAACGACAGCTTAGTGGATAGTATCACAACTAAATCGGGAGAAAAAATTAATTGTCAGTTTGTTGGATTAACAGTGGGTGTTAGCCCGAATGTAGATTTTTTAAAAAATTCCGATTTAAATATCAATCGCGGCATATTGGTGAACGATTATTTGGAAACAAACATCATAGATGTTTACGCTATTGGCGATTGCGCGGAAATTCAAAATCCGTACGAAACACGCAAAGCTATTGAAGCGGTTTGGTACACTGGCAGAATGATGGGTGAAACGGTGGCGACAACTATTTGTATTGAGAAAACGAAATACAATCCTGGTATTTGGTTTAACTCTGCAAAGTTTTTAGACATCGAATATCAGGTATATGGCAACATTCAAACAAAACCTGACGAACAGACGGCGCAAATTTATTGGGAAGACGCAAAAACAAGCGAACGCGCTATTCGTATTCAATTCGATAAAAATAGTCGCGCAGTGTTGGGTTTTAATTTGATGGGAGTGCGTTATCGTCATGAAGTTTGCGAAAAATGGATTGCTAATAAAACTTCTATCGAACAAGTTTTACAAAATTTAAGTCTCGCTAATTTCGACCCAGAGTTTTACCGACAACCTGAAGCTGAACTTATCGCGCAATATAATGCGCAAAATAATACACAGATTAAAAATACGTCGCAGCGCGATTTGAATGAAGTAATCGAATTTTTAAGAATTTAGTTTTAACCTGTTAGGTGCGCAAGAATTGCGCAGCAATTAATACGCACCTAACAGGTTTGGATGATTAAAATAATGAACTAACAGGTTTGAATATTTAAAAATAAAAACCTAACAGCAGTTTTTATTTGTCTTCCGACAAAAAAAAAACGGCTGTTATGTTAAATGATACAAATAATATGCACACAGAATCAAGTTTATCGTTCGCCAATCCTAATCCGTTGCACACCACGAAGCAACAAAAATTTGCTTTGGCTGCTATCAGCGTCGGTTTATTTATGCCCCTTCTGATGTGGTTTACGCGCGGTGGCATTCAGTTTCAAGGGATTATTTCGGTGGCGTATTTATTTGTCTCTTTCACTTTAATAACCGTCGGAACGTATTTTTTCGTGCGCGGCGAATATGCGCATCTTCCTGAAGGCATAAAAAATAATGGTGTTTGGTTTCGAAGCTTGACTATGCGCGGCGTGTTTGCTTTCATGCTCGGCATTTTGTTGTGCGCGTTTTACACTTGCCTATATTGGTATCCCGAATATTTATACGGTTTGATTAGAATGTTCGATCCATTAAGTTATTTTTTGCGCAATGCACCTGCCGATCAATGGTTTACTTACGGCACATTTTATACGGCTTCGGTTTTGTTGATGGGTTATAAATTTGCAATGAAATACCGCAACAATCCGTATCAGCTTATTCGCACGGCATCGGTTTGTTTTTTCCAACTCATTTTCTCTTTTATGTTACCGTCGTTTTTTGTGCGATTGCATCAACCAGAATATTATTTCACCTATTTCTGGCCACTCGATTACCACAAACTTGTGCCCGATTGGAAAAATCAATTCAGTAGCATTGGCAGCATTGGTTTTTTTATTATGACTGTTACGCTCATTCTGACTTTTTTTGCTACGCCGATACTCACTTATTTTTATGGTAAACGTTGGTATTGTTCGTGGGTGTGCGGTTGTGGTGCATTGGCAGAAACGGTAGGCGATCCGTTTCGTCAACTGAGCGATAAACGCCTAAATGCTTGGAAGTTTGAGCGATTTTCAATTTACACCGTTTTAGTTTTAGTCACTGTCATGACGATTTTACTTTGGGTAAATTCATTTTTAGGCGGTGCAGTTTTAGGAAGCGTTACGATGTCGTTTTCAAAATGGTATGGTTTTATTATTGGCTCCATGTTTTCTGGCGTAATCGGCACAGGTTTTTATCCTATTTTGGGTGCGCGATCGTGGTGTCGTTTCGGTTGTCCGCAAGCGGCGATTCTCGGTATTTTTCAAAAGAAAAAATCCAAATTCCGAATAACGACTAACGGTGGTCAGTGCATTAGTTGTGGAAATTGCTCAACGTATTGCGAAATGGGAATTGACGTGCGACACTATGCGCAACGCGGACAAGATATTGTGCGTGCGAGTTGTGTCGGTTGCGGCGTTTGTTCTGCCGTTTGTCCGCGTGGCGTTTTGCGCCTCGAAAACGCGGATTTAGATATTGACACACGCACTTCTGAATTGCGCACTATTCATCTTTCGAATAATAAAGCGACGATTAATATGTAGAACAGAACGTTGAGTTTTATGTTTGTAGAGACTTCGCATGAATTTTGTACAGCCATTTTTATTCTTAAATTTAAGAATACTGACAATGTTGATTAAATTTGTGTTTATTTTTTAAAAAGCGTTGAACAAAAGCCCTGTAAATGCCCACTCAAAATAGAAGAAGAACAACGCTGACGACACGACTTATTTTAGAAGATGCCGATAAAATTTTAATGCTGGCTCAAACTAAACTTAATGGCGATGGCTTCACTCTACCAGGTGGAAAAATTGAAGCCATGGAATTTGCTAAAGAATCTTTGATTCGAGAGTGTAAAGAAGAAGCTGATATTATAATTAAGAAAAAAGATTTACAGTTGGCGCACATTGTTTACAACAAATTAAAAGGCAGCACCGAAATTGTTTTCTTTTTTTCGGCAAAAAATTGGAAGAATACTCCGCGCATAGTTGAAGTAGAAAAATTTTCAGATTGTATTTGGGTGTCGCGGTTAGAAATCCCTAAAAAAACGACAACCGTAGTAAAAAATGCGCTAAAACGTTGGTTCGAGGGTAAAATATATTCAGAAATACCTAAAGCCAAAAAGAAAATTGCTGTTAAAGAAAGTGCAAGTTCATCGAAACGTGTTATGAGCAAAGCTACAAAACTAAAAGCTAAATTGACTAAGTAGTTACCCGAAATGGATTTCAGAACTAAAAAAGAATACGCCGAATTAGAAAAAGTGCTAAAAAAAATGCGCAACAGTTTGACAGAAGCTGCTGACACAATTCGCAACGAGAATATTTCCAATTATCCAATCATTATTGCTTCGCGCAACGATATTGAACTCGGCATACCGCTATTTACATCGGCGAATAATGAAGGTGGTTGGTTTTTTCGTGCGACCACACTCGAAGAATTGCACACAAAAAATATCGTCAACGCTGAGGCACTCGATAACTTCAGGCAACTTTATAAGGCGCGCGCAGCCGATTTATGTTGCCTCATTCCGGATGCGGAGGGTAAACTTGAATTTTCTTTTATTCCTTCGGCATGATTTTAATGGTTAATTAAAATGACAATTTCCATTCTTCTAATCGAGGATAATGCTGCCGATGTGTATTTGGTAAAATCGTACCTAACACAAACAGGATTTCTGTACAATGCCATTACTGAAATTGACACACTGAAGGAAGGCTTGGCTTTGATGCAAAAACAACCTTTCGATGTAATTCTGCTCGATCTTTCTTTGCCCGATTCGCAAGGGATTTCCACGCTCGAAAAATTTATTGCCGCTTTTCCTGAAGCTAATGTGATTGTGCTAACGGGTTTAGCGCGACGCGAAGTTGGTTTAGAAGCGGTTAGGATTGGTGCGCAAGATTTTTTGATGAAAGGAAATTTCGATGCGGAGCTTTTAGCAAAAACGTTAAATTTCACACTTGAGCGTAAAAAAGTATTGGCTTCACTCAGCGATGCGCAAAAAGCGCGCGCACTCGCAGAAGAATCCTCGAAAATAAAAGAGCAATTCATCGCCAATATCAGCCATGAAATGCGCACACCAATGAATGCCATTTTTGGCATGGCGCATTTGCTTTCTAAAACACCGCTCAACGCCGAACAAGCCGATTTTGTCAGTTCAATTAATAACGCGAGTGAAATTTTACTCGGTATTATCAATGATGTGCTCGATTTTTCGACGCTTCAAAACAGCGAAATTTATTTCGACAATACTGCTTTTAATATTCACACGCTGCTCTTCAACGTCATAAATGTCGTTCAATATAAACGAAATGAAAAATCGTTGGA
>ENA-OFCD01001601-OFCD01001601.1-metagenomes-genome-assembly--contig:-NODE-1601-length-11006-cov-3.010319_pt1 | contig 11006 bp, 8 predicted proteins | sample MGYA00153392_OFCD01 | MGnify analysis MGYA00153392 | reverse complement strand
CTGTCAGTTCGATTTTAATTGTTTCTGGCGCAACAAAATCTTCTGGTTTACCCAAAATATTTTTTACCACAAATGCCACATCGCCACTTTGTTTATCTAAATCGGCAAGTGTTGCAATTAAAGTATCGCCAATTTTAGCAGATTTTAATTCTTCCGCAAGTTTTTCGTTGCAATCTTGTGGAGCCAGAACGGTCTCGTTTAAAACTTCATTATTATCGCCTATGAACTTCGCATCGAATGTTTCGCCCGCTTCAGCCGTTAAACCTTTTTCTGTAACAGGTTCAAGTTTGCCATAATTTTTAAGGATGACGTCAATTTGTTTATTGAGTTTTTCTTCCGTCACCGTCATACAATGACGCGGAACGATTTTTATATCTGCATCGGTAATTTGCAAGAAATTTTGTTTAGCAACACAAAAAGAAAAAGTAATGTCTTTATTCTCTTTGTTGCCAAAAACCACGGCGTCCGAATCGTTCATAGCCATAGGCTCACCGACCAATTCGAGTTTGTTTTCGTCAATATATTTATTGACTGTCTCAGAAATTATCTTATTCACTGATTCTACCGTAAAAGTATCGCCGTACATGGATTTAGCGAGTTGTTTAGGCATTTTACCAGGGCGAAAACCGCGCACTTGTGCACGTTGCGCATATTTGGTAATATCTTTTTCTGCTTTAATTTTATATTCTTGTTCTGGAAGAAAAACCTCTAAGCGCCATACATTGTCGCTTAATTCGTGAGCTGTTACGTTTGCCATATTTTTTTGTAAGGTAGGATAATGTAAGCGACTGTTTTGAAACAGTTTTTTATTGTTTTGTGCGGGCGGAGGGACTCGAACCCACACACCTTGCGGAGTCAGATCCTAAGTCTGATGCGTCTACCAATTTCGCCACGCCCGCAGTAACAATAATCCGCAATATAAATTTTTTATTTAGCGGGTGCAAAAGTAAAATTATTTTCTTAAAAAAATAATATTTCTCAACGAGAAAATTATTTTTTATTTGCCGAAGTGAAAATCCTATTCCAACGAATACCATTAGGACCTGACGACATCCAAATAAATAATGGTTTGCCTACTATGTGATCTTCTGGTACAAATCCCCAAAAACGCGAATCTTCCGAATTATGACGATTATCACCCATCGCCCAATAGTAATCTTGTTTAAAAGTATAGCTATCTGCATCTACACCGTTAATCGTGAATTTGCCATTGTTGTTAACTAAAGAGTTTTTTTCATAAATAGTAATAATACGTTCATAAAGTGCGATATTTTCCTTCGAAAGTTTTACAGTTGCGCCTTTTGCAGGAATAGTAAGCGGTCCGTAATTATCAACTGACCATTTAAAATGGGCTGTATCGCTCGGGAAAATATCGGCGCGAACGGTGTTGTTTGGTCTCAGTTCGACGGTAACACCAGAAAGAGATTTAATTTTTTCAACCTGCTCTGCATTGAGTGTAAAAAAACCATCGCGCGCATTTTCTCCTAAGTCAGTTACATTTACACCCCATTCTTCTAATTTTTCCAAACTCACTTTACCCATAATATGATAAATGAATTGCGCTTTTTCGGGCATTTTTTCTTGAACGCCATTGATATAAATTTGTCTATCACGCACTTCTAAAGCATCACTAGGCAATGCAACGCAGCGTTTTATGTAATGGTCTTTCTTATCAATCGGTCGCGCTAAAACTTCTTCTTTTAAATATGGACGACCCATTTGTCGCAACTGACCAACGTTCCAAGTTCTATCGGGCGAAACAATAACGCTATCGCCGATAGGCCAATTAAAAACAAAAGGCGCATTGCGTTCTACTTTTTCAATGGCAGGCAAACGGAAATACGGAAAACTCGGTTCTTTTAAATACGATTCAGACCCAATAACTGGAATTTGATTATGCAATAATGGAATTTGCAAAATTGTCATCGGTGTGCGAATGCCGTAATGCGCTTTGCTCACGCATAAATAATCGCCAACTAAAAGTGAACCTTCCATTGAAGAAGTTGGAATGGTGTACATCTCAAACAAAAACATTCTGATGAATGCCGCTGCAAAAACGGCAAAAACAATCGCTTCAAACCAATTGCGCGCTTCCGATTTTTTATAAGGGCTACCATCTAAACGCTTAAGCGCAATTTTATCTTTTTTGCCCAACGCATTGTGCAAATCTTCTTTGTATTGTTTTTCTTTTGTAACAACTTGTCCTTCGTATTTTGAATTATCTTTTGAAATTTTCCAAAAAATAAAAGGCGAAAAAACGGTTGCCCAAAAACTATCGCTGAGTTTAAATTTTCCAAACGAGCGGACTAAATCTATTTTTAAACCCACATAGACAAAAATATTTACGATGGGTGCGAGCAAAAGCCACGCATGCCACGTCGGACGACCGACCAATTTACAGATTTCTTGAAAATTAAGAACTGGTACTAAAGCCTTCCATTTTTCTACGCCAGCTTTTTCAAAAACTGGCATTAAAGTGAAACACATTAACGCATAAATGAGTGCTATAACAACTAATATTATCACGATTTAATTTTTTATGTGCAAAAATATAAAAACAAGACTGATTACATCCAAAATTATGAGATGATTTATACATTATCGCAATTTTTCGATAAACAATAAGAATTATTCGATATAAATTTGAGCGATTTTTATTTTTAAAGAAATTATCCGATTGTAAACCTCTCAGAAATGGGTAATCTTTCTAAAACTTAACCATTTAAACACTGGTAGAACTTTATTATTAGCTATGGAAAATCACGAAAATTTAGAAAGCGATTTTATTTCACCTCCTGTGGATGTTGGATATTTACAAAATGCGCCGCAACCTAAAACCGTCATACAAGAAATTTTAAGATACAGTTTATATTTTTTAGGGGGATTACTTTTGTCGCAATTGCTTACGCTGTTACTTCAAAAAGTTTCAGGTATAGATATTGTGAGTTTAGCTTCTGGAAATAAAGGTGTGGAAATGAATATTGCACAGCGGAATACTTTGCGCGTATTGATTTTTATGAACCAAGTATTTCTAATTGGTTTACCCGCTTATTTAACGCTTCACTGGGCAAATAAATTAGGATGGTTTAAATCGCTTGGTCTCGATAAACGTACAAATCAATTTTGGTTATTTTTAGCCGTTGCAATGTTGCTGGCGAGTGCGCCTTTTATTTATTTCATAGAAGAAATTAATAAATCGCTACCATTACCGACTTGGATGAAATCTATGGAGGATTCTCAAGATGGGTTGCTCAGTGCCATGTTCAGCAAAGAATATAAATACGAGATGGTGCTCACTTTTATTCTCATAGCTGCGATTCCCGCTTTTTGTGAAGAACTCCTCTTTCGCGGTTGGTTGCAACCACTCATAAAAAAAATATTCAAGAGCGATCACGTCGCAGTTTGGTTAACGGCGATAATATTTAGTGCCATACATTTTCAATTTGAAGGTTTTGCAGCGCGTGCTGCTTTGGGTGCGATTCTCGGTTATTTATTTGTCTGGACAAAATCGCTTTGGTATTCTATATTCGTACATTTTTTCAATAACGGTGCGCAGCTTTTAGCCGTTTATGCTTCAGAGGTAAAACTTGAGGAGATGAATAAATTAAATCCGGAGGACAGTGTTCATTGGACGATAGCGGGATTATCTTTGATGTCCGTTTTATTCTTAGGGCGATTGATTCGCGATTTATCGAATGGCGTGCGGTTTTTTAAACTTGATAATAATGACTGATTTAGTTAGACGTAGTATAACGGCTTGGTTCTTTATTGGCACTATGCTTTTCGGTATGTTTTTTTCAGAATTAAGTTTTCAAATACTTTTCTTTCTGATTGGATTGGGTTGTTGGTGGGAATATTTAACTTTAACACTAAAAAATGCAAAATGGCGACATATTGTCGGCATCATTCTTTTCACTACCATTTATTGGACTTGGCGACACATTGCAGTGTATAATCCGAGAATGTCTATTTTAGCGGTGACTTTAACGGTTTCTGTTTTTTTAATTGTAGAAATGTTTTTTGCTTCTGAAAAAACTTTTAGAAACGTTGCCTATTTAACGCTCGGCATTTTTTATATCAGTTTTCCAATAACTTTGGTTCAAGACATAAGTTTCATGAATCCTGCGCACACGTTTACGCCCAACTTAGTAGCAGGTTTGGTTTATTTGGTTTGGATGAATGATACGGCTGCATATATGGTTGGTTCAAAATTGGGAAAAAATTTAATTTTGCCGCTCATATCGCCCAAAAAAACGTGGGAAGGTTTTGCCGGCGGATTCGGAATGTGTATTTTGCTTTCGTTTTTAATAACTTACGTGATGGGCGTTTTGCCATGGTATCATTGGCTCGGATTAAGTATAGTTGTTCCTATTTTCGGTTCGCTCGGTGATTTAGTAGAAAGTTTATTAAAACGCTCGATGGGTGCTAAAGATTCGAGCACGTTATTCCCTGGGCATGGTGGTTTTTTCGATCGCTACGACGCATTTATTATGCAAGTTCCATTTTCGTATTTATATTTAGTCATTTTTCATCTCAATTAGAAATTTAGTTGATGATTGATTGTGGATAGAAATTAATTACTCTCAAACTATCAATAGCCAATTATTAACTGGCAAATAAACTCAATTAAACTATGCTTTTAAGAATCCATAAAGAAGGTGTAAAAATTATTTTGTTGGTTTTGGCTGTCTCTGCATTATTGCTTTTTGCAGCTTGCGCGATAAGCTGTGCGCTCTTTTATTTTTGTTTAGTAGGCTTATTGGTTTTTAATTATTTGGTCATTCAGTTTTTCCGAAATCCGATTAGAACCATTGCAAAGTTTGACAATAATTTAGTGTATGCACCTGCTGATGGTAAAATAGTTGTCATTGAAAAAACTTTAGAATCAGAATATTTTAACGATAAACGTATACAAATTTCAATTTTTATGTCGCCGTTAAATGTTCACGTTAATCGGTATGCAATTGGAGGAACAGTGGCTTATGTGAAATATCACGCAGGAAAATTTTTAACCGCTTGGCAACCTAAATCCTCAACGGAAAACGAACGTGCAACGATTGTGATTGATAATGGTAAAGAAAAAATTTTATTGCGTCAAATTGCAGGCGCCGTTGCGCGGAGAATAATAACTTATTCTAAATTAGGTGATACAGCAATTCAAGGAGAGGATTTGGGTTTTATTCGTTTTGGTTCGCGCGTTGATATTTTTTTACCGCTTGATGCTGAAATTTTAGTAGAGATAAATCAAATGGCAGTCGGAAATAAAACTATTATTGCGCGATTAAAATAATTTTTTTTTATTGCATTATCTGATTCACCCACAGAATTTAAACACATTTGTCACAGCAAAGTAATAAGACGTAAACTGAAGAAGTAAAATAGGGTAGGGCGTTGTGTCTGATTTTAATTATACTGTAAATTGGTTTCATCAAAATTTTACAGATAATTTTATCATGCTCAAAAAGTCAAACTTAATCAAGTATCTCACTAAAATCATCCGCCTTTTTTTATTTCTAATTATTTATTCGAGTTGTAGCTCTGGAATTTACAATCCTAATTCGTTAAATACGCCAATGCTCATCCAAAAAAATAATACAAAACTAAATTTAGCTGTTGGAACATCTGGATTTGATTTGCAAACAGCTTACGCTGTAACTAATCAAATAGGCATAATGGCAAATGGTGCCATTACAAATTACGACGCGCACTATTCTGATTTTAAATTATTGGGGATATCTCACCCAACTGATGAAAAACACCGCGAAACTTTCGGAGAACTCGGGATAGGTTTTTTTTCAAAAAAAGATACTGCAACTACTTGGCGGTGGGAAATTTATGGCGGTTATGGAGAAGGCAAAACAATTCAGACGATGCAAACAGATGGAACACTCGTTTTTCAATCGCCTTATCAAAAATATTTTTTTCAACCCGCACTTGGAAATATTTCTGGTGAATTTGAATTTATTTGGGCTTTCAGATATTCTTACCTAACACTGGGCGAAATAGATTGGATCGGCAATGTAAGTAACAGAAGAACAATTGCGACAAACGTTCTTGAACCGTCTTTCACTGCGCGAAGAGGTTGGAAAAATATTAAGTTTTTTTATCAAATTTCAGCAATAGTGAGTAGTGACTTAGGTACGACTATAAAATTAGTTGATCCGCACACGCTACCCATTCGATTTCAAATTGGCGTGAACGTCAGTTTGAATAATTAATTCTTTCAAGAAAAATAATATTGTAGCATAGTTTGAAGACGAAAAGGTAAATTTCGTTCAATATTTTTATTTTTGAAACGTCAGAAGGATTAAAAACATCTAAAAATGACACAGAGTAAAATTGCTTTAGTAACAGGCGGCAGTCGCGGATTAGGAAAAGATATGGCATTAAGCCTTGCCAAAAAAGGTTTAGACGTAATTCTAACTTACAACAGCCAAAAAGAAGAAGCAGATGCAGTAGTTTCCGAAATTGAAAAATTAGGACAAAAAGCAGTGGCACTTCAATTAAATGTTTCAGAAACGAGTAGTTTTGATTCATTTTTTAATGCTGTTACAACTTCTTTGAAAAAAGTTTTCAATGCGGAAAAATTTGATTTCTTAATCAACAATGCAGGATTCGGAACGTACGCACCGTTTGCGACGACCACAGAAGAACAATTCGATGGGTTGATGAATGTGCATTTCAAAGGTCCTTTTTTCTTGACGCAAAAAAGTTTGCCACTCATGAATGATGGCGGTGGAATTGTAAATATTTCATCTGGTTTAGCGCGCTTTTCCCTGAATAATTATTCTGCTTATGCTTCCATGAAAGGGGCGATGGAAACTTTAACAAAGTACCAAGCTAAAGAATTAGGGGGCAGAAAAATTCGCGCAAATATAGTAGCTCCTGGTGCTATTCAAACTGATTTTGGTGGTGGTGCTGTAAGAGATAACCCTGCTATGAATGCTGGTATTGCGGCTGCCACTGCTTTAGGTCGTGTTGGTTTACCCGATGATATTGGCAGCGTTGTTGCTTTTTTATGCACAGACGATGCAAAATGGATAAATGCACAGCGCATCGAAGTCTCTGGTGGACAAATGCTGTAAACAGATTTTCTTATAAATTAAAAATGCTCACAATAATTTCCAAAAAATTATTTTAAGCATTTTTAATTTATAAGAGAGTGTTTAAAACGAGCTGGTGGAATTATATTTGCAACCGCAAATTAAGTAATAACTTCTGCTCAATATTCCCAGAATTTTGAAATCTAAATCAAAAAATATAACGCCGCGCAAAATCGCTAAAAAACCGAATCATTCCTTGTTGTATGCTGCACTTATTTTTTTCGGAACAATGGCGTATTTTTGGATAGAACAAAAAAAATCAGGAAATTTATTTGGTGAGAAGTGTTCCGTTACAAATAGTAATTGGAAAAAATTTAGTGACAGCAAACCTGAAAATTTTGAAGTGTATGGCATTGATGTTAGTCACTACAGTTGCAACATAAATTGGGAAGCCGTTAAAAATATGGATGACGGCACTAACAAGGTTGATTTTGTTTTTATGCGCGCCACGCGGGGTGCGAAAGCGAAAGACGAAAAATTTGACGATTTTTGGTATAAATCGCGACAATATGGTTTAAGGCGCGGTGCATATCATTTTTTTAATTTTACCGATAGTCCCGTCATGCAAGCACAGTTTTATTTACAATCTGTCACGATGTTTTCCGATGATTTACCACCCGTGTTAGACATCGAAGAAGATAAAGAAACGCCCAAAGAATTACTCACGCCAGACTACGTTTTGAAACGCATGATAGTTTGGTTAAAAATTGTGGAGCGCACCACGCGAAAAATTCCTATCATTTATTGTAACCAAGCGTATTATTCTAAGTATATTCGTGGTCGTTTTCCGAAAAATCCAATTTGGATTGCTTCTTATTCGCCACAACAGCCACAACTCGGCGACAAAGCGTGGCAATTTTGGCAATACTCTAACACAGGACGCTGCGCAGGAATTTCTGAAAAAATAGATTTAAATGTTTTTAACGGCACTAAAAATGATTTTGAAAAATTTATTAATACAAAATAGCTGTGAGCCATTAGCATTGAGCTTTGAGCTGCCAATATCTATTCGTTTAAAACTTAATGCTCATGGGACAAAATTCAATTTAAATATACTTTTTTATCGCTTAAAGCTCATAGCTCAATGCTCACAGCTCATAGCTTTTTTATTACTGACTATGGTGGATCAAAACGAACTCGACGCACAAAATTTACCCGTTTATTCTGGTAATGATTTAGGTGTTTCATATAGCGCAGCGAAAACAATTTTTAAAGTTTGGGCACCGAGCGCGCAAAGTATGACGCTAAAATTGTACAAATCGGGAGATGCGACGGACAAAACAGATGCCTTACAAACGTTGCCGATGCAAAAAGATGAAACAGGTGTTTGGCAAATAGAAGTAACTGAGGATGTCAAAAATTTATTTTACACTGTTCAAGTAACAAACAAAAATGGTGTAGTTAATTCTGAAGTGCCTGACCCTTATGCAAAAGCGTTGGGTGTAAACGGTCAGCGTGGAGCGATTGTAAATTTTAATGAAACGTCCGTTGAAAAGATAAAGCCATCCATTTTAAAAAATAAAACGGATGCCATTTTATACGAATTGCATGTGCGCGATGCAAGTATTGCAGCCAATTCTGGAATAAAAGGAAAGGGAAAGTTTAACGGATTGACAGAATTAAACACGGTTAATGATGCTAAAGATTTAACGGGTCTTTCGCACCTGAAAGATTTGGGTGTCACGCACGTTCATTTATTGCCGAGTTTCGATTTTTATACTGTCGATGAAGCTGCCAACCAAAACGATCCTAATTACAGAAAATATAATTGGGGTTACGATCCACTGAATTATTTTACGCCTGAAGGTTCTTATAGTACCGATGCTTTTTCGCCAACAACGCGCATAGTAGAATTTAAAAAACTTGTTCAAGCATTTCATAAACAAGGAATGCGCATTGTGATGGATGTCGTTTTTAATCACACGATGTTTAATGAGCAATCTGTTTTTGAGCAAATTGAACCTGGTTATTATCACCGCTTCACACCTGACGGAAAATACTCGAACGGTGCAGGTTGCGGAAATGAAGTGGCAAGCGAAAAACCAATGGTGCGAAAATATATTTTAGATTGTCTTCGGCATTTTGTGAACGAATACGATGTGGATGGTTTTCGTTTCGATCTCATGGGTTTGCACGATCTTGAAAGTATGAATTTATTTTCAAGAGAGTTGCATGCCATCAAACCGGATGTCATTTTGTATGGAGAAGGTTGGACGGGTGGTACAACAACTTTACCAGAAAATCAGCGTGCTTTAAAAAATGCTGTACCGCAACTCGACAGAGTTGCTGCTTTCAGCGACGACATGCGCGACGCGATAAAAGGTTCTGTTTTCGATGCGCGCGATTCGGGTTTTGTTTCTGGCAAAGCAGGTTTAGATGAATCTATAAAATTTGGTGTTGTCGGTGCTACACAACATCCTCAGATTGATTACACAAAAGTAAATTATTCAAAATTTCCTTGGGCTTTTGAGCCATTTCAATGTATTAATTATGCCGAATGTCACGACAATCATACGTTGTGGGATAGATTAACAAATTCTAATCCGAGCGATGATGAAGCAGCACGCATTCGAATGTTTAAATTGGCATATTCTATTATTTTAACGTCGCAAGGTATTCCGTTTATTCACGCCGGTGGAGAATTTTTGCGGACTAAAGGTGGCAATGAAAACTCTTACAATGCACCTGATGAAGTGAATCAAATAGATTGGAATAGAAAAACGGAGTACATCGAAGTGTATGATTTTATGAAAAATCTAATTGCACTGCGTAAATCACATCCCGCATTTCGAATGCCGAGCAGCGATTTAATTCGCCAAAATTTAGAATTTTTAGATTTGCCTTCAGCAGAAAAAAACGGACCGAAAAAAATTGATCGCCTTGTGAGCTATCAATTAAAAAATAATGCCAATGGCGATGCTTATAAAAATATTCTTGTCAGTTATAATGGCAATCGGCGCGATGAGCGCATTAAATTACCGAAAGGCAAATGGAGTATATTACTCGACGGTTTCGATTTCGATTTAACAGCTGCCACAAATGTTAAAGGATCTGTTTTCGACATACCAGGAACAACTTGCGTCATTTTAGTTGAAAAGAAATAATTGAAAGGGCAAAAGGCAAAAGATAAAGCGCTGAGAAATAGGGGCGATACATTTTAGCATCGAGTGAAGCCCGATGAATGAAATGGCATAATTTTTTGAAATTCATTTTTAAAAAGGAAGCATGAAAATTTTAATGGTCTGCGATTTTTACAATGTTAATTTAGAATACCAAGAAAATTTACTCAGCAAATACTATACAAAACATGGACATGAAGTGGTAATTATTGCAACAACCAACGAATCAATTTTTGAATATACCGCAAAGCAACACGATAAAAATGTACCGCCGAGAATAGATTACCACAACGGCGTAAAAATTATTCGTCTCAAATACGATTTTAATTATAAAAATATGCTCAAGCGATTTACATCGCTAACGCAAATTCTGGAAGCAGAAAAACCCGACTTAATTTACTACCACGATGTTTCAATGAATTTTAGAGAAGGTGTGGCATTCGTTAAAACGTATCCTGCAACGAAAATGATAATGGATTTTCATATTGATTACAGCAACTCCGGCAGAACTTGGAAATCGAAATATATACTCCATAGAATTATTAAACGGCTCTTTTTCTTCAATGGCGCCAAAAAATATCTTTCTAAAATTTTACCCGTTGTTCCAGCCAGTGCAATATTTTTAAAAGAAAATTACGGCGTGCCTAATGAAAAAATGGAAATTATGCCATTAGGTGCTGACTTAGATTTAATTAACGAATTGAAAGAACACGGTGCAAGAAAAGAGATAAGAAATAATTTAAGAATCAATGACTCTGATTTTGTTATTTTTATATGTTGGCTA
>ENA-OFCD01001600-OFCD01001600.1-metagenomes-genome-assembly--contig:-NODE-1600-length-11007-cov-3.547297_pt1 | contig 11007 bp, 9 predicted proteins | sample MGYA00153392_OFCD01 | MGnify analysis MGYA00153392 | reverse complement strand
GACCGTCGAGCTCGACGGAGACTTACGAGCAGGCCCGACGCGCGATCGCAGCCAAGCTCGCATGCGCCGAGGACGCGTTCGTCGTGTCTCAACTTGCCAAGCGGCGCACGCGGCAAGCGCTTCACGAGCTCGGCGACACCCCGGCGCTCGGCAGCGCGTTCCGGCTCGCGTACCGCGCGATGTTCGAGGAGACGCTCGTGCCCATCCCCGACTCGACGGTGAGCGGGGACTACGTGGTCGACGCCGTCGCCAAGTGCGTGCCCGAAGGGATCTGCGCGTCGGTGATGGGCGTTCAAAACATCAAAGGGACCGGGCTCGACTTCGTCTACCGCTGGGTCAGCATCGACATGACGGTGCGCTCGCTCGCCAAGCTCGACGCCGAGTCTGTTGCGGACGGCGAGACGGCGCTGCGCGAGCTCCTCATCCATGACGACTACGGCGTCGTGGACGCGCGACTGGCAGCGGAGCGCGTCGCCGCGCGGCGACAGCAGGCACCCGAGGACGAGCGCCCCGCGTTCGACGCGTGCATCACGAAGCTGCTCCTTGTCGAGCAGCGATGCGAGGCTCGGCTGTCCGCAAAGACGACGCACTCGCTCTCCGACCTCGCCCGCAAGTGGTTCGGCGAGACCCTCGACTTCTTCGACGCGTTCCGTCGGCGCGGCATGGCGCGCAGAGCGATCGACGATCTCGTCCATGGAGAGATTTCCCACGCAACGGCCGCCTCGCGAAGGCGCGAGATCACGAACCGCAGCAAGGGCGCCTGGGCCATGCGCCGCTCTTGAGCGCAGAAGGCTAACGCGCGATCGGAACGCTCGTGGCGCCGGACGGTGTCGACTTGATGATGAACGCGTGCAGCGCGTCGTAGAACTGTGTGGGCACAGAGCCCGGAGCGTCCGTGCCCATGATCCAGTCGATGTGCGTGAGCGACGGCGAGATCAGGGTCGAGAACGCGTCGGGATCCGTGCGCGGCTTTCCGGCGCCGGGTCGACCAACGCCGATCGGAGCCGCGACGTTCTTGATGCCGTCGTAGGCGCTCGCGGTCTTCGCGACGACCGATCCCGTGGCGAAGATCGGCGCGTCGATCTCGCGACCGTGTTTGCTGAGGAGCCCATATTTCTTGGCTCTCCAATCGCCGTCCGTGATGTCTAGCGAGAGCGCGGCTTGGGCATCGATCGACAGGCGCTGCGGGAAGTACCACTCGGCAAAGTTGAGCCCGGGTCCTTCGTACCAAGCGCGCGCTGCATCGTCGACCGACGTCGCGCCCTTCGGGTTGGTCTGATCGAACTCAGTCCATCCGTACGTCGCGTTGGGGTCCGAGGGGTGCGCGAGCTTGCCTCCGAGCGCGCTGTCGTATTGCGTGACGGCTCCACCGTTGCCTTCACCGCAAGAGACCGCCGCGATCTGCAGTCCGCACGATTTCACGTCGAACGCGAAGCCGAACGCCGCGCGGTTGGTGACCTTCGGCATCGGAGACTGTCCGATCAAGATCGACAACAGGCCGTCGCGCGTGTCGTCCGTCTCGACTTTGGTGGGAGCGAACCGCGCCTGCATCGCGACGTACTCGCTCACGACGTAAGCCTTCTGTCCGAGAAACGGGAGCGACGTGAACACCGCGCCCCCGCGGATGTCGGTCTCGACGCCGGGTTGAGGGCCGAAGCCAACGCCGCTCGTCATCGATCCGTTCGCGTAGGTCTTCTCGTCGAACGCGGGCATGCCGCTGCCCTCGCCGCCCGTCGCACCGTCCACGAGCACGAGACCGGCGATCTCTTTAGTGCCGATTTTTCCGCCGAAATCCCACGCGGCGTACTCCTCGACGATCGCGCCGCCCAGCGAGTGTCCGAGCAACACGACGCGCGTGGATCGATCCGCCTCGGGCACGAGCATGATCGCGTTGCGGAGATCTCCGAGCGTCGTTGCGAGACCCCACTCGCTCGCGTAGTTCGCCGCGCCGCCGCTCACGAAGCCGTCGAACGTCTTGCCCTCCACGGTCGCGCCGTCGAAGTAATAGCCACGCGCTATCGACGCGTCTTTGCGAACCTCCGCGACGTCGAGGCCGTGCGTGTCCTCGAGGAGGTTCGAGCGTCGATCGATCGCCCACGCCTCGATCGCGTCCGCGTCCGTGCTCCTCCGCACCATCGCGCGCGCCACGCCGTCGAGCGATCCAGCGCCCCCGAGGAAGCCCGGCATCATGACGACGATCGCGCGCGCGGGCTTGGGCGGATCCGAGTCGATGCGGTAGCGAACGATGCGCACCTTGTTCTGACTCGGCGGCGTGCTCGCGCCAGTCTTCGGGTTCGGGAGCGGAACGACGCCGTCGATGACGAACGCCTCGCGTCGGATCTTGAACGGTGAAGTCTCCACGATCACGCTTGCCGGAGGCGGCACGTACCGGGCGGTAGAGGTCGCCGAGCTGCAAGCGATTACGCTCGCTCCCACCAGAAGCATCTTGTGCATGGTGTCTATGATGCCCCAGGTCCCGAGAGAGCGCGCAAATCCGCAGAGGATTGACCGTCAGTCGTCGTCGCAGCGAGGATCGCGGACGCGCGACGCGAACTCTTCTCGTGAGACAATCTCTCTGCGGTCGCTCGACCCCGCAGACACGGGCTTCAGCCGCTTCGTGCCGGTTTTAGGCTCTTCTTCGGTAAACTTGGGCAGCGGGTTCGGTTCACGAATCGCGGCCATCTTGGGGTAGCGATCTCGGTGCCGGCAGGGTCGGGCTCGAGCTCAGTCGCGCGCTGGGCAGGCGCGGGCGGGATCGCGCGAGATGGGTCGACTTCTGGGGAAGTTGGTGCCGACGACATCTATTCTCAGGTGAGGCCTCAAGAGTTGTCGCCAAAGCGCCGTTGGCATCCCCGGTAGGTGTCACGCCCGCCCCGACACTCAGGCGCCGCACGCTCCGTGCCTCCCAAAGGTGGGCTCATGCCGAATGATTCGCACGCGACCGTGAAGTTTCCCAAGGTCCGCCCCATCACCAACCCGCCGAGCCCTGCGCCCCCAAAGCGCAGCGATACGACCCTCGCGGCGTCATCACCACCGAGCGCGGATGCCAATTTTTACGAAGAAGACATGGTGACCCAGAGGGGGCTTCAGGTCGTCGTCACGCCCTCTTCGTTGCCGGACCGGGCGATGCTCACGGTCTTGACGGGGCTCAATCTGGGCCAAGTCTTCACGGTCGACCAAGACGAGACGTTGATCGGTCGTGGCCGCGATGCCCAAGTGCGCATCGATGATGTCGCCATCAGCCGTAAACACGCGCGCATCCTACGTAGCGAAGGCCAGTACATCCTCGAAGACCTCGACTCGACCAACGGCATCTTCGTCAATGGGACCAGAGTCGAGCGCATGGGCCTTCGCGACGGCGACCGCGTGCAGGTCGGCCCTGGGCACGTTCTTCGGTTCGGCCTCCTTAGAGCCGACGAAGAGGCCGTCGCCCGCCAGCTCTACGACGGCTCGACGAGAGATGGGCTGACTCGCTTGTACAACCGCAGATACGCGGGCGAGCGGCTCGCGATGGAAGTTGCGTATTCCCATCGGCACGGCACACCCTTCAGCCTCATCATGTTCGACCTCGATTACTTCAAGCGCGTCAATGACGGCTTCGGTCACCTCGCCGGGGACGTCGTGCTGCGCATTGTCGGAGCGCAGGTGCAAAAGATCCTCCGGACCGAAGATGTGCTCGCGCGCTACGGTGGCGAGGAGTTCATCGTTCTCGTGCGTGGGGTGCAGCACCAGAGCGCGTGCGTACTGGCCGAGCGCATTCGCAGGAGTGTCGAACATCTTGCCATCCCCTGGGAGTCAGGGACGCTCGAGGTCACCGTGAGTATCGGGGTTGCTTCGTTGTTGGAGTGCAAGCCAAAGGGGACCGTCGAGGCTCTGATTGCACTAGCCGACGAGAGGCTCTACGCGGCCAAGGCGGGCGGTCGAAACCGCGTGTGCTGAGGGTTCACAGGCCCAAACTCAATCTCGAATATTCGTAAAGGTTGCCCTTATTGAGATGCCTTTCAAAGTGCGCCTATATATGTTCTTATCGTACATCTGAGACACCTCCTCCCTGCACTGGGTCTGTTCGTGGTCGCCACCGCCTGTGTCGCGCAGGTTGGAGAAGCGCCGGCCGAGAGCAACGACGCCGTCGTCGTTGACACATCATCCGTTGCGTCGCGTGCTCAGTACGACGCGGATGTGGCGTTCATCAAGTCGTACGTACCTCACTGCAAACCTTCGAGCTCGGGCAGGCCGCGCGTCTTGGTCACCGGGTTCGGCCGCTTCTTGTCCACCGAGGACAACGCGACGGGTCGGATCGTCAGCAAGCTCGTGCCCGCCGCGACGTATCCGGTCACGCATCAGCCCGCGGCTGGCAAGGTCGATCTTCCAGGCCCGCAGACGAGCGTCGCTCTCGGCAAGGTGACGCTGCCCGTCGCGGGCGACGTCGACGTATGCGCGATGATCGTCCCCGTTTACTGGGATCTCGCCGCGATCCTCGTCGCCAAAGAGATCGACGCCTTCGGGCCGAGCGTGGTCGTGATGAATGGCATCGCCGACTCCGTACAAGACCTGTGGCTCGAGCTCGGCACCGTGAACCGTGCGATGCCCGAGGTGGACGGTTCGAACCACCTCGTCCCGATCGCTGGCCCCAACGGGCAACAGACCAAGCTCGTTCCCTCCGCGAGCAAAGCAGACGACGCGCGCGGGCTGTTGCTCTCGTACAAAGTCGTCGAGTCCGCCACGCGCAACGAGATCGCGGCTCGCGCCGGCCACCTCGAAGGCGGCGTGCGCTTCGGTGACGTGCTGACGGGCGCGAGCCTGGCGGGCTTTCCCCGCACGGGCAACACGTACCTCTGCAACAACATCGCGTACACGGTCGACTACTTGATGGACAACCCGCACACGGCGATCACGCTGCTCAAGGCGAGCAAGCCGGTGCAGGGTCGAACGAACGCCGTCACCGTGTCCGTGACTCGCGACGTTCGCGCAGTGCCCCGCGTGTTCTTCCACTGGCCGAGCACGCTGACCGGCTCACACGTGGACGACGCCGCCCACGTCCTCGAAGCGGCGCTGGACGCTCAGCTCACGACGAAGACGGCGGCCACGCGCGGCAACAACGCCATCGCCGAGATCCAGTCGACGGGCGGCACCTTCTAAGACCGATGAACTGCGGCTACGGCGGCTGGCGTACGTAGACTCGCAGCGCGCCGTCGTCGCTCTCCTTCGCGTAGCGCGCGGGGATGCGAGCGAGCACCTGCGGCGGCGCCTTCCATACGATGAGCCGATCGAAACGCGCGAGCGCCCGCTGCCAGAAATCCGCCCAGTCCAGCTCGCAGACGGCAGACGCGCAAGACGCGTGCGTGTCGAGGAACGCCGCGTAGCGCAGGTCGTCGAACGGCGGGGCCTGCGGTGCACGATACGAGACGGGAAACGATGGTGAGTGACCGAACACGAGCGGCGGGACGATCGCCCCATCGCGAACTGCGTACAGCCCCCACGCGTGCGCCAGCGGCGCGGTGTTCTCGCTCGAGCCCTTCGGCTCGAACGTGAGCGGCAAGACACGCGACTCCGCGGGGACGGCCGCGGACGCGTATCGCTCCACCTCTGTGGAGAGTCTGGCGTAGTCGAGCCCGAGCCCAATCGAGTACGCGAGCGCGCACGCAACGAGCACAGCGGACGCCGATCGAGGCAATTTCTCGGGCAGTCGCGCGATGCATGCAAGATACAAGAACGGGAGCACGCGAACGCTCACGGCGAACCACGCGTCCGTCTCGTAAGGCAGCGCGAGGTAGAGGCCGAGCAGTGCGATGAGCATCCACGCCCTCACGGACGACTCGCGAGGCCGAACGGCGAGAGCTGCGAGAGCTAACACCGCAACGAGCGACGTCGCCTCGCGCCGCGTGAAGGCCCACCCGAAGAGCGCCCACAGATCGTAGCCCACCTCCCACAGCGGACGACGCACGAGCGCGTGCTCGGCAACCGGAGACTCGCTCGCCTGTAACGTGAACGACCATGCGCAGAGCGTCAACCCGAGCAGCAGCGGGGAGAGAAAGGCGAGAGCGTCCTTCACGGTGAGCTCCCGCTTGCGGACACGTTCGGTCACGAGCATCAAAGCGAAGAGCGCCGCCAAGCCGAGCGCGAACGCGTGCGTGTACCATACACATACCGCTAAACCGGCAACGATCAGGGTGGGACGACGCGCGCGCACTGAGCGCTCCACCTCGCACACGAGCAAGATGCCGAGCGCCGCACCGAGCGCGTAGTCCAGCATCCCCATGCACACGAACCACGAGTGCACCAACGGCCACGCGAGCAACGTCGCCGGCAACACGCGCTGACGACCCCCGAAGACGAACGCGGCGCGCGGCCAGGCGAACGCGCTCACGGCGAGAACAAGCGCGACGAACACCTTCGCCGCGCTCTCGAGGCCGAGCAAGCCGCCGAACACGCGCAACCACAAGAAGAGCGCGGAGTTCGTCTTGAAGAGGCCGTTGCTGATGTATTCGGGATACTGCTTCGGTGCGCGCGAGACGATCTCTGTCGCGAGGTGATTCGGCAAATCTTGGAGCGGCAACGCGTGCACGACCAAGAGCGGCCACGCGACGAGCGCAAACAGCGCGAAGGCGCACCACGCCACCAAGGCGCGATCGGAGATCGATCGGGGCGTGCGCGGGGCCATAGGCGCGAGCGACCCTAGCGCGAAACTGATACGTTCTCCTCGGATGGATCACGCGCTGCGCCTCTTCGATTGGTTGATCGACGGAGCGCCCGGCGCGACGACCTCGCCCGATGTCGTCGAGCGCATCGGAACGGAGCTGAGCGCGGCGGGGATCCCGATCGCGCGAATGGCGGTCTCGGTGACGACGTTGCATCCGGCGATTCTTGGGCGCGCGTTTTGGTGGAGCCCGAACACTCCCGTGCTCACGCGCGAGCTCACCCACGCGGTGCAGAGCTCCGCGGTCTTTCAGCGGAGCCCTATCGCATACGTCGCGTCGCGCGGAGTCGCTTATCGGAAGAGGGTCGGTGAGGGTACGAGCACGTTCGATTTCGAGTTCGTGCAAGATCTCCAGAAAGAGGGCTTCACCGACTACCTCGCGCTCCCGATGAAGTTCCTCAACGGCGAGTCTCACGTCGTGACCTTCTCGACGCGCGAGCCTGGCGGCTTCACGGACCTGCACGTCGCGACCTTCGAGCACATCCTGCGGCCGCTCTCCCGACTCGCGGAGATCTTCGCGCTCCGCCGCACCGCGGTGAACTTGTTGAACACGTACGTCGGGCGCAACACCGGAGAGAAGATCCTCGCGGGGCGCATCTTCAAAGGAGACATCGAGTCGCTGCGCGCGGTCATCTGGTTCAGCGATCTGCGCGGCTTCACCGAGCTGTCGTCGCGCAGCACGCCAAAGCAAGTCATCGACACACTCAACGAGCTGTTCGAGTGTCAGGTCCCCGCGATCGAAGCCCATCGAGGAGAGGTCCTCAAGTTCATCGGCGACGGACTGCTCGCGATCTTTCCGGTCGGAGAGGCTGACGTGGAGCAGCGCGCACAGGACGCGATCGCCGCGGCGCACGCGGCTCAGGAGGCGCTCGCCAAACGCAACGCGGACGCGAAGGAGCCCATCGCTTTCGGTGTCGCGCTCCACGTCGGAGACGTCGCCTATGGAAACGTCGGCAGCACTTCGAGGCTCGATTTCACGGTCATCGGCGCCGCCGTGAACCTCTCCGCGCGACTGGAGGGTCTGACCGGAAAGCTCAATCGCCCGATCGTGATCTCCGAAGAGCTCGCGAGATCCGTGAAGGCGCCGCTCGATGATCTCGGCCGTTTCGATCTCAAAGGAGTCGGCGAGCTCGTACGCGCGTTCGCTCCAAAGGCCTAGCGATCGCGCTCTTCGAGCAGCTTGCGCAGACGAACGACCTCACGCCGCTCGGCCTCCTCACCGGTCGGTAGAAGCTCGTCGCCATCGGCAAGGCGCGGCGCAATCGGCAGGCCATCGCCCGGCGCGAGTACGAACGTGAGACCGAGCGTCAAACACTGCATGCGCTCGTTCGTCACTTGTGCGTGCCGCGCTCGAGTGCCTATTTCATCGAGCATCCGTGATCGTGATGCTGTCAGCGACAGATCGCCGACTGTCCTACGGACACTGCGTACTGTTGGTAGTGGGTGCCAAGACGCAGCAGTCGCTTGTGAGCGACTTCGTTGTAGGCGTGGGATCGGCAATGCACTGCAGATCGACACTCGTCTTTGCGCCGACCATGATCGTAGTGACCGTTCCGAACGAGACCGACTTCCCGCACGAGCCAGCGGCGAGCGACCCGACGTCGCCAACCGCGTTCACGTCACTCAAGACCGCTTCGACCTCTGGGCTTTTCGGTGGGAACGACTTCGCAGTGACGTTGTTGATGTTGTCATTGCCAGGAGCGCCCAGAGTTCGCTCTGCGCTGCCATCGCAATAGAGGTCGACGAAGAGCTCTGGCGAGTTGGTCGAGCGCGTCTCGTGGATGGTCGCGAACTTCACATGAGCGCTGCGGTTGGGGCACACCTCGATCATGACGACCGGCGAGTCTTGCTTTGCGTCCACGGACGGCGAGTCTTGGCCTGCGTCTCCCGGTGGCAACGAAGCTGACGTGATCCCGCCGCAAGCCACCGTGAACAAGAGAGCGACTACGAGTTTCATACGAGTGAGTCTACACGCTAGTGCGCCTCGGACCAGTCGTGGCCTTTGCCAACTTCGACCGTCAGGGGGACATCCAACTTCATCGCGCCCTGCATGGACTCTTGGATACGCTTCATCGCGAGATCGGCCTGTTTCTCAGGCACTTCGAACACCAGCTCGTCGTGCACGGTGAGCACCATGCGCGCGCCGGGGACGACCTCACCGTCCTTCAAGTGCACCATCGCGAGCTTCAAGATGTCCGCTGCCGTTCCTTGAATCGGAGTGTTCTTCGCGATGCGCTCTGCCTCCGCGCGCAGGCCACGATTGGCGGAATGCAGATTGGGCAGAAAGCGCCTTCGACCGAGGATGGTGCGCACGGCCTCGCCGCGCTTGGCGTCTTCCACGGTCTTGGTCATGAACTTCGCGACGCCTTCATAGCGCGTGAAGTAGTTGGCAATGAAGCGCGCGGCGTCTTCTCTCTTGATGCCTAATTGACGAGCGAGCGCCGCCTCGCCCATTCCATAGATGACTCCGAAGTTGATCGTCTTGGCTTGGCGTCGCTGATCTTGAGTCACCTGCTCGCGCGGCACATCGAACACGACGCTTGCGGTGAGCTGGTGAACGTCTTCGGACTTTTGATAGGCCTGTAGCAACATCGGGTCTTGTGAGAGGTGCGCCAAGACTCGTAGTTCGATTTGCGAGTAGTCCGCGCTGACGAGCACTGTGCCTGGAGGCGCCACGAACGCGGTGCGGATCTCTTTTCCGAGTGCGGTTCGAATCGGGATATTCTGCAGGTTTGGATCGGTAGAGCTCAATCGCCCGGTCGCCGCGACGGTCTGTTGAAACCGAGTATGGATGCGACCCGTCTTCGGGTTCACATAACGAGGTAGTGCGTCGACATAAGTGCCTTTGAGTTTGTCGATCTCGCGATAATCGAGCAGCACGCGCGCCAACTCGTGATCGGCCGCCAGCTCCTCGAGCACCTCTGCGTCCGTGGATCGTCCGCCCTTGGGCGTGCGCTTCAGCACAGGGAGCTTCATCTCGTCGAAGAGGATCGATTCGAGCTGATCGCGCGAGCGAATCGCGAAGTCGTGACCCACGAGCACCATCGCGCGCGCCTCGAGCTTTTTGGCCTCTTCCTCTACCCGCTTGCCGATACTTGCCAATCGCGACGTGTCGCACAGCACGCCCACGAGCTCCATGTGCGCCAGCACGCGCGAGAGCGGCAGCTCCATTTCGCTCCACAGATTGCCGAGCTTCTCACTCGCGAGGCGCTCCTCGAGGTGGTGCAGGACTTGCCCTTCGCCGCACCCGCCCATCGCGCCGCGTGGGTGTCCTTGCTCTTCACCCTCTTCGCGCGGCCCGCCATCGACGGCTGCGTGCCCATGGCGGCGATCGACGCCACCACACGCGGCACGGGAAAAGGAAAGCTCGCCGATGCCACCGCGAACATCTTCACCGGCCGCGACGCGTCGAAGACGCCGCAGCCGAAAGACGACGAAGAGATGCGAAAGCGCATCACGTCACTCCTCCTCGAGGGCGAGAAGATCATCGTCCTCGACAACATCGCGCGGCCCGTCGGCGATCCATCACTCGACGCGTGCCTCACGGCGACCGTCTGGAAAGATCGCGCCCTCGGAAAGAACACCACCATCTCTGCTCCAAACCTCGCCGTCTGGATCGCCACCGGCAATAACCTCCAATTCGCGGGCGACACTGCGAGGCGCACGCTGCATATCCGCCTCGAGTCGCAAGTCGAGAACCCGGAGGATCGCGAGGGCTTTCACCATCCCGACTTGCTCGAGTGGGTGCGAGCGCATCGGCCACGCCTCGTTCGCGCGGCACTCACCATCTTGCGCGGTTACTTCGTCGCCGGCTGCCCCGAGATGGGTTGCAAGGTCTGGGGCTCGTTCGAGTCATGGTCGCGCATCGTCGCCAACTGCGCAGTCTGGAGTGGGCTCGAAGATCCACAAAAGACGCGCGTCGAGTTCGAGCAAGCGAGCGATCTCGTACGCAACGACCTCAGCGCCCTCCTTCGCGCTTGGGAGAAGGTGCAAGCGGTGAGCAACGCTGACGACAGTGGGCTCACCGTCGGCAACGTCATCAACGCTGTCTATGCCTCAAACCGTCCAGGGTTCCCGGCGCCGCCGGACGCCCACGCGTTCTACGCCGAGGTACGCGAAGCCATCGAGGCGATGGCGCCTCCGCCGCCGGGTCGTCCTCCGAGCGCGCAGAAACTCGGGATGCACATTCATCATGCGCGTCGCCGCGTCGTCGGCGGCCGGATGTTCGATAGAGCCGGTGATGCAAGCAGCGTCGCCAGGTGGCGCGTCGTCCGCGTCGACGCCACGCAGAGTACCTCAGCACGGATCGG
>ENA-OFCD01001597-OFCD01001597.1-metagenomes-genome-assembly--contig:-NODE-1597-length-11023-cov-2.668125_pt1 | contig 11023 bp, 5 predicted proteins | sample MGYA00153392_OFCD01 | MGnify analysis MGYA00153392 | reverse complement strand
CTTAGGGGTGGCGTGTGCCAAAACCGATCCAACTACCATCAAAGGTACACATGGCACAGCATCCGTAACAACAAGCGGTGGCACGGCACCTTTCAGTTATCTCTGGAGTAGTGGAGCTTCAACTTCAAGTATTTCTGGTCTTAGCTTTGGCACCTATACTGTTACCGTCACAGATGCCTACAGTTGTACCGTCAGTTGCAGCGTCACTTTAAATGATCCAGTGTGCACATTGACAGCGACTGCCAGCGGCACCAACGTCAAATGTAATGGCGGCAGCACTGGCGCAGCTTCCGTGACGGTTTCTGGCAACAGTGGAACTGTCACCTATGCCTGGAATACAGGTGCCACCACTGCATCGCTCTCTAACATAGCTGTAGGTACCTATACTGTAACCGTTACTGATAATCTTTGTCAAAAGATTGCCTCGGTTGTCATCTCTGCACCTCCTACTTTGTCTGCCACTACCGCTGTTGTAACCACCAATTGCAATAACGGCACGGGTGTCGCAACTGTCACTGCCACCGGTGGCACCAAACCCTACACCTACTCTTGGAGCAACGGTGCCACTTCTGCCTCCGTTTACAATCTCAGTGCAGGCGGTTATAACGTGACCGTCACGGATGCCAACGGTTGTACCGCCACCGGTGCTGCTACTATTGTTTTCACCACCGTGCCCATGCCCCTTTCGCCTATAGAACAAAAGACCAAAACCATTATTCCCTTTTATCGTAGCCGTTTTTCATTTTGGGAGTCACTGAGGTATTGGATTTAGTTATAGAGATACATGTCTAATGCATCCAGCTTTCATACTCTTTCAAGTGAGTTACTCGTTTTTTTTCAATTTGTTGTATAAAAATTCTAAAAATTACGTTGCTTTTTGCTCAGAAATAACGACTGTTCTCAGCCAAAGTAGTTTCAGTGTTCAATCAGACTGTACAAACTGTTGTAGAATACAATGGCATATTTCAAAAAAGTGTGCCGTCAATCATTAACAATTCACCATTATTTTCTTACTTTTGCAGATGAAATTATTTGCGAAAACTTTTTCGGGTTTGGAAGAAACCTTATGCGAAGAATTAAAAGATCTTGGTGCAGAAAATATTATACCCACTAAACGCGGCGTAAGTTTTGAAGGCGACACGTATTTAATGTACGCTGCGAATTACACAGCGCGAACTGCTGTGCGGATTTTAATGCCAGTTCATACATTCAAAGCAGAAAACCAAGACGAACTTTACAACGGAATACGCGAAATAACTTGGGTAGATTTATTCAGCGTGAATAAATCTTTTGCAATTGATTCCATCGTCAGTTCAAAACATTTTAATCATTCGCATTTTGTAAGTTTGAAAGCAAAAGATGCCATCGCCGATGCTTTTAGAGAAAAATTTAATCGCCGACCGAATGTTGAGAACGACTCACCGAATATTCGCATTCATATAAAAATTCACGACACGGAAGTAGAAGTAGCTTTAGATGCTTCAGGTGATTCGTTGCACAAACGCGGATACAAACAAAGCAATTCAGACGCACCGATCAACGAAACTTTAGCAGCTGGTATTTTGCGATTGAGTGGTTGGACATCGGATAAAATTATGTATGATGCTATGTGTGGTTCAGGAACTTTTTTAACTGAAGCAGCATTCATCGCTACCAATACACCGATTCAGAAATACCGCGAGCAGTTTTGTTTTTTCCATTGGAATAATTTTGAAACCAACACTTGGCAGCGCGTACGAAATACATTTGATAGTGGTGAGATTAAAACTCCTTACAGTATCTATGGATCGGATATAGAAATGAAAGCGATTAATGCGTGCAAAAAAAATATCCAATACGCAGGATTTAGAAACATAACTTTAAAAAAGCAAGATTTTTTTACGCTGCATCCTGAAACCGAACCAGGTGTTTTAATTATTAATCCGCCGTATGATGACAGAATAAAACTTGAAGATGCAATTGCATTCTATAAAGGCATCGGCGATGCACTCAAACACAATTGGAAGGGTTGGCAAGCCTGGATTTTTACAGGAAATTTAGAAGCTGCAAAATTTATAGGTTTAAAAACTTCGCGCCGCATTCCGTTGTTTAACGGACCTATTGAGAGTAGATTATTCAAATTCGATTTGTTCTAAAATAGCTTTGAGCTTTGAGCCATGAGCAACAGCACTGCTCTATTTTAGCAGCTTATAGCTTATTCCTCAAAGCTAATAGCTAATTTATGAAATACATTTTTTCTTTTTCGTTGATAATTATCAGCTTTTGCACACAAGCACAAGGTGTTGATACATCTTATTGTAAAAAAATTACGCTCAAAAAAAGTGTATTCGGTGCAATAATGAATCCTATTAACCAAAATACAATGCAACAAGAACTCAAGCCTACGCATATGTTAATTGGTTTTGATCCAAACACGTTACCCTTTTTTTGCAAAATAGAATATAAAATGGGCATCACAACTAAAGTTCCTATAAAAATTAGATTAGGCGACCCAGACAAAGTTGATGAAATGGAAAAGAAAGGAATTAATCGCCGCATCGGTAGCGATCAATAAAACGGCAGTAAAAGTTTGGGCTTACTGGTTTTATTCTTTTTATTAAAACGATTGTTACAGTTTTTTCATCAAAATTTACTAAACTAAAGTGAACTCGGACTTAAAAAAATAAAAACTGTAAAAAATTTCTTTAAAGCATTGATTGTTATAAATAACTAAACAGCATTATTTAATGATCACTTTTATCATTCAGTTTTACTCGGTATTGAGCCTCGCAGAACTGTCGGAAATTATAGTTTTAGGTCGGCTTCGCTTCCCTAAAACTATAATTTCCGAAAATCCGTGACATAAAAAACGTTTTTCATAAATTTTAAACAGTCGTTTATTTAATAGCGATTACTTACAAGTCCGAGTTCATGTTAATTTAATAGAAAAAACCTTAGGTTTTAACTTCCAATGAGTTTCTTTGTGTTCAATTAAAAATAAAAAAAACTGTACAGATGAAATTAAATTATTGTAATTTAAATTATTTTTTAGCCTTTGCATTATTTTTTGTTTTAAACGCATTAAATGCGCAAACAATTGTAAAAATTGGCGACTTAAAACTCAAGGATACGTCAACAGTAGTGACAGTGCGCGGCGTAGCAATTAATGGTTCTGAACTTGGTACTACTATCAGATACATGCAAGATGGAACAGGTGGTTTGGCGGTGTTTTACACAATAGCGGCTAATCCAGATTTTGCAAAAATAAAGCGCGGCGATTCCGTTGAAGCAACAGGCAAATTAAAAAGTTATAACGCGCTTTTAGAAATTGATCCTCTGCAAAGTTTCAAACTCATTTCATCGGATAATGCAGTAAAACCCGTTACAATAACGCCTGACCAATTACCCAATTTTAGCTCTCAACTCGTGCGCATTAATAACGGCAAGTTCACGGATGGAAAACTTAATTTTGGCGGCGGCACAAATTATAATTTAAGTTTTGGCGCATTGAAAGTACAAGCACGCGTTAATAATGGCAGCGCGTTAATCGCGAAAAATATTCCGACGGGTTCGCTCGATTTAGTAGGCATTAATTCTATTTTCAACACAACGTATCAAATATTGCCGCGTGATAGTGCCGATTTGCTCAACTATCCGACAATTATAACGCAGCAGCCGACTGTTAGTAATATCAAATCAACATCACTATCCATAAATTGGTTGACAACGGCTTCTGGCACAACTTCACTTATTTATGGCGCATCGCCGACAAATTTAACAAGCAGTGTTGACAGCACAACTTTAGGATTAAATCATTCAATTTCGTTGACAAGTTTAACGCCTGCAACTATTTATTACGTACAAGTCAGTTCGGCAGCTAACGGCATCACTTCGACTTCCAATATTTTCTCTGTCATCACCTCATCGCTTTCGAGTGGCGAAATGCGCGTTTATTTTAATCATTCGGTTGATGCGACGGTTGCAAAAAATGGCAATAAACCTTTAGCAACCGACGGAAATGCGTGCGAAACAGCTTATGTGGGTTTAATTAACGCTGCAACAAAAACAATTGATTTAGCTTTTTATTCCAACGGCGACACTGTGATTATTAACGCCTTAAAAAATGCTGCCAAACGCGGTGTGCGTGTGCGTTATGTAACGGATAATGCGACTTCAATTTCTGCTTTCGGCGATACTTCGCAATTAGGTTTTAAATTCCAACGCAGTTACAGCACAAATTTAATGCACAATAAGTTTTTTGTGATTGATGCGGATGTTACAGATAAATGTTGGGTATATACGGGTGCGATGAATTGGTCGATTCAGCAAATTAATACGGATTACAACAACGCTTTATTGATTCAAGATCAATCGCTTGGAAAAGTTTATACCGTTGAATTTGAATCGGATCTTTGCCAACGACGAGGCTTGCCTCCGTTTTTTGGAGACGGTTCGTTGGGGTACCGGATTCAAATGCCAAAACTGCGAGGCGACGGCATACTGGGTCCTCTCGACGGGACTGCGGCGCTGTCAATCGTGTCGATTTAAAAATTCAGTCAAGACGGGGACCGTTTTCGAGTCCAGTCGACTCAGTTTGAAAACTTGGTTTTCACTTCTGTCGATTTAAGCACTGCTATGATTAACGCGTCGAAACGCAAATTAAAAATGCGCGGCATTGTTGATGGGTTAGACACGTCTTCTTCATCTTCAAAAACGCTGCTCATGTCAAATAATGGCGTACAAGTGAAAATCTGGGTGAAAGGCGTTCAGTTTCACCATAAAACTTGTATCATTGATGCCATCAACAACGATGTGAATTTAGATCCCAAATTAATTACAGGCTCGTATAATTGGTCGGGAAATGGCGAAAACTTTAACGATGAAAACGTTGTGATTGTACACGATTTAACCATCGCCAATATTTATCTTCAAGAATTTGAACAACGTTGGAAAGAAGCGACAGGTTTTATTCTAAATACCAGTAACCAAATCTCTGAAGGATTAAAATTTGATATAACACCGAATCCAACCGATAATTTTATAAAATTGAGTGTCGAGAATAACGTTGCCGATGAATTGGTGATTTCTGTTTACAACGGCATAGGACAAAATATTTCGAGTTTTATTTTGAATAAAGCATTCGGTAATACTACACGCGATTTGAATGTTTCTAATTTCAATAACGGTCAATATTATGTACGCATCACATCGGGTAAAAGTGTTTTGACGAAAGCGTTTGTTGTTGCCAAATAAAAAAAACATCATAAAAAAAACATCATAAAAAAAACATCATAAAAAAAACATCCCAAAAATTCCATGACAGAAAATTTGAGATGTTTAATTAAGCATGAAAAATACTGTTAGTTATTTGTTCTTAATTCACGTGATTCAACTTAACCGATTGAATCGTTTCGCCATTAATTAAAATGCGTGCAATGTATAAACCTTGCGACGTATTCGCAGCATTCCATTTAAGTTCGTAGTTACCAGCTTGGCGGTCTGAGTCTTCTAAAACTTTTACCAACTTACCCGTGATGTCAGAAATTAAAACAGAAACGTGCGCATCTTCAGCAATGTGGTAATTCAAAATTGTTTCATCTTTAAAAGGATTTAATCCTGCGGATAAAACAGCAGCATTTGTACCAATGCCTAATTTGCTACGTTGTTTCAAAACCGTAGGGTCTGTCATACCGAAATCATTTCCAGCATAAATTGTCCCAGCAGGAACTCCACCACAAGGTCCGAAACCAGAATGTGGTATTGCTAAATACGGAAATGTTGATGCAAACGCCTTATCATTTTTTTCAACACCCGTTGTGAATGTCAAATTATTGATGAGTTGCGGCGTAAGTGGCGATTTACCCAACGGACGATCATCGTACCATAAACCAACAGCTGCTAAAACTACTCCACCAACAGCTTGTAACTCAATACGTGTAACGTCATCTTCAAGACGGCGACCATTCGGAAAACCATCCATGTTCGGAATAAGCTGTAGCGCCTTCGATTTGTTATAGTTTGTGTCGGTTAAACCAGCAACGGCTGCAGCCAATAAACCTTCACTACTAAATGCAGCACTTGTGCGCGACGTTGGTGGCACAGCCATATTTAAACGCAACATGTCACCGAAACGAATATCGTTTGGAATGAGCGACCAAGACGGCAAAAAGTTATTGATAAACGGTTTACCAGCTGTTAACGGATTACCATCTGTTTTTCCTGTTGCTAATTGATACGGCGCAATATTCGGAACACCTGCGTGGAAAATCGGCACTAAATCCACGGAACGCGGCGCGCCTTTTCTAAGCAAATAATTTCCAAAAACAGCATCATCTAAAGCTGTACCTGCTAATGCAGGGTTTCCTTTAATGACATAAAGACCATCGCGCGTATTTCCAAAGTCAACATTACCCAAAACGGTTTGCGATTTGGTTTGAATGCGCAATTTTGCAAAACCTGGTACAGCTGTTCCGAATAAACGGTCATCCATGTAAAGTGCAAGTTCTGGATTTTCCAGGTATTTTTCGAATTTTGCTTCACCAGCATACGGAGTGCTCGAGTTCCACATATCTTTAGCACCAATTGGAATAACAGCTTCGTTTGTTAACGGCATACCGAGGCGCGAAACTTGTACCCAATCGCCAGAAACAACAGATTTTGCACCATTGTCAGATAAAGTTGTAATGCGTGGACGACTTGCTGACGCCCAAACACCAATAATAAAATCGCCATCAAGAATGTTTTTAGCAGTGCTGATGCTGCGTAAATCTTTTTGAAGCAAATTAATAGGTATTTGAAGTGCAATAGCGTGAACGTTTAAACAACCTACACCATCGCGTGCGCTGCCTGGACGAATATTACCGAGATCGAAAATACCGCCTAAGTCAACAAAAAATGGATCATCAACTTGTCCACAGAATATTTTTTCATTAGTTCCTGTGTTAGAAGTCACGACGGCTTCTTGCATAATTTGTGAATAAGGTTTACCCAAACCTACTGTCGCATTGTCAATTGAGCGCGGCCCGATATTTGGCGGAGTCACTGGACCATTGTCGTAAATAGTGACAAACTGTCCATCGTTACCAAAACGACGTTCGCATTTGTAAGTCGCTTTCAAATTCTGTTTTCCCAAACGAATATTGAAAAACGTTGACGGATCTTCGTTAGTTCTTTTAAAAGTGAAACGATACAATACATCGTCACCAAAAGAAAGCGGATTTGTTTTAACGTGAATTTCATAGCGGATGTCTTCACCAAAAGTCGCATAGTTGGGTCCACCTTGGGGTAATTCCAAACCAATGTAATCGGCAATAATTGTTACTGTGTTCGGTGCGTCGGGGCTTCTGAAAGCATACACGTCGGTGTTGTCGGCGAGTGGGTCATTGGCAATCATCGGTGCTTCGCGGTGACTTGATGCCTCGAGATAACGAGTTTCGATACCAAAATAGGCAATCGTACTCATAATGAGCGCAACAAAACCTACTTTCAGAAAAGTCTGAGTGAACTTTGTCATTGTGTTAAATTATAAAATTAATAATAAGGGTGAACTGGATATTAAGTTTTTCAGAAATGTCGTGGCGTTTGTTGTTTGATACCTCCTTTCATTTCTAAAATAGATTTACGAAAGTGGTATGATGATTGGTTTTTTTGAAATAATAAATAGTTAAATATTTTTTAAAATATTTGTTAAATGACCTATTCACGCTCAAAATTTAACAGAAACAAAATTTTTAACCCTAACTGTGTTAAAATTAAAATAAAACTATTCGAGCTTTTATTTACTTTGTAAACTTGTTTTAACTTTTTGTTTTCATGCGAAAACGAGTTATTTTTGATGATTTAAAAATAGCCGTTTGTAGCGAAAAGAAATAAATTAAAACAAGTTCTGTGATATCCGAATTTAAAATGCTAATAACTATTTAAAAAAAATATTTTGTTCAAACACAGTTCTTTTCAGATAATTATTTACTTTCGCGTCAATATTGATCAAATTTTTCTAAGAAAAACAAGCTATGCGTTATATTTACTTTGCCCTAAGTGCTTTAGTAACTTTTTTATTGGTGCGCACATTAGATAATCCACTGTCAGTCAAAGGACAAACTTTACCCGCGCTCGGCATATTTTTCAGTCCATTCGATGGTTTTTGGCACAATGCCGAATCTGTAAAAACAATTAAAAGCGATTTACAGCTTTCAGGCGTTTCAAAACCAGTGAAAGTAGTTTACGATGATAGAGATATTCCACACATTTTTGCAGAAAATATGACCGATGCTCTGTTTGCACAAGGTTACATTCATGCACAAAATAGATTGTGGGAAATGGATTTTTTGTCGCACGTTTCAGCAGGCAGACTTTCGGAAATTTTAGGAGATCAAAAAATTGGCAAATCAAGTACCATTGAAGTGGATAAGAGAATGCGCAGAATGGGCGTTTCGCACGCAGCAGAACGTTTGGTAGAATATTGGCAAAAAGATAAAGCCAATTTCGAACTACTCAATGCTTATTGTAATGGCGCAAACGCTTACATCGGTTCGCTTCAAACTAAAGATTATCCTGTCGAATATAAAATTTTGGGCGTGAAGCCTGAGTTATTTTCCTCGTTAAAAATTGCGTTAGTTTCAAAATATTTATCGCTCGATTTAGCGCGCACCGACAACGACTTTGCTGCTACAAATGCTAAAACTTTGCTGGGTAGCGATTTCGATGCTATTTTTCCTGAATATTTTAAAGAGCAATCACCCGTCGTACCGAGTGGAACGCCCTTTAATTTTAAAACAGTAGAGACGTTGCATGCAACGTCTAACACAATGTCTAACAACACAACGTCTAACACAACGACTAATAACACAACGTCTAATAACAAAACGTCTAATAACAAAACGAATGAGACGTTGCATGCAACGTCTCTACAACAATACATCACGCCGAAAGAATTAAACGCTTACGACCAGTTTTCGCCCGATGAAAACAATGGCAGTAACAATTGGGCAGTAGCTGCTTCGAAGACAAAAAATAAAAAACCTATACTTTGTGGCGATCCGCATTTATCGCTTCGCTTGCCTTCGGTTTGGTTTGAACAACAAATTATTACACCTGATATGAATACGTATGGCGTAACACTTCCGGGTATTCCTATGGTACTCATTGGTTTTAATAACAATTGCGCATGGACGATGACAAACGTTGGTCACGATGTTGCGGACTGGTATAAAATTGCTTGGACAGACGCGCAGAAAACGCAATACACTTTAGATGGCGCGACCAAAACGGCACAATTGGTTCAAGAAAAAATTTACATTAAAGGGCAAGCACAGCCGTTGATTGATACGGTGCGTTATACGTTTTGGGGACCCGTTGTTTATTTTGGCGACACGACGAACAATAATGATTTAGCTTACAAATGGCTCGCCAATGAAAAACCTGAAATTGATTTAACTTTCTTAGCTGGCTTAAATAAATCAAAAAATTACGACGATTACAGAAAAGCACTCGCTAACATGAACGTGCCTGCGCAAAATATTGCGTTCGCTTGCAACAACGGCGATATCGCACTCATTGCGAACGGCTCGATGCCGATAAAAAGAAAAGAGCAAGGTCGTTTTGTACAAGACGGTTCGTTAAGTTCAAACAATTGGCAAGGTTTTGTCCCACGCGATCAAATACCGCAGTACAAAAATCCTGCGCGCGGGTTTGTTTCGTCCGCTAATCAGCACAGCACCGATCCTTCTTATCCGTATTATTATAATTCAGAAGGTTTTGAACCCTTCAGAGGAAGAATTATTAACGATACGCTTTCTAAAATGAAAGACATCACGATTGATGATATGAAAGGTCTACAAAACGATAATTTTAGTTTGCTCGCTAAGGAATCACTGCCTGCCATGTTTAAAAATTTAGATGAAACCCAATTAAATGCCACAGAAAAAGGTATTCTTGCGCAACTCAAAAATTGGAATTATTATTTCGATGGCGATAAAATTGAACCAGCATATTTTATGAGTTGGTTCGAAGCCGTTCACACTGCTACGTGGGATGAAATTTTAAAAAGTAAAAATGCCGATTACACTTTAAATCCAACACAATGGCGCACTGCCAATATGTTGCGCGAAGAGCCCAACAATAAATATTTCGATATTGTGGCTACAACCAACAAAATTGAAAATGCGCGCGATATTGTTACGTCTGCTTTCCACGATATGATGACTGATATGGCAAAAAAAACTTCGGATGTTGCAACTGCTTATCCGAATGCACCTGCTGTTAATTGGTCGAAAGTAAAAGATACAGAGATTCCACACATTGCCAACATTCCAGGATTCGGCAGAAAACATATTGATGTCGGTGGACAAGCAAAAAGTGTAAATGCCATTAAAAAAAATCATGGACCTTCTTGGCGAATGATTGTTGAACTGGATAGTGTTCCACACGCTTGGGTCGTTTATCCCGGTGGACAATCGGGAAATCCGGGCAGTAAAAACTTTGATGCTTTCGTTGATACTTGGACGAAAGGACAATATTATGAAGCTATTTATTTACGGAATCCTACTGAAGCAAACAAGCGTATTATTTCAACGCAAACTATAAGTAAGCTATGAGCTTTGAGCTTTGAGCTTCTTTTCGCGAGAATTAAACGTTTAATTTTATTAAATTCGATTCAATGTTAGATACAACTATAAAAACAGAAGTCACACTAAAGCCTTCCACGATGGATAACATAAAAAACTTAGGCGTTGGTTGTTTGTTCCTTCTCATTGCAGGCTATGCTGCTCAATCATTTTTTCCTTGGTGGTCTCTTGCAATCATCGGATTTATCGGGGGTGTTATTTTCTCTAAAACATGGGTCGGTGGTTTTGCTTTGGGTTTTATAGCTTTTTCAATTTTATGGGCGATTTATGCAGCTGTTCAGTCTGCTAGTAATAATAATTTAATGGCGGGTAATATTTCTAATTTGCTCGGCGGTGCAGTGAGTGCAACATACTTGAGTTGCGTTTCTGGTTTGATTGGTGGATTAGTCGGCGGTTTTGCAACTGCGAGCGGTGCGATG
>ENA-OFCD01001596-OFCD01001596.1-metagenomes-genome-assembly--contig:-NODE-1596-length-11023-cov-4.847921_pt1 | contig 11023 bp, 6 predicted proteins | sample MGYA00153392_OFCD01 | MGnify analysis MGYA00153392 | reverse complement strand
TTGGGAATTCAACAAAGACCTCGACACGTCCAAAAGTTACCAGGGCTTCACCTGCGATCGAGCACTGAAGAGGCTCAAACGGAATAAATACGCCCTTTCCACTAAAGCAGAATCATTCCTCAACGACCTCAACGCCGACATCGAAACCGGATGGACTGGATCAGGACAGACTAACCGCTTAATCGGACGCATAGCCCAGCGTAGCTATATTTTTGGGTATCCTGCACTCACTCGATCGGTTGCCTGCATGGGAGTTCGATCGGGTTGATCGGGTCGGTTAGAAGGGGCGATCGCGATCGGTTTAACGGGTTTTGGGTCTAGTTTTTTTGATTACTTCAAATAAAAATCTAGGTGGTCTCCAAGAAATGTAGGAGACTCACTTTTAGGTTGAAGAGAGGACGCCAGATCACGGCGTTAGGTCATCCAGAAACTCAGAAGCTGGCTTAACTCCACTAATCAGTAACGAATCTCTTGCGCGAGTGCAAGCCACATAAAGTAGATGGCGCTCTGTGGTGTAGACATCATTCAGATCTGATTCATCGGTAATTGCTTCGATTCGCGATTGGAGTGGCATGACTTCATCATCGCAAGCCATTACGGCCACCACCGCGAATTCTAGACCTTTGGCTAAATGCATTGTGCAGACTGCAATACATCCATCACCGTTTAAATTATGTCCTAAATTATCTAAGGAAACATGAGGTACTCCTGTTTGAGAAACCACCTCGATCGCTCGTGCCATCTGGGCTTGATCTCGAACGAAAACCCCGATTTGTTCCGGCTGTAACCCGGCTGTAAGGTGATGTTTAATCCACTGGGCGACCGCCTTAATCTCTTGTTTAGAGTCTTGATAAATCTCGACCTTCGGTGCTGGTCCATTAAAAACAGAAATCGTGTTTCGTCGATTTTCAGTATTGCCATCGACATCGGCGAGGGAAGAAGGCAACAGCCGATCGGCTGCGGTCCGAATCTGGTGGGAGGTGCGGTAGTTAATCGTCAGGGTTTGCGATCGTCCGCGAATATCAACACCCAAAGCTTTCCACGAGAAAGGCTGCTGAAAAATCCGCTGTCCTAAATCGCCTGTAAAGAACAAGCTATCGGGTCTACGATCGCCCAGCGCAGCTAAAAACCGTAGTTCCGCAATACCGACATCTTGAGCCTCATCCACCACCACAAAGTCAAATGGACGATCGTTAGATTTTGCGAGGTCTTCTGCGATTTGGGAAAATAAGGTTGCGTCTGTGACCTGGTGATGATCGTTAAGTTGAGTTTGAACTTTGGCAAAAATTGACCACATTTTTTCGCGTTGAGCAATTCCCATCCGAGTTTTTCGTCCCAGACGAGGAACATCTCGATAGGCTTCCCATGTCTCTAACTGCCAAGCATCCACCACTTCAGTCCACTCATTAAACAGAAAAGATGGGCTAAATGTGTGGGCAGGACTTTGGGCGACGACGGCTTGAAGGATCGATCGGACACCTGCGGGTTCGACGATCGTGGGCTGGCCCAAACGTTCTACATAAAGGTCGTGGGCAATCGCTCGAATCGATCGGACTTGAATGCGATCAAGGATATCAACATCGTTACCAATCAGTCGTTTGAGTTTGACTTGTAGGGCATTGGCTAGAGTGTCTGAAAATGTGGAAAGCAGGATGCGCGATCGAGGATTGTTACGAGCGAGAAAAACAGTGCGATGGAGTGCCACGATCGTTTTTCCTGTACCAGCAGACCCGGAAACGCGGGCAGCACCTTTATAGTTTCGTTCCACTAATGCGCGTTGGGCGGGATGGAGGAAGACGGTCCACTTTTCCCATGGAAAGGCAAGGGCTTGCTCTAGTTCTTCGAGGTTAGTCATGACCCGGAATCGGCGTTGAGCGTCGGGATGATTGAACGGATCGGTGTTGGCAGGTAAGATCGTTGGCTTTTGGGGAGTGCCGCCTGTGGCGAGTTCTAAGAGGGCTTCGGCTGCTTCTTGGGGCAAGCGATCGACGACTTTAAACAAACTATCTTCCGTGGACTGACGCACAGTTGGCAGCCATTCGACCGGAACCCCATAGCTCAACAGATCATCATCGGAAATAGTGATAAATAGCAGCGGCTTGGATGCTGCGATCGGCTTAGCGGTAGGGCTGGGCGTGGGATAAGCAATGACTTCTTCAACCCGTTCGCGAACTTCGACAAGCTGGGCGGCACCTGTTTTAGGATGGTTTTCAATCTTTCGCCGACTGGCCCAGGTATAGGCCGCATCGTGATGATCGACATAGCAAAGTAATAGACTCTTATCAGTGCGATGAACGATTAAACGAATGTCCATGTTGACGCTAACAGACCAGAAATTTGGATCTTTAGCCCGATCGAGTTTGTGAAACCGCATTCCTTGACTAGCTGGATTGAGTTGCAAATCAAACGCCGTTGTTTTGACGTTCTTTTGTTCTTGTCCAGTGAGATTGCTCAAGCTGTCGGTGAAGGTGTCGGCGATACGAAATTCCATGGGAAGTAATTAGGTTGTAGGTAATGAGTGCTTTATTCAGCCATATTCATATATTGTGAAATCGCCAAGTGATGTTCTGTCACAAGTTTCCAATATTCTTTGAAGGCACTTTGCATGTTCTCTCCTTGCTGAACAAGTATTGGGAGGATATCTTTGCTTTCTAATGGTTGAGTTGCACCTAACTGATAAACGATATACTCTTGAACCTCGGAGGACTGATTCACATCTTGAACATCAGAGAATAGATTCGTTTCAAAAAATGACGATCGAATTTCATCCTCAGTAATAGGATTGCCATTTTTCCTAATCCGTTTAACCGAACCTGTAAGACCTAGTTCTAGAGAAGGTGGCTGACGATGTTGAGCCTTATCCCTGAAGTCATTAGTATTATCTTTAAATTCTTCATTTTTATTACCAAGAAGACTTAAAACTTCAATTAGGCTGACAGATGATTTCCATGTTTTAGAGACATTATTGAAGACTTTAAAATCTATTTTCTTATCATTCACTAAATCATCCTTGTATCCTTCTTGTGTCATTAAATTGGCATAATGACAAAGATAAGTACAGAAATATATCATTCTATTTCTATACTCATTAGGCTGGTGTAGGCAATAATAAAGAACAGTGATTGTAAATTCATAACGCAATTTAGGCTGGATCGAAGATTCATACTCTTCAATAATATTTCTTAGCACATGTAATCTAAATAGCTCCTTAGTAAATTTATTATACAAGTTAGTTAGTTCGCGCGTATATTCCGGCTCAACATGAAACCAAGGATCTAACCCTGCCCCTGTAGAGTCAACTTTAAAATCATAAGATTGAAAGTCAAGTGAAAAAGTTGCATCACCTTTATCCCGAATTGCATAATATTTGTCCATAACTTCTTTGAATAAAGGGGATGACATTTTTCTTGCCTCAATAATTTTAAGAAGATTCAGTTACTCTACGCTAAAGACTTTCATGACTTCATCACCTAGATGATTAATCACTTTAACAGCGATTCTTCCGGTCTTAGGTTTGGGGAACGATCGCGAGGTGTCGCTGTTCAGGCTTTCCCAGGCAAGTTCATCGATTTCAGCTTTGAGGGTTGTTTTAAGAGATTTGTAAGGGTCACTGGCCCCGAGGAAGTAGGCATGGCGAACGAAGAAACTTTCTTCGTTGTAATCGGTGTCAATAAACCAACAGGCGATGCCATCGGCTCCACTGGACTCGACTTCGCCAGATTGGGGACGGAAGACATCGACGCCGTTGAGTTTGACCTGGATGTGTTGGTTCTCGACGCTCTGAATCTCGATATCGGGTTCACCAAAGATGACGAAGAGGTTCCCGGCTCCGGTGTTCTTGAGGTCGTTTGCCATGTGGAGATCCGCGTTCATCCGGGCTTTGAGGACGGGGATGTTGCCAAGTCTGGTGAAGTCAGCGGAATGGGCATCGAAGCTGAAAGCACAGGCAATCAAGACATCAAATCCCGCATCGCCAGCTTCACGAGTTGCGCCCACAAGATCGGGACGAGAAACGGTTCCAAACTCTGGACCGATGAAGATGCCTGCGCGTTTTTCTTGTTCGCCTTCGAGGTAGCGTCCTTCAGCACAGATGTATTTTCCGGCCCAGCCGGAGAGTGTGGTGAAGTTGATTTTGTCTTCTTTGTGGGCTTGTTGGACGCCGGAGGTTTTGAGGTTTTCGAGGATGATAGTGGCAAAGTCGATCGAACCTTTCCCATGGTCTGTTTTCTTACTGGGATCGATCAGGTCATCGTTTTCATCGACGGCAAGGACGCGGTAGGGCGAGAGGCTTTCGACGGTAAAGGGTCCAGCGACTCGGACGATCGCTTTATCTTCAAAGGGTTTGTCGTAGAGGAATTCTTGATCGGCTTTGGCGGCGATCGAGGCATCGATTTCTTTCTGTCGCGTGATGCGATGTTTCCACCATTGAGCGTGTAGGTCTTTGGCAGAATCAGACCAGGTTTCGATCGCTTCGCGGGGGATTTCCCATTCTTGCCAGGTGTTGCCTAGCTCTAGGTTTAGCTGTTGGCGTAGGGGTTCGAGTTTTTCTTGGGCTTTCTCCCAAATGACATCAATTTCGGTGTTGTTGGCGATCGACTTTAGCGTGATGTGGGGGACGCGATCGTAGACGAAGCCTTGACGAATATCGCCGTGAGTGGGAGTGCTAGAGGGAATCGTGCGGGTGATGTCGGCTTCTTTTTTCTGACCTGCGAGGCTATCGGCGAGGTGATAGTAGGGATAGCGGGCACCCATGATTCGCGCTCTGGCTAATGCTAAGGCAACGCGGGAGGTGTCGATCGTTATCCAGCGGCGACCCCATTGTTCGGCAACGTAAGCAGTTGTGCCGGAACCGCAGGTGGGATCAATCACAAGATCACCTGGATCGGTAGCCATTAGAATACAGCGCTGAATGACACGCGGGTTTGTTTCAACTACATATCTTTTGTCTGACGCATCAAAACCCCAACGAACATCAGTCCAAAGATCAGAAATTGGAACAACAGGAAAATCCTCCAAGAATCGAACATATGAAATACTCTTTTTTCGTGTCATGAGGCGATCAGATTTTGCTAGTCGTTCAAAGCCAATACGATTGCTTTTCCATCCTCCAGATCCTGGAATAAACGACATTCCGTTGTACTCAAATTTGAAACCGGTCGTTTCTGAGCCTGACTGACTTGTTGTAGGCGAAGGGCGAAAACGTGGAAGATTTGTAAGTCCTCGCGCATCAGCTTGTTTATCTGTCAGATACTCTCCAAAGCCCTGCCAGAACAACTTGTACTCACCAGCAGAAGTTTCTGGATCTTTTGGATCTTTTCTTACATATAAACCTCGGTACTTAAACTTAGATATATCTTTTGCATACCAAGCAATAAAATCACAAGTTGTAGGAAGAGCAGAAGATGTTTGAGAACTTGTTTTCCATACAATGACTAGAGAAATAGAATTAGCTTCACCAAATACTTCATCTAGCAATCCTCTAACCCGATGAACATTCTCATCCCCAATCTGCACAAAAATTGATCCACTATCCGTTAACAAATCCCTTGCGACTGTTAGGCGATCCCTCAAATAAGTCAAGTACGAATGAATTCCATCCCGCCAAGTATCTCGAAACGCCTTCACCTGCTCCGGCTCACGGGTAATATGATCAACCTTGCCATCCTTCACATCCCGGCTCGTCGTTGACCACTGAAAATTAGAGTTAAATTTAATCCCATACGGCGGATCCAGATAAATACACTGCACCTTGCCCCGCAGCCCTTCCCGCTCCGCCAAACTCGCCATCACCTGAAGGCTATCCCCCAAAATCATCCGATTCGTCCAGTTCGCCTCATGCTGATAAAACTCCGTCCCCGTCGCCCCCTTCGGCAACCCATTAAAATCAGCAAACAAATCAAACTGTTGATCCTCCGTTTCCTCAGCCCGCAACTGTGTCTGCCGCCGCAAATCCTCCACCAACACCTTCGGATGCACCTTCTCCTGGATATACAACGGCGGCGCACTCACCACCAAATCCGACCAATCCTGCTCATCCTTCCCCCGCCACACCAACTGCGGATCAAGATCCCGATTTCGCCGCTCATACGCCACCCGAATCGGACGCTTCTCCTCCTCTGCCATCACCGACTGATACTCCGCTGTCGGAATATTCTTGCGCTTGTCTTCCTCATGCTTGAAGGTTTCGACTTTCTTAGAACTTTGGGCTTTAGGTTGGCGAGGCATAATAATTTCGGGGGATAGAGATTGAGAATAAATAGTTAGCGAGAAATTAAATTGTCAATCAGTTTATTAAACTCTGCCTCAATTTCAAACATAGCCGTAAACTCAGCAAACGCCCACCGCCCAAATCCACCCAGATTATTAACCCCCGGTACCCAATACGTCCGCATCGTACTCGCCTTCTCCTTCGCATCCTCCCCCCGATACCCCTTAATCTCCACAATCAAATTCAACAGATCCGATCGCCCATCATCCACCTGCACCACAAAATCCGGCAAATATTTCCGCTGCACCGACCCATGTAAATATGGCACCTCCAACCCCAACCCCTGATTTTTCACATACGATCGCACCCGCGAATGCCCCTCCGCCACTCGACAAAACTCCGCCTCCCAATCACTATCACACACCACCCAATTCACCTGCGATCGCCGCGCATCTGTCTTCCAGCGCGTCTCCTTCGAGGTCGTAAAACTCACATGCGCCGTCGAACCCACTGGATTATACGCATCCAAAATTGCCCGAATTGGACGATCGCCCGTCTGACTCTCATCGATCGCGGTTTTAATTCGATCGCAAGCCATATCCGCAATCTCCTGATAGATCAACTGCGCCGGAGTCGTCCCCCCCGAACACCGCAAATACCCATCTTCCAACCACTCCCGCACAATCCGCTTCAACTGCCCAAACAAATACAACTTCGGCTCCTCCCCCGGATCTCGATACCGCGTATACAGCAAACGCCTCGTCAAATTAAACAACACCGTAGACGATCGCATCTCCCCCAAATGCTTCACATTCAACTCCACCGCCTCACCCAAGATCCCCTGATTCTGCGTTACCGACGGACCCACCAACATCGGTGTCAAATTCAACACCGAATCTTTCGTAAACGTCGCCGTCAACCGATCCTCCGGTAACTCCACCCGATACCCCTCCACCCGTGGAAACTCAATTTCCAAAGCATCGCGATCGGGCTTCATCGCCTTCACTTGCACCGTCTCCCTCGGTGGCTTCGGCGGTGCAACCACAGGCTTCGCCGTAAAGTCAAACGGAATCCCTAAAATATCCGCATACTCCACATTAAACAGCCCATCCTCATTCAACTCATAGGAATAACGCCGTAACGCCCGCCCAATCACCTGTTCACACAGCAACTGCGTCCCAAATGCCCGAACCCCCAAAATATGCGTCACCGAATTCACATCCCACCCTTCCGTCAGCATCGAAACCGACACCACACACCGAATCGACTCCCCCAGCTTTCCTTCCTTCCCCACCGTATTCATCACCTCCCGCAACAAATCCTGATCCGTAATTCCTTGCCCCGCACTCAGATCTCCACTACGCTGCACCAAATCTCGACGGAAGCGATCGATCTCATCCGCTGCCATCTTCCGAAACCCATCATCCAACGCATCCCCTGACTCCAACTGCTCACTATCAATCAGCAACGTGCGAGGACGAGCCAACCGCGTCCCATGCTCATCATAATTCTGAAACAACGCCAACCGTCCCTCCGTAGGAACCACAGTGCCATCCGCTTGGACCCACTCACCCCCCGCAATCCAATCATGCACCAGCTTGGAAGTAGAGGTGTTGTTACAGACCACAATAAAAACAGGAGGAACACTAATTCCCGCCTCTTGCCATAGCACATAGGTCTTTTCATAATGACCATAAAGAGCGTGCAGTGCCGTTTGCAGCTCAGCAGGCAAGCTAAATGGATCTAAAGTTTGCCCTGCCGCACCCCGTCCCTTTTTCGGCATCTTTTTGCCAATGTGGTCCCACAGGTTTCGCAACTTTGGCATCTCCCCACCCGGCACATTATCCGCCACCGGAACGCGCGGCAACTTGACAATGCCACACTCGATCGCATCCATCAGTGAAAAGTCACACACCGTCCAAGGAAACAACGTCCCCTCCGCATACCCAGAACCCCGCAAGAAAAAAGGCGTTGCCGACAAGTCATACACTCGATCGACTCCCAGCTTACGTTTCACCAATTCCAACCCGGAGATCCACAGTCGAGCCGCTTCATTATTCTTCTTCGCCTCGTCCTTATCATCACCTTTGAGATCATCTAGCTCATCGTTTTGCGGCTTTTCTCGATAGCAATGATGCGCTTCATCATTGAGTACCATCACATTTTTCATTCCCATCAACTCAGGCATCACCCGCTGAAGCATCTGCCCCTCGGTTTCCAGCGTTTGAAGATTTTCCCCTCGCCCTTGAAGTAGCAATCGTCCCACCTTAGAAATCTCTAATCGCTCCCGCAATTTAAAAGAATGATAGTTAGTAATCACAATCTTTGCACGGGAAATATCGCCGACCATATCAGTTGGTATTAATTCACGGTTGACATAGTAACTTTCAGGGTCATTAGGCTGAAGTACCCGTAGTCGATCGCGAATCGTAATCCCAGGCGTCACAATCAGAAACCCCCGCGTAAACTTCTTACTCTGAGGGTGCCGTACCGCATTCACCGTCTGCCAAGCAATCAACATCGCCATCACAGTCGTCTTTCCTGCACCCGTCGCCAATTTCAACGCCACTCGCAACAGTTCTGGATTCGCTTCCCCATTAGCATTATCCAAATAGTCAAGAATTTCCCGCTCTGCCTTCCCCAATTGTGGAGCCACTTCCGCCAACCAAATCGCCGTCTCCACTGCCTCAACTTGACAGAAAAAAGGACGAATAGATTGAAATGGATACGATCGCCAATGCTGCAAAAGCCGCGCAGTTTCCGGTGTCACTCGCCAATCGCTAGAGTTCGGCAACTGCCGCCAAAGTGCCACTTTTTCCCGAATCAGATTAATAATCGGGGTCGGATCGTACTGCTGCGTTTCAGTCGAGACACCATCATCACTGTACAGAACCAGCTCTTTCTGAATACCCCGAGTCGATCGACGCTTCTTCGGCTTAGGAATAGGAGTGATAAACTCAGCTCGCCGTCGTCGGGCAATGATTTGATTCGTGGGCTGACCATCCTCATCTAACTCCCAATACTGAGCAGGATACTCATAGGGCGAGTTAAGAATCGGCTTCTCGAAGAATTGATCGACCATAAATCTCAATACAGCTTAATAATCAATATCTCTCATCATAGCAATTTAAGCCTAAAGAGGCGCATAAAGGCTTCAAGAAGTCCGATCGCCCCCCTTTGCCCGCCACCTACTCACCTCAAAAAAAACTCCGATTGAGATCTAAGCGCCACCACATTGATGCGAACTATCCGGTCGCTCCCAGCTAGAACCAGTTCTAAGGTTAGTCGTTAGATAGACTCGCCCTCTTTTATCTCCAGCTCTTGCATGTGAACAGTCAGGGATAAACGTTAAACAAACTCGCACTGGATCATCTTGACGACTCGCATGAATAGCAGCTACGGGGTCATAGCCAACCTGATACCCTCCATTTGTAAATCTGATGGCACTACCAGATTCAGGGTTTGGAATCAGAACGCCGTTATCGTCTAAGGAGCCAAGACGATAGAAGACTTCCTTCACGAAAGTCTGAGTGCAAGTGCCGACCTTTCGAGGCAAAGGAGCCGCTAGAGAAGGAGTACTCCAGGCTAGGAAGACCATTGCAATGACAGGATGGAGAAACTGTTTCATAAGAGAGGATTGGGCGTAGGTATAAGCTAATTTAGAGCGCATCTGTCTAGTCAAAATAAGAAATTTTTGCGTATGCACAAAAATAGAGTGCTTATGGGATTTTGTTCTACTTCCTTCGATTAATTCAGATAAAATCCGGTCATTCTCTAAAAACAAGCACTTCTCTTTATAGGATGGAAGAGTTTCCTTTGCTTACTCCTTCCACGCACAGAACTTGATGGCCTGCACTTTAGAATCGCCATACTTTTTAGCCCTAGGATTAGACCAGCAGGCACCCGATCGGCGTAATCCCGGAAAACAAGGACTAGCTTTGGTCATCGTGCGCTCGTTCCAACACAGGGAAGCCAGACCTTTATCACGGAAAAGATACCCAAAGACTCCTGGTGTTGTCACCCTCTGTTCCGCCCCTGAGCAGGAAGCCTTGGCCGCATCAACACCATTAGGACAGGTAATCTGAAGACGTGGATCCCGGAAGAAATCGTCCTTAGCACCATTCTTAAAATAGCAGCGGCCATCCAGATAAGTCGTCCCATCAATCTCTAAGAGACATCTTGAATTAGCATCATAACCTTGGGCTGAAGCTGAACCAGAAGAAAAATGGCTCACCATCACCAAGGGTACAAGACCAAATAGATTTCGACGAAACAATCGCTGAGTCAAAATTTTAGCCATTGTGATATTTCATCAACTTGATGAAACCACTCTATCCAACAGAGAGGCCCGATCGCTGGAAAAGTCCCTTAAATGTACTCACCGATCGCCATGACGATCGCCCTCACCCCCGGCAAACGGAAGGAAAACGATCGCGGACTAATACCCCAGGATTGCGATCGAAATCGTTTGAGCCTCAGCTTCAGCCGTTGCGTATGTTTTAACTCGATCGCTATTCAAGATCGCTTGAACCGACGCTAAACCTAGACTAGGTGGGCAATCCATTAACACCACATCAAAATCTAAAGGTATTAGACTATTAAGAGATTTGATGAATAAATCGGTCTCCGAGGTCAGACGAAACAACCCGATATCTCCAGGGATAATCCATAGATTTTTGATATCCGTTGCGATCGGTTCTGCCTTGTCCGTAAGCCACTGGAGAGCAGTCGGTTCACGTCCGTCCATCCCTAAGCCAACCGAAGGTACGCTCAACGACCCAGCGTTTTTTAAGCAAGACAAACCCTTTGGTTTGC
>ENA-OFCD01001595-OFCD01001595.1-metagenomes-genome-assembly--contig:-NODE-1595-length-11025-cov-6.748222_pt1 | contig 11025 bp, 11 predicted proteins | sample MGYA00153392_OFCD01 | MGnify analysis MGYA00153392 | reverse complement strand
CTAGTTTTAGTGCTAGATCGCTGATTGGGAGTAGATCCGATCGATATGGGCGAGGTGTATTTATCGCTGGAAGTCTATGCTGTTATACGATCGGTATTGCTTTTTTAGCTACAGCTAGGAGCGAGATGAGTTTTGTTATCGCGGCAATTCTCGAAGGATTGGGAAGCGGAACTTTGATCCCGATGACAGTCGCTCTGGTATCCGATCGATCTTTACCTCAGCATCGCGGGCGAGTATTATCGACATGTATCACCGGATTAGATCTAGGCATTGCGATCGCTGCACCTGTGTTTGGGACGATTGCTCAAGCTGTTGGTTATCCTGGGATTTTTACGATCGGGACGGGGATGGCGGCTAGTGCGATCGTCGTATTCTCGCTCTGGGGCAATCGGAGTTTATCACATTCGATCGGCTTTTGTCTGGGTCGCGATCGTGATGCCTATCGTCAGATCTAGGATGGAAATCGTCAAATGTTTCGATAGACTTTACTCAGATCGCTGTCAACTATCAACTATCAACTGTTTACAACGCTTGATATGCCGATTCAGTCAACGCCCGAATTGCGGTTAAATCTGGTGCTGTCACTGACTCATCACCATTAGTATTCAACCACAATAGATACTCGATATTTCCGGCTGGGCCGACCAAAGGCGACCAAGTTAATCCACGATAGTACCAACCCAAATCTTGCGCCGCCGCCAGTACCCCTGAAATTGCTCCGGCTTGAGCTGATAAATCTCTGACTACTCCATTTTTACCAATTGCGCCTTTACCTACCTCAAATTGCGGTTTAACCAGCACCAAGAGTTCTTTTGGTGCCAAGAGCAATGATTTCAAAGCTGGTAAAATTTTGATCGCAGAAATAAATGAGACATCAACTACCGCCAGATCTGGTAATGTGACTGGATAAACACCCTCAACTGGTTCGCCATAGAGTTCGGCGGGGGTGAGATGACGGATATTCGTTCGTTCGCGCAAGATTAATCGATCGTCAGTCCGCAGCTTCCAGTCTACCTGTCCGTAGCCGACATCGATACCATAAACTTGCTTTGCGCCAGCTTGTAATAGACAGTCTGTGAAACCACCTGTAGAAATCCCAGCATCTAGACAGATCCGATCGAGTGTGGTAATCTCGAATACTGCCAAAGCTTTGGCTAATTTTTCACCGCCACGCGACACAAATCTCGCTCTAGCTTTGACTTCGACTGTCGCTGTCAATAAAATTGCCGTTCCCGACTTATCCACCACCTCACCATTTACCCGCACTTCTCCCGCCTGAATCCAACGTTGTGCCAACTGGCGAGATTCACACAGCTTACGTTCTACTAGTAATAAGTCCAGACGTTGTTTTTTCAAATTAATCAGAGATTGAAAGAAATAATCAGTCAATCGCTATCATTGCAGCATTCCACATGTTAGCCGATCGCGCTGTCGCTGGCAAATGAGTGGCTATTTGCACTCAACCACAATCGCCACAAGTATAACTCTACTCGATCGGGTAATTGCGTAACGAATACACCTTCAGCAATGTCGGTATCAGTAGCTAGCCAATAGCCACTCAGTCCGACTTCGATTCGATCGAAATCGCAGCGATGCGCGGTGACACTGTTTACCCCCTGATTGTGAAGGTATGAATTAACTGCTGTGGCTTCACAGATCTCTTCTGGCAAGAGAAAAGTTGCCTTTTCCGCATTCACCAAGAGCGTTTCACCAATACTAGTGGCAAATATCAGCCGTTGCTCGATCCAATCCTCTAACTCTGTGGTAATTAATTCTAAATGTAGGGCTGTTTCGGTATAAATCAATTTCAACATGGGCTTTTGTGAATCGATGAAGTTTGCGAGCTTGCTCTTGGCTGTAGCTTAAATAAAAACTGTGAGGAAATTGTGAGGATCGGGATCGAGCTACAAATCGGCACTAGACGTATTACTAAGTCTGGCATCGAGCATTTTATTTAATCTTTATCTCTGAGTGAAAATTGCTGAAACTCAAACCAGTTCTCATACTCGATCTTTAACTCCCGATCGCATCTACAGCCGCTTCACTCTAAATTCCGCAATTGCACCTCTAAAAGTCTCAGAAATGTAACCAATTACTGAATAATTAGTAAAGTCTAGAAAATGTTTGCTATTTAACGCAGAAAGTAATACACTTAATACACCACTCTGTCTAGACCAAACTCTCGGAGCAATCTCATAATGCACACACTAAAGCGGACTCCAACCACTGAAATGGAGGTAACAAGCATTCGCCTAGAACGCGAACTCAAAGAACGGCTGAAAGAAATCTCAGGACATCAAGGCTACCAAGCGTTGATCCGTGAAGTACTGTGGAAATATGTACAGCAAAAATCTGGCGATTATCGCCATCGATTTACTTCTGAAGATATCCGCGCTACCGTCGCTGCAACTGCCAACACAGAGGAACGCTGTGGGATTACAGGTAAAGTTATCAATGTCAACGAACCAATGTTATTAGGCTTAACCAGTACTTGTGATTTTATTCCACTCTCACTTGATAGCTTGACTGCTGTGGCTCCAGAGCCAGCCGCTTAGAAGTTATGGGTCGGGGTTATTTAGCCTCGATCTACTTTTGGTGAAATCGGAATTTAAAATCTGACCACACATTGAGCTAATCACATTTAGCTAAAAGCGATCGCTAACTCTGCTATAGCCTAGCATTGAGTTGCGATCGCTTTTGTATCTATTTAGACAATCTGATGATAATTCGCTGAACTATTAACAAATGAGAATCCTTAATTAGTTGATAGTTGATAGTTGATAGCGATTCGCTCTTGCAGTAGGGTTTCCCGTAAGCGCAAAGCGCAGGCTCCGCCAACGCGCAGCGTCTAGCGAGAAAAGACAGCGAATCAAGACAGCGAAGTCATTAAGACGGAGATTTAAACTTCGTCCTAATGACAAACTGCCTGAAGGCGGGAGGCTCTAAACCCTTACTATTCGGTAAAAGCTCAATTTGGCGATCGCTAGGGCGATCGTTGAATAGCTCTTTGGGCTAAACTAGAGACTAATTATCTGTCAGTCCAACTACTATTGCCCTATGATTTTGCCAGGTTCTGCCATTCGCGTCAAAAATATCAACGATATCTACTACGGTTTTCAAGGCTTAGTCCAACGCATCACTGACGGAAAAGCAGCAGTGCTATTTGAAGGTGGTAACTGGGATAAGCTGATTACTTTTCGTCTCAGCGAACTCGAACTAGTAGATTTGACCCAGAAGTAAATTTTCATGGTTGACTAGCCACTGTTTGCACAAGATTATGTTCGATCTCCAAGGGCTAAATATCTATCCAATCGGGATGATGGGTTGTGGTAAAAGTACCATCGGCCCAATCCTCGCCGCACATTTAGGTTATGGTTTTTTAGATACCGATACTACTATCGAAAAAGTAGTCGGTCAAAGTATCGCCGAACTTTTTGCAGCGGTTGGCGAACCGGAGTTTCGCAAAATCGAAACCAAAGTCCTCGCAGAAGTCTCCGCCTATACGCGCCTGGTAGTTGCCACAGGCGGCGGGATTGCGATCGAGCGTGAGAACTGGAACCACCTACATCAAGGTTTGGTTATCTGGCTCGATCCATCTATAGACATCCTTGTCGAACGACTTCAGGGTGACACCACCCGTCCGATCCTAGCCACCTCCAAAGATCTTCAGTCTAAATTAGAGCAACTTTTAGCAGAGCGTCGCCACAGGTATTCTGAAGCCGACATCCATATCCAGATCGATCGTCCTCTCACGGCTAATGAAATTGTCGATCGGATCTTGACAGCTATTCCCACTGTTTTAAAGACACCGATCCCTATTCCAGATTAAAGACTATTATCAGGAAAGTGGACGATATATTTTATATATTTTGGATACAAACGGAACATTACGCTTTGGCAAGCTCAGGCGAAAAATTGATGGAATTTCAACCAAGGTTTTAGTAGAAAGATTGCAAATGCTAGAAGAAATTGGGATCGTTCATCGACATTATCAGCCGAATATTCCACCACAAGTTACCTATGAATTAACCGATCGGGGCAAGCAACTATCTAAGCCACTTTATCACCTCTGCGATCTTGCTTCGGACTGGCATGGTGATAAAACAGTTATGTGAGTCCTACTAAAAACCTTTTCATTAGAGGATGTTTGAAAAAACAAAATCTGTAGGGCAAGCCATTAAGCAGTAGGGGCAATTCATGAATTGCCCCTACGGAATCTCCACTATTTATAAGCCCTGCTCCAGATTATAAATTACGCGTTCGAGATACCAGTCTTCGGCATACCCTGGAGACTCCTGTTTGAGTCGATCGATCAGTCGTTGAGCGATGCCCCATTGCCCGCTTACCAGCACAAATAAGCGTTGTCTTAATGATTCGGTTTGAGGATTTTTTGTCGGTGGTGGTGCTAATTTAGGCGTGGAGCGTTGCAGCTTTTGAAGATTTGCTAATGTATCTTGATATTTGGGCAGATCTTGACGTTCTAGATAGATATTTGCAGCTAGTTGATAATCATCGATCGCCTGACGCAATTCTTCGAGCTTGGTATATGTTTGGGCGCGATAGATATATGCTGAAGGTTCCTGCGGATCGATCGAGATTGCCTGACTAAAATCAGCGATCGCTTCAGGATAATTATTCAAACTCACCCGTACATTCCCACGTGCTAAGTAAATAAATAAATCTTGAGGAGCGATCGCGATGGCTCGATCGAAATCCAAAATTGCCCCATTATAATCGCCCATCCGATCGCGCAATTTGCCCCGACTGCGATAGGCGACATGAGATTGGGGATCGAGTTCGATCGCTTGGCTAAAGTCAGCCAAAGCAGCAGCTAAATTGCCTTGTTTGAGGTAGAGTACACCCCGACAGGAGTAAACGCGGACATCCAACGGGCTAGTTTTTACCGCCCAATTGGCATTATCGATCGCCCCTTGGAGATCCCCTCGTTCGCCCTGTTCCAAGAGTTGGGTATAAAACTGTTCGGGCGTGATTAGTGGGGGTGTAGGAGTCGATCTCGGTGTCACTGGCGCGATCGGTTTGGGTTGCAATGAGAGCGCAAGCTCCAAACACTGACGACTATTATCGGGATCTTGCTGGGCTAAGTAGAGATTAGCCGCTGTTTTGTAAGCAGAGATCGCCTGTGGATACTGGGCGAGTTTTTTGGATACCAGCCCTTTGAGTTGATATGCTGGCGCATAATCTCGCCCGTAGAGGATCGCTCGATCGACATCTTCCATCGCCCCAGGAAAATTCTTGAGCATCAATCTCGCCAAGGCGCGCGCATAGTAGCAATCTCTGTGCTGAGGATCGAGTGCTAATGCCTGAGTGTAGTCCCCAACAGCCGTCAAGATCTCGCCGAGGTCGAAATATGCCAAGCCGCGCCGATAGTAAATCTCCGCCCATTCCGGCGTAGCGATCGATGCCAATTCAAAATCAGCAATCGCCCCTCGATCGTCTCCAGCCTTAGCTTTGGCTAATCCCTGCTGATAATATTCTTGGGTCATAAATCTTCTTGACTCCGCGATTTTTAGATCCTACTCCTTTTCTAGTGCCACATTAGATATCTGGGGTAGTGAGTGGATAGTGGATGGTGGATGGTGAATGGTGAATGGTGGTTCGGGAGTATGTGGGATGAGATGTTTATCTGGGTAGTAGCAATTCATGAAATGCCACTACCCAAATGGCAGAACGGGGACTGCTTTAACAAAAATCAGAAGCTATGGCTTCGGGGTCTAAATCCCTACAATGTCAACTGTCAACTATAGCGATCCTAAATCAGATCCTCAGGATCGTCGAATACTGGTGCGTTACGGCAGCAGCCCAACACATCCTACATCAACTATGCCTACGGCAGGCTAACGCCAACAGTGCAAGCTATCAATTATCAATTATCAATTATGATTTTACTTCCCCATCGAATAGGCTCATCCACAGCCGTTGTGTTCCCAGCGTACCAGTACAAAAGAGCAGCTTGCTCAGTAGCGAAACAGCCAACTCATTTAATTTATCATCATCTTGATAAATACTCACCTTGGCGCGGCGGGGATTCATCCGACTGCGAAAATGGGCGCGGAAGCGGTCTAAATACTCCGAGAGTCGGAAATTGTACTCAGGGGGGATTTGCTTGATACTGAGCTGCTGCTGGGCGAGGAGGAGTTGACGAATCGGCACGGCAAGACGACTAGCCAATCGACACCCGATCGCGCTGAGTGCTTTGGCTTCTTTGATTGATAAAATGCGGCGGGTGTGAGCGCGACGCATCGGATTAGTAGAGCGCATCCGCCAGAGGACGATCCGATTTTTGATAATTTCGTCGAGATTTAGTTCTTTGGCAAGCTGTAGAATATGTTCCGAACTGCCTGATTCAATGGCTTCGATCGCAAGCAGCATCAGATCGAGTTCGACTTTAGTTCGGCGCGGACAAGCATCTCCCGCGATACTGGGATTAGGGAGAGTTTCTAGTACTCCCAGGAGCGATTCGGACAGGGGGCCATTGATTAGCGATGCACTCATATTAAGACAATCGATCGAACTAGTTATGGGGTTTAAATTCTTAGAGATCTAGACTCAATTTCATGACAAAATTGTTGCAGTTGATGTTAAATTTTTGGTTTCGATCGTCAACATCAGCATACCCGAATTTTAGACCCTAACCACCATCCTATAACTCTACTTGGTTAAAAACCAAAGTTTCTAGCAGTAGATGGCGATCGTTTGGAGTTTAGCGATCGATCGTCTTGTTACCGAACAGCAGCAGCTATGGCTTCGGGGTTTAGAGCCTCCTTCATAAAGGTGCGATAGTTGTCAACTGTCAACTGTCAACTGTCAACTGTTTACCTACCCAATTGACAATTAACCCCTAACCAGAGACGATCGATCCTGACTCACCCCCTTACCCATCACGACAACTAATGGATCTCAAAGCTCTCATTTGTGACATCCCCGACTTCCCCAAACCTGGGATCTTATTTCGTGATATTACTACGCTACTGAGCGATCCTGCCGGATTACGCTACTCGATCGATACCTTAGCGTCTAAAATTGAAGATTGGCAACCTGAGTACATCGTCGGCATGGAGTCGCGGGGGTTTATTTTTGGAGCTGCATTAGCTTACAAATTAGGGATTGGCTTTATTCCGATCCGCAAGCCAGGGAAATTGCCCGCCGCCGTCTGGAGTGTTGAATATGCCCTAGAATATGGCACCGACAAGCTCGAGATTCACCAGGATGCAGCCCCTCCTGGTAGTCGGATCGCGATCGTTGATGACTTGATCGCCACTGGCGGCACAGCAGCAGCTACAGCTAAATTAGTCCGAGAAATTGGCGGCGATTTGGTAGGCTGTGCCTTCCTGATTGAATTAGACGCTCTTGATGGTCGATCGCATTTGCCAGATGTGCCGATTATCTCATTAGTTCATTACTAGACTACGAAGTTCGGCTTCTCTTCGAGACGCTTCGCGAACGCGGACTTTGTAATACTCACATCTTGCACCAGCGTAGATCCAGGGTACCCATGAAGGGCACCCCTACACAATTAACCTGTAGGGGTGCCCTGTCTTGTCGTTTTTTTATGCGGGGGGAACCCTAGATCTAAAAACGCCGCTTCATGGGTACCCTTCTATGCTTATTACTAATATTTTTATACTGTCTTGATGCGCTAAACCCTCGGCTTTGCCTACGTATGGCGCATCGCTGGTGCAAGATGTAAGTAAACTCAGGCTTGAGCATAGATCGCTCAATAAAGATCGGTTAATATGGATCTTAATACTGCGTAACATTTATTAATAATGCTGACAGAGCCTTCAGACTCATCAGACGATGCTCATCCCCTCATCACCAAGATGCTGTTCGGACATCAGCCGAGTCGCGAACTGTTAGCGATCTTGCTGGTATATGCCGTGCAGGGGATTTTGGGCATCTCCCGACTGGCGGTAAGCTTTTTCCTCAAAGATGAACTAGCACTATCTCCAGCCGAAGTTGCTGCGCTGATGGGAATAGCTGCTCTACCGTGGGTAATTAAGCCTGTATTTGGATTTATTTCTGATGGTTTGCCAATCTTTGGCTATCGGCGACGACCGTACCTGATCTTATCAGGGTTACTAGGCGTTGGAGCTTGGCTGAGTCTAGCAAATCTGGTACATACAGCCGCTGGTGCTACACTAGCGATCGCAATTACCTCACTTTCGGTAGCATTTAGTGATGTGATCGTAGACTCCCTCATAGTCGAACGCGCCAGAGATGAATCTGTGGGTAAAGCTGGTTCTTTGCAAGCTCTGTGTTGGGGCGCATCAGCAGTAGGCGGATTACTCACCGCTTATTTTAGTGGTTTATTACTGCAACACTTTAGTACCCGCACAGTATTTGCCTTGACGGCGGCTTTTCCACTGTTAGTGTCGGCTGCGGCGTTATGGATTTCTGAGGAACCCGTAACGTTGGCAGATGGCAATCGCCAGACGGTAGTCAAAGATCAAATGCAGCAATTGTGGCAAGCTCTGACGCAGAAAGAGATCTGGATGCCCACACTATTCCTGTTTCTGTGGCAATGTACGCCCACAGCCGAGTCAGCCTTTTTCTACTTCAGTACCAATGAATTAGGATTTACGCCCGAATTTTTAGGGCGGGTACGACTGGTGACTAGTTTGGCTTCATTGCTGGGAGTATGGTTATTCCAACGCTTTTTAAAAACTATCCCGTTTCGTCAAATCTTCATCTGGACGACATTATTATCATCTCTACTGGGTTTGACAGCACTATTACTAGTTACTCATACTAATCGATCGTTAGGCATTGACGACCATTGGTTCGCTATTGGCGATAGTTTGATTCTAACTGTGATGGGACAATTAACCTTTATGCCCGTACTGGTATTGGCGGCGAGATTGTGTCCACCTGGGATTGAAGCTACTTTGTTTGCCATGTTGATGTCGGTGCTAAATTTATCAGGCTTAGTATCGAAAGAAGGTGGAGCAATTCTCACTCACATTTTAGGAGTAACCGATACCAACTTTGATAAATTGTGGCTGCTAGTCTTAATTACCAATGTCGGGAGTATGCTCCCACTGATCTTTATCAATCTATTACCAAAGGAAGACCCTCAACTAATAACAACAACATCTAAATTAATCCCGCCATCTAGTGCGATCGAACATCAACAAACAGGCATCGTTGGCAACCAATCCTTCATCCCTAGTCTATTGCCAGAACTCGTAGAAACTAATGAGAATTAGTCTCAACCTATCTACTCATTTAGGATTGCTATAAATCGATCGACTAGTTGAATTAGATTTCTATTCTAAGTGATAATAGTATTAATAGAGCTAATTCAGATTAATGTTCGCAAGCTACAGTAAATACTTTATATATTTTTAGGCAATGCAAACCAAAACTACTGAACTCCCCTATAATTTAGCTCAATGGAAACAAGGGTATCGATCGCAAAAACAAGAATATAATTATCAAATTACTGAAATCGAAGGACAAATTCCTGCTGATTTAACAGGTACACTATTCCGAAATGGCCCAGGATTACTAGATATCAATGGCGAATCAGTGCGTCACCCATTTGATGGTGACGGGATGATTTGTCGGATTACTATCAAAGACGGCAAAGCGCACTTTCTCAATCGCTTTATCCAAACCCAAGCCTATGTCGCCGAGCAAGCCGCAGGTGAATTTCTCTATCGCGGCGTATTCGGCACCCAGAAAGCTGGTGGTTGGATGAGCAATGCTTTCGATATCAACTTAAAAAATATTGCCAATACCCAAGTTGTCTACTGGGGCGGAAAATTACTCGCGCTGTGGGAAGCAGCCGAACCCCACCGTTTAGATCCCAAAACGCTCGATACATTAGGCATTGAGTATCTAAATAACACCCTAAAACCTGGCGATCCTTTTGCTGCTCACCCATTATTCGATCCCAAGCAGGAGCGAATGGTAAACTTTGGATTGAAAGCAGGTAAATTCGATCGAACTGGACTTCTAACGGGAATTACCATCTATGAATTAGATTTAGATGGCAAAGTTGTTGAAGAGCATTCACATACAATTCCTGGATTCGCCTTCATTCATGACTTTGCGATTACCCCCAATTATTGTATCTTCTTCCAGAATCCCGTCGGCTTCAATCCTTTTCCCTTCCTATTCGGCTTAAAAGGTGCGGGTGAATGTGTCAAATTTCAACCCGAAAAACCCACGAAAATTATCGTTATTCCCCGCGATCCCCGCAGTAGCGAAAAGATCCAAACTCTCGAAACTAGTTCGGGATTTGTCTTTCACCATGCCAATGCGTTCGAGCAAGATGGTAAGATCTCGATCGATTCGATTGCCTATGCCACTTTCCCAGAAGTCGAACCCGATAAAGACTTCCGCGATATGAATTTCAGTACGCTCACCCCAGGGCAACTATGGCGATTTGAACTAGATCTAAAAACTCAACAGGTAACTAGCGCACTCGTCGAACCCCGCTGTTGTGAATTCCCGACAATTAACCCCGCTAATGTCGGTTATCCCTATCGCTATGTCTACATGGCTGCCGCTCAAACCCTCGATGGCAATGCACCCCTGCAAAGTATCATCAAATTGGATCGCGAAACTGACGCGAAGCAATTGTGGACGGCTGCACCGACGGGATATGTCAACGAACCCGTATTTGTACCTCGTCCAGGTGGTACTCAGGAGGACGATGGCTGGCTGCTTGCGATGACTTATGATGGATTGAAGGATCGATCGGCTGTGGTCATTTTAGATGCCGCAGATTTGACAAAAGGGGTGGTCGCGACTCTCTGGTTGACTCATCATATTCCCTATGGGCTGCATGGGAGTTGGACGGATGATGTGTTTATCGATTCGCTCTAGAATTTATCTGTAAGTAAAGACGTAGATCTAAGGGTACCCACAAGCGGCGTTTTTAGATCTAGGGTTTCCCCCGAATAAAAAAACGACAAGACAGGGGCACCCCTACAGGTTAATTGTGTAGGGGTGCCCCTCGTGGGTACCCTCAGATCTCTGCTTTTATTAGTGTCTCTG
>ENA-OFCD01001594-OFCD01001594.1-metagenomes-genome-assembly--contig:-NODE-1594-length-11044-cov-2.320320_pt1 | contig 11044 bp, 10 predicted proteins | sample MGYA00153392_OFCD01 | MGnify analysis MGYA00153392 | reverse complement strand
TATATGTGTTGGTTTATATACTGGGGAGCGGGGGTGTAAATCAAAGTATTATAGCTGTTGAAAAAAAGGTTAAATAATTTTTATTATTAAATGGGCTATCAACCAGTGTTGCAAGCATAGGCTTGATACCCTTGGGCATAGGTGTAGCTGGTAGATCTTGCAGGTATTGGTCAGGATTATCGTTATCGGAAGCGGGCCGGCGATCTGCAGCTGGCAGTTTTTGCTTATCGTGCCGGCGATCTGTAGCGGGCAAAAGCTGGTTATCTGTTATAGATGCGGCAATAATTTGTTCAATCGTTTTACCTGAAACGACTGATTCATCGTTTAGGGTAATATCTTCACTGCTGGCAAACTTATCAGTATGCTTGATCAGTAACCAGGTATTTTCACCCTTGCCATGAATTTTTACCAGAGCAAACCCTCCATTGAGTTTTTTGCCCCTAAGGGCAATTTTTATATTACCCTTTTCCAGCTCATCAAGCAGATGCTCGACCTGTAGTAGTTTTGATTTTCCTTTAAGACCTTCAACTTCATAGGTTCCCTCATCCCAGATAATAACAGCTCCTGCCCCATACTCACCAGCAGGAATGATACCTTCAAAGTTACGATAATCATAAGGATGATCTTCAACCATCATTGCAAGCCGCTTCACGCCAATATTTAATGATGGCCCCTTCGGTATGGCCCAACTTTTAAGTATACCCCCAATTTCAAGCCTGAAATCATAGTGCAGATGAGATGCTGCATGTTTTTGAATAACAAATCGAAGCTTGGCCGATGTAGGTTTTCCACCTTTCGGTTCAGAACTAAAATCAAAAGACCTTTTTTCTAAATACCTGGATAAACTCATTTCAGAATAATCTAGCCTGAAGACCTCATCAAATTGCATGCAGAACTTTCTTTTGTATTCTTTTGTTTACAGGCTGTTAGGTTATTTGTTGTCAGCTAATAGTTGTAGAAGTGACTTTTCAATTTAAAATCTCATTTGATAGTTTATAGTTAGTTTTGAGTTTTAATTACAATAAATACAATGATCCAGTTGACCAATATTAATCGAATTAGACAGAATATACTAAACATAACCAAAGACCTTAGCGATGCCCAGCTAAATAAAATTCCAGCTGGATTTAACAATAATATTATCTGGAATATTGCACATCTGTCTGCTGTTTTACAGCGAATCTGTTATGTGCGTTCAGGTTTGGCTGGGCATGTTGAGGTAGCATTCAGTGAAGAGTTCAAAAATGGAACCCGACCAACCCGTGATCTTACTGAGATAGAAATAAAAACTATCAAAGAACTATTAATGACAAGTATTGAACACCTGGAAATTGATGTTGCTTCATCACTATTTGTAAATTATGAAGCATGGAACACTTCAATAGGTATTGAAATTAATTCACTGTCTAATGCAATAGCCTTTTTACCCTATCATGAAGGCCTTCATGCAGGTGCAATTCTGGCGATAAAAAAACTTGTCTGATTTATATGTCAACCTATATCAGAGAACTATCTGTGAGATGGTCAGATCTTGACCCAAATTTCCATTTGCGTCATTCAGCTTATTATGATTTTGGTGCACAACAACGGATTGAGATTCTTACGGCCTATGGCGTTAGCCCTCAAGTAATGAATGAACAGCACTTTGGACCTGTGCTTTTCAGGGAAGAATGTGTCTTTAAAAAAGAAATCAGATTTGGTGATATCGTTTACCTCAGTACTCAAATTTCAACTATGCGCAGTGATGCTTCCAGATGGACTTTTCGCCATGTTTTTTTGGGTGACGACCAACTTACTGCTTTAGCTATTATTACAGCCGAAGGCGCCTGGATGAATACATTACTTAGAAAGCTTTCATCGCCAGTACCCGAAATAGTGGTAACGGCAATGAAAGCTTTTCCAAAAACTGAAGATTTTCAGCTCCTCTAATTTTTATGTATTTTTTAGCGAGGCCATATCTATAACAAAACGGTAATGAACATCGCCAGCAAGTGTACGCTCATAAGCCTCATTTATCTGGTCAATATTGATGATTTCTATGTCTGAAACGATAGTATGTTCAGCACAGTAATCCAGCATTTCCTGAGTTTCTTTGATGCCACCTACTAATGAACCTACCAGGCTTCTACGGCCAAAAATAAGATTTGCAGCATGTACTTCAGAAGGTGTTGGTGGCACGCCCAGCAAAATCATTACCCCATTGGTTTTCAGCAGGGGCAGATATTCATTATAGTCATGCAGTGCTGAAACGGTATCGATTATAAAGTTAAAGCCTGAAGCTAGCTTTTGCATCGTTTCAGGCTGGGTAGTCAGTGCAAAGTGGTGGGCACCAAGTTCAATGGCATCTTTTTCCTTTTTAGGTGAGCGTGATAAAATAGTAACCTCAGCACCCATAGAAGCAGCAAGTTTTACGGCCATATGACCAAGACCACCTAAACCAACAATAGCAACCTTATCCCCTTTTTTTACACCCCAATGGCGAAGCGGAGAATACGTAGTGATTCCAGCGCATAATAAGGGGGCAACACTGGCAAGGGGCAATTTATCCGAAACCTTTAATACGAAATGCTCAGTAACGGTGATATGGGTTGCATAACCACCATACGCGATTGTTTTCTTGTCTTGCTCAAGAGAATTATAAGTCTGGGTATGACCATTTTCGCAATATTGTTCCAAATCTTCTGTACAATTATCGCAATGACCACAGGAATCAACAAAACAGCCAACTCCAACAGTATCACCCACCTTATGATTAGTTACATTTGCTCCAACCCGTGTTACAGTACCAACAATTTCATGACCTGGAACTACCGGGTATATAGTTGCACCCCATTCACCTCTTGCAGTATGTATATCTGAGTGGCAAACACCACAGAATAAAATTTCAATTTCAACATCCTGCACACCAGGCTCACGTCTGTCAATTTTAAACGGTACAAGTGGAGTTTCGGCACTCAGGGCCGCGTAAGTTTTTACGTCTTTCATATTCGCAATCAAATTATTTTCATTAATACACAACAAAGATCGCGTATTGTTCTTACGTGTTGCAACATATAATTTAAATCAATAATTTTAATTACCATGAAATTATGTACCAGGTAGTTAAATATAATTTAGCCCTGTAATTTTGTGCTATCACAAAACCAATTGATAGAATAACCAAAACAAGCATTTCTTACTAAAAATGATACACAGGTTACCTGTTTTTTCTGAATGATTAAATAACTTTGAAATTCTTAATAATTGGTATATGAAGCTCAAAATCAAACTATTCAATTTTATCATTCTGGTATCGGTTTTAGCGTTTAATCAACAGAATGCTACAGCCCAGGATAAAACGGGTTATCGAAAGATTAAATCTTTACCCATCAAAAGCGCTGGAGGCTGGGATTATTTATTTGCTGTACCTGAACTCAACAGGCTCTATGTTTCACATGGTAATCAGGTAAATATCATCAATCTGAAGACAGGAGATTCAACAGGAATTATCTCAAACACACAGGGTGTTCACGGCATCGCTGTAGCGCTGGCCTTAAATAAGGGCTATACGAGCAATGGAAAAACAAATACCGTTTCTGTATTTGATTTACGTACAAATAAAGTCATTGCAACTATTCCTTGCGGATCAAACCCAGATGCTATTTTCTATGATGATTTTTCAAAGAAAATATATACCTGCAATGGTAAAAGTGAGGATGCAACAGTAATTGATGTGGCTACAGATAAAGTTGTGGCTACTATTGCACTAGGCGCAAAACCTGAAACAGCTGTTTCAAATGGTAAGGGAAAAATCTTTGTGAATGCTGAAACTACTAATGAAGTTATTGTCATTGATGCCATGACCTATAAAGTCGTAACCCGTTATAAAATCAAATCAGGTCAAGAACCTACTGGTCTTGATATTGACCGTAAAACCAATCGTTTATTTATTGCCTGTGGGGGAAATAAAACAATGGTCATCATGGACGCTACAAATGGTGATAACCTGGCAAAATTTCCTATCGGTGGTAGCGATGGTTTGGTTTTTGATCCTGCTCTAAAGCTGGCATTTGCTTCAAATGGAGAAGGCACAATTTCAGTAGTTCGGGAGTTAAATGCTGATCATTTTAAGTTGATTCAAAGCATTCCTTCTGAAAAAAGCGCACGTACCATTACGATTGATTTAAAGTCACATCATTTATTCCTTTCAGCAGCTAAAACGATAGCAAACCCAGCAGGTGGGTACCCTAAAATGGTTCCCGGAACATTTCATGTGCTTGAAATCGGAAAATAGACACTAAACAAACAGACCCGTAAGCTTGACAAAACAGGCTTGGGTCTTTGTTTTTGTTATACTGAAAGTAAAATTTACTTCACATCGTCATTTATTTCAATCCAGTACCCATCAGGGTCTTGGAGGTAAATCTGTTTGATGCCGTCGGGTCTAAGTTGAATTGATTTTGCTGAGATATTCCAATTTCCATATTTTTGACCTACCGCATCCAGGTGTTGTATAAAGCGATCAACTGAGGCAACCGAAAAAGCCATATGAATATTAATATCATGGGCAATTCTTGACGTGGCACCCGATACCACATGAATCTGGCTATGTGGGCCGACCTTAAACCAAACATGCCTGCCATCATGAAATGGTTCAGGGATAACGGGTAACTGAATGATATTGGTGTAAAAATCAACTGCAGTTTTAAGATCAGTTACAAAGATGGTTGAATGACTAAATTGAGGAATATCAGTATTTTGTGCCTTAAGTTTTGCCGGATAAGCCACTCCTAAACCAAAAAGAAGGTAAAGTATTTCGTTTTTCATGTCTTAATATAAGACATTTTTTAAATGCATTTTTTCAATTATTTCTTCTATAGTTCCTAATTCACCTATACGTGGAAAGACATGTGTAAGACAGTTATTATGAGACGCTAAACTGGTGTCACTCATGGCATCTACTGCAAAGCTGACATTATAACCATATTGAAGAGCCGCTCTTGCTGTACCTTCAACCCCTATGCTGGTTGACAGGCCTGCCAGAACCACTCCGGTAATACCTCGGGCTTTTAATTGTTCGTGCAGGCCCGTATCAAAAAATGCATTCCAGGATTTCTTGGTTATAAATAAATCATTTGCATCAGCATTTAGCCTATCATCAATTTCAAAAGCGTCAGGGCCGGAAGTTGTCTCTTCAGGCTGGGATTCCTTTCGTGTTTTTGTCCAGGGAGCACCAGCAGGGTTTACATTTACCACAATCACAAGCTGGTCATTTCTACGAAATGCCTGACCAAGTTTTGCAGCATTTGTCAATACTTCAAGGGCCGGATGAATCAATTCGCGTCTGGTGTTTAAATACTGAAAGTCTATCAGAATCAATGCTGTTTTTTCGTCAATGGTTGTTATCATCGTTTGTCTGTTTAATTCCTTTGCTAAGAAAATCGCGTAAAACATATTGAAGAATTCCCTGGTTCCGGTAATATTCAATTTCTATCAGGGAATCAAGTCTACTCTTGACTATAAACGTTTTTTCTTCTCCTGAATTATTTAAGACACTAACCTGAAGAATTTTACCCGGGCTTAATGAGTTCTCAAGCCCGATAACTGAATAAGTTTCATTTCCTTGTAAACCCAATACCAGCGCATTTTCATTCTCGAGATATTCGAGGGGTAAAACACCCATACCGACAAGATTACTGCGATGTATGCGCTCAAAACTTTCCGCTATTACGGCTTTAACGCCCAGTAAAATTGTACCCTTGGCTGCCCAGTCACGAGACGAACCACTCCCGTACTCTTTTCCTGCCAGAATAATAAGGTTGACTTTTTCTTTTGCATAACGTGTGGCAGCATCATAAACAGACAAGGATTCATTTGATGGAAAATGTGTCGTAACCCCCCCCTCAACAGTTGCAATTTGGTTTTTAATGCGCACGTTGGCAAATGTTCCTCTGATCATTACTTCATGATTACCTCTTCTTGAACCATAAGAATTAAACATTTTCTTATCAATGCCTTGAGAAATCAGGTATTTGCCTGCTGATGAATTAACAGAGAAAGAACCTGCTGGAGAAATATGATCAGTTGTTACCGAGTCTCCCAATTTTAAAAGTACTCTTGAATTCAGAATATCTTTTACAGGTTCTGGCACCTCAGGTAAATTTTTGAAAAAAGGAGCTTCTTTAATATAGGTTGAATCGGGTGCCCAGCTATAATTCTTACCTGTTGGGGCATCAAGTTTCTGCCATTGCTCTTCACCGTCGAAGATAACAGCATAGGTAGATTTATAGTCATGCTCCTGAACAGCAATGAGCATGGTATCATTTATTTCTTGCTGGGTTGGCCAGATATCATGTAGAAAAACAGGGAAACCATTTGGGTCAATACCCAATGGTTCAGTTTTAAGATCAATATCTATTCGACCAGCCAAGGCAAAAGCAACCACTAACATAGGAGAGGCAAGAAAATTCATTTTAACCTGGGGATGAACCCTGGCTTCAAAATTTCGGTTGCCTGACAAAACTGCAGACACCACCAGATCAGAACGATCTACCGCTTCAGCTATCGGGGCTGGTAAGGGCCCGCTATTACCAATACAGGTTGTACAGCCATAACCTACCGTATGAAAATGCAGAGCTTCGAGATCTGCCAGCAGGTTAACTCTTCGCAAGTATTCTGTTACCACCTTAGAACCTGGAGCCAGACTTGTTTTAACCCATGGTTTTACCTGAATACCTTTTTCAATTGCTTTACGTGCAACCAGGCCTGCACCAATCATAACCGATGGATTAGACGTATTGGTGCAGCTCGTTATGGCAGCAATGACAATGGAACCATCACTCAGGGTGAATTCTTCATTATCATGCTTAATGCGCATGGTTCTGATTGAAGATGCCATTACCTGAGTACTGGGTGAAATTGTAGTGGGGGTATCTCCTAGACTAGCAGGTGACCTTGTTGCTGCCGTTTCTGATAGTATCCCTTTTAGTATCCCTGTCACAGCATTTGCACGGCCAGAAGCTACAGATGTTTTACCTGCAGGCAATTCAGGCGAGAGTTTGCTATCTGTAAATGTAGTACCTGACCCACCCTCTGACAACCAGGCATTTTCACGCCTTTCAGAAACCGGGATATAATCACGGGAATATTGCTCTTTTATCAGGCGGCCAAAAGTAGCATGCAGGTCTTGAATCAGAATTTTATCCTGAGGTCGGCTTGGGCCGGCGACAGAAGCCTGAACAGAGCTCAGGTCGAGTTCTATAACTGCCGTATACCTGATTAAATGCTCATCTTCACGCCAAAGCATATTTTCCCGGGCATATTTTTCAACCAGCCTGATCTGTTCTGGCGACCGTCCTGTGCGACGTAAATAGACAAGGGTTTGATCGTCTATTGGAAAATAAGTCACTGTACACCCAAATTCGGGAGACATGTTCGCTATTGTTGCCCGGTCTGGCACTGTTAACGAATCAAGCCCTTCACCAAAGACTTCGACGAACTTGCCAACAACGCCAAACTTACGTACAAGGGCAGTCGTAGCCAGAACCATATCTGTAGCAGTAACACCTTCCTGTAATTTGCCTGTAAACTTCAGCCCGATAACCTGGGGGCAGGTAAAATATACGGGCTGCCCCAATAAAGCTGCTTCAGCTTCAATGCCTCCAACTCCCCACCCAAGTACACCCAAACCATTTATCATCGGAGTATGTGAATCTGTTCCAACAAGAGAATCTGGAAAGACCCATCCATCACGCTCAATGACAACTTTAGCCAGGTATTCTAAGTTTACCTGATGGCAGATACCCATGCCTGGTGGCACTACAGAAAAATTATCAAGACCCTGCTGTGCCCATTTTAATAATTGATATCGTTCTTTATTACGTTCGTATTCGAGTTCAACATTTTGTGACAGGGCAGCACTTGTACCAAAAAAATCAACCTGTACCGAATGGTCTATTACCAGATCTACAGGGATTGCCGGATTAATTTTACTCCCATCACCTCCCCGGCGAACTACTTCTGCCCTGATTGACGCAAGATCGACCACTGCCGGTACGCCCGTAAAATCCTGCATGAGCACCCGAGCTGGTTTGAAGGGAATTTCCCTTTCTCCCGGATGGCCGTTCCAGGTTAAAAGTGTCTCAAGATGTTCCTTGGTAATAGCAAAATCGTCCTGATTTCTCAGGACATTTTCAAGAAGCACCCTGATAGAAAATGGTAACGCCAGGATAGACTGGCCTGATAGATGTAATTCTCTGATTGATGCTGATTTATGATCCATATGCGATAATCAAATTGAGCCAATAATTATGAGAATGATTCAGGCTTAAAAGACGGCCATCGGGTAAAAAAACGGGGTAAAAATGGTTTTTCACTAAAGAAACAGGTAGTTCTAACGCTTTAAAAAAGGGTTTAATAACTGTATTGTACTCTAGAGAAAATCATTAATTTACAAGCCTAATCTAAGCAAGATGAAAGTTACACTATTATTGCCTTTCATAATGGCAACAATGATTCTCATGAATTCATGTACAAAAGACGGACCAACCGGACCAACCGGACCGACTGGTGCAAATGGTGCAACAGGACCTGCCGGACCGGGAGGACCTGCTGGGCCGGGAGGAGCCAATGGCTTGCCAGGAACAGCAGGAGCTCAGGGCGCTACCGGGGCCAAAGGCAATGCAAATGTAATTTTAGATAGTTTGACTATTCACACTGCAGACTGGGTACAGAATGGCGTGGCAAATACGGCAACTTACGCCGCCCCAGACCTAACAGCTTTAAGATTACACAATAGTGCAATTTATGTAGCCATGTTTATAAACGGGAGTTATTTCCCCCTACCGTATAATAATGGGACTTTCTCATTTAATTATTATAGTCTGAGCCCAGGAAGTATTACTTTTTCGACCAATAGTTCACCCTACTACTATGATATTTTAGTGAAATACGCAATCATTCCGATTTCGGGAGTTGCTTATTCCAAATCACAAGGATATAAATTAGAAACCTATCAGGACGCCCGAAATGTATTTAAGTTCTAAACCAAAAAATTAACCGGTGCTTAGCTCACCAGTGATGGAATTCTTTCAGTTAGTTCAAGCCAGGCGAGTTCACTTTCTTCAAGAGACCTGTCTAAATGGTGTAATTCGCCTGATAACTTTTCCATTTCATGCTGACTGAGCACCGGATTTTCAAATAGTGAATGTATCTCTTTCTTTCGGTTTTCAAGTGCTGCCATTTCCTTTACAAGTTTCTCAAATTCCTGCTGCTCTTTAAAACTTGGTTTTATTGCTTTTTCGGACTTTGCAACAGGAGCAAAATTTTGTGGTATATCTTTCTTCAACCCAGAACTCAGCTTTCTTTTTTCCTGTGCTTCACGTAAGATGGTCTCCTCTGCTTCTTCACGGTAATCAGAATAATTACCATTAAAATCACGAATCTCACCTTCACCCTCGAAAATAAAGAGATGGTCAACAAGCTTATCCATGAAATACCTGTCGTGACTTACAATCACCAGACAGCCTGGGAATTCTTCGAGAAAATCTTCAAGAATCGTCAGGGTCTGAATATCGAGATCATTGGTCGGCTCATCGAGAATCAGAAAATTGGGGTTGGTCAATAAAATTGTACACAGGTATAAACGTCTGCGTTCACCTCCGCTTAATTTTGAAACAAAGGTATATTGCTGGTCACCGGCAAAAAGAAAACGCTCAAGCAGTTGGGAAGCTGAAATCACTTTATTTTTTCCTAGTGGTAAAAACTCAGCTATATCTTTTACCACTTCGATTACCCGCTTATCTTCTGGCAAGATCATACCCTCTTGGGTATAATCCTACATCAATGGTACCTGCATCTGCTTTCTGAGCACCGGTAATCAGCTTTAGAAAAGTTGATTTTCCTGTTCCATTGTCACCAACAATACCTATACGGTCTCGCTGCTTGAAAACAAAACTGAAATCATTCATGATCTTTTTACCAGGAAAAGCCTTGGTAACATGATGAAGTTCAAGAATTTTTCGACCCAGCCGGCTCATCATGACTTCAAGCTTGACCTGTTTTTCTTGTTGACGCTGTTTTGCCCGCTCTTCTACCTGGTAAAAGGCATCAATTCGCGCTTTTGACTTGGTGGTACGAGCCTGGGGTTGACGGCGCATCCAGTCAAGTTCTTTACGATACAAGTTTTTTGCTTTTTCGATGCTGGCATCCTGAGCAAGCAATCGTTCTGATTTCTTTTCAGTAAAATACTGATAGTTTCCAGCGTAACGATATAAAACACCAAGGTCAATCTCTAGTATCACATTACAAACCCTGTCTAGAAAATACCTGTCATGGGTAACCATTAGTAAAGTAAGGTCACTTTTAGTCAGGTATTCTTCGAGCCATTCAATCATCTGTAAATCAAGGTGATTGGTAGGCTCATCGAGAATCAGGAAATCAGGTTCTTGAATCAGGGCCAGGGCCAATGCAAGTCTTTTTCTCTGCCCTCCCGACAGCGTTGACGTATTTTGTTCGAGATCATGCAGCTTGAGTTCAGTCAGAATCTGCCGTATCCTTTGCTCATAATCCCAGGCTGCATGGGTCTCCATGGCATCCATGGCACGCTCAAGTAATTTATAATTTTCAGGATCTAGTAGTGCTTCTTCATAATCACTGATAACTTTGAGCAACGGGTTTTCTGCTGCATAAATGGCATGAAAGAGGGTAATATTTTCAGGAATCAGTGGCTCCTGATTTAAAAAAGCAATGCGTGAATTCTTTGCAAAAGCGAATACACCTGAATCAGCTGATTCATTGCCAAAAAGTATATTTAGCAATGTGCTCTTGCCTACTCCGTTTCTGGCAATCAGGGCCACCTTCTCTCCTTTTGAGATTCCAAAGCTAAGCCCTTCAAACAGCTTACGCAGACCCAATGATTTCGTTAAATTTTCAACTGACAGAATGTTCATTCCTAATTTTTTTACAAAAGTAGGAATATCTTTTACAGGAGGCTCTGTCTGGCATGAGATTAGTCAGTTAAAAGCATATGAAATAAATCAGCGTGGAAATACAGGATCTCATTCCG
>ENA-OFCD01001593-OFCD01001593.1-metagenomes-genome-assembly--contig:-NODE-1593-length-11044-cov-3.959687_pt1 | contig 11044 bp, 9 predicted proteins | sample MGYA00153392_OFCD01 | MGnify analysis MGYA00153392 | reverse complement strand
CCATTCGCGTCATGATGCGCGTTGAGACGACGACGTAGGGGGAGTCGGTGAGTTGAACCCCGAGTTTTGCCAGCGGGCTACCCAGCGGTCCCATGGAGAAGGGCACGACATACATAGTGCGGCCTCGCATGCTCCCGGAGAAGAGGCCGGTGAGCGTCGCTCGCATCTCCGTCGGCGCGCGCCAGTTATTGGTCGGCCCGGCAGCATCCTCCGATTCGGAGCAGATGAAAGTACGCGCCTCAACACGAGCGACATCATTCGGATCACTTCTGGCAAGGAAGCTGTTGGGGCGGTGCTCGGCGTTGAGCCGAAGCAGCGTGCCGGAGTCGACCATCAGACGAGTGAGCCGGTCATTCTCGGCGAGGGATCCGTCGCACCAGACCACGGAGTCCGGGGTGGTGATCGCGGCAATGGAGGAGACCCATGCCACGACGCGCGAATCGGCGTTCAGAGGGGGTGCTCCTGCCGCGTCCGGTGTGCTGAGGGCAGTGGCCGGTCGGGCTGATGTGATGGTCATGTCTCGTCCGTTTCTTTGGGAGGGCCGGTTCATCGAGGTGCGAAAGGGCGGTGACCTGCGCAGTGAGACAAGGGACGCTGAGCCACATAAGCACCAAATTCCTTCTTTGATCAAGAATGCGCGCTATTTTGCATGATTTCTGATGAATTCAGTAGTAAGAATGACTAATCTTTCACTAATGTCAAATCTATGACCGATCTCGCGACACTGGGCCAACGCATCCGCCATTTCCGCAATGAGGCCGGGCTCACGCTCGACCAGCTCGGCGAGCGGGTTGGCATTGCCGGCAGCCAGCTCTCCCTGATGGAAAACGGCCGGCGCGAACCACGGCTCTCACTACTGCAGGGCATAGCCAGCACCGTCGGCATTCCGGTGTCGGAATTGCTTAACGATGCGCCGCCCACTCCGCGAGCGGCGCTCGAGATCGAACTGGACCGGATGCAGAAGGCCGCCGTCTACCAGGCACTCGGTCTTCCGGCCATTCGTGCGTCGCGCACGATGCCGGAGGAGACTCTCGAGTCGCTCGTCGGCTTGCACCGTGAGCTTGCGCGGAGGGCGCGTGAAGCGATTGCGACGCCCGAGGAGGCCCGACGCGCGAATACCGAGCTGCGTCAAACCATGCGCACTCAGGACAACTACATGCCAGAGATCGAGGAACTGGCCGAGGAAGCGGTGCGCGGCGTTGGCTACGTCGGCGGAGCGCTCACCCACCGGGCGGTCAATCTCATGGCGAAGAAGCTCGGTTTCGAACTGATTTTCGTCAATGACCTTCCGCACTCCACCCGCTCGGTCACCGACCTCGCGAACGGGCGTATTTACCTTCCACCAGCCTCCATCCCCGGCGGTCATGGCCTGCGCTCGATGGCACTGCAGGCGCTTGCTCACCGACTGCTTGAGCATCACGAACCGGAGAGTTACGCCGAGTTTCTGCGCCAGCGACTGGATATCAACTACTTCGCGGCGGCCTGTCTCATGCCGCTCACGCAGTCGGTGGAGTTTCTCAATCGGGCGAAGGCAGAGCGCAACCTCGCGGTCGAGGACTTTCGGGATGCGTTCGGCGTCACCCATGAGGCGGCAGCGTTGCGATTCACCAACCTCGCCACGATGCACCTCGGTATGCCCGTGCACTTTCTCCGGGTGGGGGAGGACGGCGCCCTTTACAAGGGGTATGAGAACGACGGCCTACAGCTGCCGGCGGATGTCACGGGCTCGACCGAGGGCCAGTTGGTATGCCGCCAGTGGAGCGCCCGCACCGCATTCTGGCGCCCCAATCGCACGAACGAGTTCTACCAGTACACCGACACCCCCACCGGCACCTACTGGTGTTCGACCCAGACGGGCACCGCGAGCAACGAGGAGTTCTCCATCACCTTCGGCGTGCCCTTCGCCGATGCAAAGTGGTTTCGCGGGCGTGACACATCCAACCGAGCGGCGTCACGCTGCCCGGATGCGAGCTGCTGTCGGCGCCCGGACACTGAGCTGTCCAAGCGGTGGGCGCACAAGGCCTGGCCGAGTGCGAAGCTGCACGCCCACATCCTGGCGCCGCTGCCCTCCGGCACCTTCCCGGGCGTAGACGACACCGAGCTATACGCCTTTCTCGAGGCGCACTCCGCCGAGTAACGCCCGCTCGAGCCGGGGCGCTGAACAGTCAGCTTCCCTCCCGTTCGGTGGGGGTCCTGGTGCGAAAGTTACCTCGTGCGCGCGGAGGGGTTCGGGTCAGTATTCCTGCGCGGCCGCAGCGGCAGCCCCGGCAGCACGCAGCCAGCGGCACGGATCGGCCATCGCGTCCTCCGCCGAGCCGGCGAGATCCGCGAGCCCGGATGCCCAGAGCGGGCGGCCGTCGGAGCCGAGCGGCGGCACCGCAAGCTGCCCGGCGATCACGGCAACCCGAATTCTGTGCTCACCCGCCAGTCCGATGAGGGTGCCGACGAGCTTTCCGGTGCCGGATGTCGCATCGAACCGTCCTTCGCCGGTAATCAGCAGATCCGCCCCGGCGATGGCCAGCGGCACCCCGGTGAGGGCGCAGAGGTAGTCGGCCCCCGGCTCGATGCGCGCACCCCAGGCCGCCGAAAATCCGTAAGCGGCGCCTCCCGCAGCCCCGGTTCCTGGCAGGCCGGGGTCGGCGCCGAGGAGGCTGGCGAAGTGGGCGAGAGCGGAGTCAAGCAGCGCCACCTCGGCGGACGACGCACCCTTCTGCGGGCCGAAGACCGCCGCGGCCCCGGTGGGTCCGAGCAGGGGGGCCGAGACATCCGTGAGCAGGGTGACACCGCCTCGCGGCGGGGAGATGAGCGGGGAGCGGTCGAGGAGCCCAATCGATCCGAGGCTGCCCCCGCCCGCGGTGAGGGAAGCATCGGCGCGCAGGCCGAGAGCTGCGAGGGCGCCGGCGGCACCATCCGTCGAGGCCGAGCCGCCGAGCCCGATGACGAGCCGGGATGCCCCGGAGGCGAGAGCGCTGCGGATAACCTCACCGAGCCCCACGGTCGATGCACCGAGTGGATCGAGGCGTCCCATCAACGGGATCCCGCACATCTGCGCGAGTTCGACGACGGCCGTGCCATCCGGCAGCATGAGCCAGGCTCCGGGCGTCGACCGGCCATCGGGACCGGTGACCGGTCCAGCATCACGCCGCACCGCACCCGGCACGGACGCCTCCACCGCGTCGAGGGTTCCCTCACCACCGTCCGCCTGCGGGATGAGCGTGAGCGAATCCCCAGGACGCACCGACTCCCAGCCGACGGCGATCGCCCGAGCCACCTCGAGGGCGCCGAGAGAGCCTTTGAAAGAGTCGGGGGCGATCACGACCTTCATGGGAGAGTGCCAGTCACCCTCACGATGCTAGCGGCGCAGCGAGCGCTATCCAGCGGCGGCCCCGGCCGAAGGCACTGTCACGAACCCGATCGGCTCGCCCGCGTTGTTCCGACAACGACTGACCGGAGAAGGATGCTCCTTCTCATCCGTGTGCCTCATCCAATCGGGCAAATGTCGTGGCCAGCGCGGATCGCGCAGAAACCGTGGCCTCAAAGGCCGCACCAGCCGCTTCGAGGGTGAGGAGCGCCGCACCGACGATGGGACGGTCGCGTACGAGCAGTATCCGGGCGAGCGGAAACAGTCGGCTGAGCTTCTGCTCGATCGCCGCGAGAAAGGAGAGATTCCCGGCAGCAAGAACTCCGCCCCCGAGCACGACCGGAACCGGCAGGTCGTCCAGGTCGAGCCGAGCGATGGCGGCTCCGGCGAGCGAGACGATCTCCTCGGCCTGTCGGTCGAGGATCGAGGCCGCAATCAGGTCGCCTCCGTCGGCGGCGTCGAACACTATCGGCGAGAGTAGCGCGAGGCTCGCCCCGGAAATCTGTCCGAAATGGAGCCCCTCGATCACGGCGCGGATGTCGGGGAGCCCGAAGAAGTCGGGGATGGACCGGCTGAATTCCGTTGCGGTACCGCGACCGTCGGCTGCGCGTGCGGCGAACCAGAGCGCTTGCTCGCCCAGCTGGGATCCACCGCCCCAGTCCCCGGAGATCGCTCCCAGCGCAGGAAACCGAGCGGTTTCGCCATCTGCACGCACGCCGACACCGTTGATGCCGGTTCCACAGACCACCGCGATGGCGTTTGACTCCTGGGTGCCCGTTCGAAGCAGGGCGAACATGTCGTTGTCGACGAGGGAGCTGCCGATCGCGGCCCAGGGCAGGTGGGCGACGGCCTCGCGAAAGCTCTCGATCTCGACCTCGAGGTCGAGTCCGGAGACGAAAACGCCGGTTCCGAGCAGGGGGAGCCCCGCACTTTCGAGCACCTCGGTCACGAGAGAGTCGACCACCGCAACGGCCACATCGAGACCCTGCGTCTGGGGATTGGATGCCGCACCGCGAGAGTGTGCCCGCACGACGCCCGCACGGTCGACCGCCACGGCATCGGTCTTCGAGCCACCGCCGTCGATCGCCACGACAACTCCGTGCGGAGGGTGGGCGCCCGCTGAATGGTGAGCGGTCATCGGGTCCACGCAAGATGTCGACTGTTCTCCGCGATCAGAAGGTCAGTGAGCTTCTCGGCGCGATCGAACTGGCGCACGAGCGGATGGGCGACCATCGCCCGCAGTACGCGGTCGCGGCCGCCGTTCACCGCGGCATCCAGAGCCAGCCGTTCGTAGCCTGCGACGTCTGCGATGAGGCCGGCGAGGTCATCCGGAAGCGGGGCGATCGGTAGCGCGGTGAGGCCCGCGGATCCCACCGTCGCCGGCACCTCGATCACGTGATCGTCGGGCAGGAACGGCAGCGCGCCATCGTTGCGGATGTTCACCACCTGTACGTCGCGCCGGTCCGAAACAAGAGACGCGATGAGATCCACCGCCGCCTCGGAGTAATACGCGCCGCCGCGTTTCTCGAGGATGGCGGGCTTGGTGTCAACGTGCGGGTCGGCGTAGAGACGCAGCAGTTCGGCCTCCACCTCCATGACTGCCTCGGCGCGGGTGGGGGAGCCGAGCTGTTCGCGCAGCACCTGGTCGTGGCTGTAGAAGTAGCGGAGGTAATACGAGGGCACGGAGCCGAGCAGCGACAACAGGTCCGGCGGCAGTTCCACTTCCTCGGCGAGGTCGCCGAGGTGCGAGGCGAGAAGTTCGGGCAGGGCGTTTCGGCCGCCGACGATGACTCCGCGTTCCCAGGTGAGGTGGTTGAGTCCCACATGATCGAGCTGCACGTCGTGGAAGTCCACGTCGAGCATGGCGGCGAACCGCCTCTGGAACCCGATGGCGACGTTGCACAGCCCGACGGCGCGGTGCCCGGCGCTGACCAGGGCGCGCGTGACGATTCCGACGGGGTTGGTGAAGTCGATGATCCAGGCATCCGGCTTCGCGTGGCGCCGAACCTGTTCGGCGATGTCGAGCACCACCGGCACCGTGCGCAGGGCCTTGGCGAAACCACCCGGTCCGGTGGTCTCCTGTCCGATCACCCCGGCCAGATGCGGCCAGGTCTCGTCGCCGTGACGCGCTGCCTGGCCGCCGATGCGCAATTGGAGCAGCACGATATCGGCGTTCTCAACCCCGGCCACGACATCCGAAGTCGCGTGGATGACCCCGGGATGCCCGGCGCGGGCGAACATGCGTCGCGAGACCCCGGAGACCAGCTCGAGGCGGTGCGCATCCGGATCCACCAGCCAGAGTTCCTCGATTGGCAGCACCTCGCGCAGGCGCGCGAAGCCGTCGATGAGTTCCGGTGTGTAGGTCGAGCCGCCGCCGATGACAGTGAGTTTCATAGTGGATTTCCTAACCCTTGACGCCGGTGAGCGTGATGCCCTCGACGAAGATCTTTTGCGCGAAGAAGAAGATGATGACCACCGGCACCATCACGAGGATGGTCATGGTCATCGTGATGCTCCAGTCGGTGCCGTGAACGCTGCGGAAGCTCGCGAGGCCATAGGCCACCGGCCACGCCGCGGAGTTCTCCGAGGTGTAGAGCAGCGGGCCGTAGTAGTCGTTCCAGGAGTTGAAGAACATGAACAGCCCGGCCGCCGCGATTCCCGGGCGTGCCATCGGGACGATCACCCGCAGCAGCACGGCCCACTCGCTACAGCCGTCGATGCGCGCCGCATCAGCGTATTCCTTCGGGATGGTGAGGAAGAACTGCCGCAACAGGAAGATCGAGAACGCATCGCCGAGCAGGTTTGGCAGGATGAGCGGCCAGAGCGTGCCGGTGAGATGCAGCTGGGACCACATCACATAGATCGGGATCGCGGTAACCTGCGGCGGCAGCAGCATCGCCACGATGATGCACAGGAACAGCGCCCCCGCACCGCGGAAACGGATGCGAGCGAGCGCGTAGGCGGCCGGCACCGAGGAGACAAGCATGAAGGTCGTCGCGAGTACGGCGTAAAGCGCTGAATTGCCGAACCACTGCAGAAGCGGAACTGTCTGGAAGACGCGCAGGTAGTTTTCCCAGTGCCAGCTCGTGGGAATGAGCGAGGCGGTGAGGGCCTGCTTGTTCGACATGAGCGAGGTTAGGAAGACGAACGCGATCGGCGCGATGAACAGCACACCGATGGCCACAAGGATGGCGTGCTCACCGATCCAGCGCAGAGCGCGGCGGCGGGCGTGTGGCGCGGCGATCACCGTTATGACGCCTCCTCCGGGGTGAACGCCCGCACCCGCCGAAGCAGCACGAGAAGCACGACGCTCGCCACCACGAACAACACGACGGCCAGCGCGGAGGCGTAGCCGAGCTGGTAGTTGCTGAATCCGCGTACGTAGAGCCATTCGGTATAGGTGAGCAGCGAATTGTCGGGATAGCCGAGAGTGGCGCCGCCGCCCTCCCCGACGGTCGCCCGCCCCGAAGCGACGCTCGACGCGACCGCCGCCTCGGTGAAATACTGCAGGGCTGCAATGACGCCGGTGATCACGGAGAACACCAGCACGGGCACGATCGCGGGAAGGGTGACGAACCAGCCCTTCTGCCAGCTCTTCGCGCCATCCAGCGAGGCTGCCTCGTAGAGCTCCTGCGGCACGTCGAGCAGCGAGGCCAGGAAGATGATCATCACGTCGCCCATCACCCACACGCCGAGAAGCAGCAGTGAGGGCTTCGACCAGGCCGGATCGTTGAACCAGAGTGGCCCCTGAATACCGATAGCCCTCAGGATCAGGTTGACCGGGCCGGTGCCAGGGTTGAACAGGAATACGAAGGCGACCACGGCGGCGACAGGCGGCACGAGGGCAGGCAGGTAGAACAGGGTGCGCCAGAATCCGGATGCCCGCTTCGCCCGCACCAGCAGCCAGGCCACCCCGAGGGCGGTGAGGATGCGCACCGGCACCAGGACGACTACGAACCAGAGCGTGTTTCCGGCCGCCTGCCAGACGTTCGGATCCTGCGTGAACAGGTAGATGTAGTTGCGCAGCCCGATCCACTGCGGAGGCGAGACCAGGTCGAACCTCGTGAACGAGTAGTACACGGAGGCGATGAGGGGGTACACGAAGAAGATCAGCAATCCGAGGATGGCGGGTGCCAGCATCCCGAGCACCGCCCATCGGCGGGGACGGTGGAGCCGGCGGAGACGCTGGCGACGCACCGCCGACCCCGCCCCTGCTGTGGCGGCCGTCACGCTACGGTCCGGTGGTCAGGGCGATAGAGGCGTCGATGTCCTTGTCCACCTTGGCGAGCCCGGCGGCCAGGCCGGACCCCGAGCCGGATTGATACTTGTGCCAGAAGTCCTCGAAGGACTGCTGGTATCCGGCACCGACCGGGCTGGGAGGAGTGGTACCGGAGTGCTCGTTCGCCATGATGTCCAGGAACGTCTTGAACTGCGGCGTGACGGCGAGATCGGGCGAGGCAAGGGCATCAGCCGTCGTCGGCACGTTCTTGAGCCCGTTGGAGAGCTTCACGATCGCGCCCGTGTTGGTGGTGAGGTATTTGAGCAGGGCCCAGGCTGCTTCGGGGTTCTTCGCGCCCTTCGAGATACCGGCGATGTTCCCGGTGATGTAGCCCCCGCCGTAGAGATTGGTGTGATCGTCCGCCGTCGGCATGGGGGCCGTTCCGTATTCGAGGTTCGGAGTCTGGTCGTCGATGAACGCAGTGCGGTACTCGCCGTCCATGTTCATCGCCACCTGGCCGGTTTGAAAGGCATTATCGGCTGAGAACTCTTGGCCGAGTCCCGAGGTGAAGGCGTTCACCTTGTCGTAGCCGATCGCATCGATGAAGCTCTTCTGCCATGTCATCAGCTCGGTCCAGGCGGCATCACCGCCGATGGCGGAATTGCCGTTCTTCGAGAGCCATCTCGCTCCGGCCAGCGGACCGAAGTGGGAGGCAGCGTTCTCGTAGAACCCCATCATCGGGTTGAACCCGAGTGTCTTGATTGAGCCGTCGGCGTTGTAGGTGGTGAGGCCGAGCGCCATTTTCTTGAGTTCGCTTAGCGTCTTTGGCGGCGCGGAGAAGCCCGCCGCGGCCAGGAGCTTTTTGTTGTAGTAGAGCCCGTAGTCGTCGGCGAGCACCGGCATGCTGCAGCGAGTGCCCTTGTACTCGGTGTAGCTGCGCACGGTTTTGTTGAACTGAGTGAGATCGATCTTGTCGCGAGTGATGTACGGGCCGAGGTCGCGGAAGGCACCGCTGCTGCAGAAATTGCCGACAATGTCGGTGGAGTACGAAAGTCCGAGGTCGATCGAGTTTCCGGCAGCGATTGCCTTTTTCAATTTCTCGTCGTCCTGGCCGCTGTGCACGTCGACCTTAACGCCCGGGTTCACCTTCGTGAAATCGTCGACGACCGACTGGACGACCTTCGCTTCACGATCGGAGAAGAAGTGCCAGAAACTCACGGTGCCGGTGAGCTTCGCGGGGGCGGTGGCGTCGATTGTGGTGTTCGTGGAGGCAGCGGAGCAGCCGGAGGCGACCAGAGTGATGGCGGTGGCCAGCGCGAGAAATGATCCGACGCGGCGTCGGGGGGATGGACGGTTCATGATCGTGACCTCACTGTTGGATGGACGAGGGAGCGGTGGATGGAACGGTCAAGGCAGAGTTACTAATTCGGTGAACAGGCGCTCTCGCACCTGCGCCACGAGGGTGTGCCGGGCGCCGCGCAGCACGGGATCGCCCACCACGGCCGACCCGCGAATTCGCGGGCGCCAGGGTTGGTCGCGTTCGATTTCTTCGCGCACCAGGGCGGCCAGTTGGTCTCCGCCCGCGATCCCGATGGGGCCACCGATCACCATGACCTCCGGATCGAGGATCGCGAGCACCGGCACAACACCGAGCGCGATGCGGGGGGCCATCTCGGCGAAGACCGCATGGCGATTCGGATGGTCGGTGAGGGCAAGGGCGACGCTGCGCGCATCCGCTCCCTCGACCCCGTGTCGTCTCGCGATCCGGATGATGGCTGGACCTCCGATGAGATCCTGCAGGTCAGTTGCCTCGGGATCGATCCCGATTGCGCTCCGAGGCACGGGAAGGTAGCCAATTTCTCCGGCACCCCCCGCGCTGCCCCGATGTACAGTGCCGTCAAGGTCGACAGCGAGGCCGAGACCGTCATCCATCCACAGCAGGGCAAAGCTGGACGCGCCGGCGCCGGCGCCCTTGCCCCCGCCGCCGCCGGAGAGCAGACCGGACACGCCGCCGGCGTCGCTCATCGACTGGCGGAAGGCGGCGCCGGAGGCGGAACCGGGCTCGACGAACGCGAGCAGCTTGAACAGCGTCATCGGGCAGATCGCGCCGATCAGGACGAGCACGCAGCCGACGACCGCGGCGCCGCACGCCGCGACGGTGTCGGTGCCGGCGCCCTGCACCACCCCGTTGGACAGCTGCACCCCGATCCCCAGGATCAGCGCGGCGGCCGGTGCGATCAGCAGGCTGGCGATGAACCAGCGCAAGGTTTTCCAGAACCAGGTCTTGGTGGTGTCGTTGAGCAGGCCGCCGGCCGAGATCGGTGCGGTCGCGAGCAGGATCACCAGCGCGGCCTCGCGGACCAGCATCACCATCAGGTAGCCGAAGCTGGCGGGGATCAGCATGAACAGCGAGCACAGGCCCAGCACGGACGCGGCGACGGCGTCGTCGATGCTGCGCGGCCAGGACTGTCCGACGCTGTACTGCGCCCAGCTGCCCACGTGCAGCATCGAGGACAGGATCCCGCGGGTGAGCGCGCCGGCGGCGATGACCAGCAGGCCGGCAACGCTCAGGTAGCCGACCCACACGACCCCGAACTGGCCCAAGCCGATCAGGACCCGGCCCAGGCTCTGCCCGTCGCGGCGCACCAGCGCCACGACCAGCTGCGTCGTCATGACCAGCGCCGCGACCGACGCACCGAGCCACAGGGTGGTCGGCAAGGCTCCGGCGAGCGGCCCGCCAGAGCTGACATCCGGGACGGTGAACGCGTCGATCACCTTGAAGGCGAGCTGCAGCACCCACAGACCCGCCGACCACAACCCGATCATCGCGTTCTTCCAGGCGTCCGCGGCGGCGCCGACCGCGGCACTACCCAACCAGTGCAGCGGGTTGATCGACGGGAACGCCACGACCGTCACCGCCGCCTCGCCGGCGGCGAGCAGGGCGGTGCCGGCCAGGCCGGCGCCGGGCAGGCCGCTAGCCACGGCGCAGGTCCCGGTAGCCGACCTGGCGGGCCAGGTCGGTACTCGGCCACACCGACGGCGGGTCGGCCGGTTCGGCGCCTGGGCCGATCATCCAGCGCTCGCCGGCCCAGACCATCCGCGTCCGCATCCTCGACCTCTCCGGCGGCGCCGAGGAAGGCATCGTCGAGGAAGTCGGCCCCTTCCCGGACGCCGACACCGCCAGCACCTTCGCCCGCCGCTACGTGCGCGACAGCATGGAACGCTGCCGCGCCGCCGGCATGGCCCCCCAAGCCGTCCTTGACGCCTGGTTCGCCTACGGCGAGGACGCCGAGGTCCTAGGCGCCGAAGCCGGCTGGCGCAGCGCCGCCGAACTCCCCACCTTCGCCGCCCACCGCGCCAACCCCGCCGACCGCGACTGGCGCAGCCTAGACCCCCGCCTAGCCGGCGATAACGACGAGGACGACGAGTGACCTGCTTGCTGCTCCTGCCCCCTCTCCCTCCGA
>ENA-OFCD01001590-OFCD01001590.1-metagenomes-genome-assembly--contig:-NODE-1590-length-11069-cov-3.907209_pt1 | contig 11069 bp, 11 predicted proteins | sample MGYA00153392_OFCD01 | MGnify analysis MGYA00153392 | reverse complement strand
TTCCAGCCCGCCGTCGAGACCGAACAGGCCGATGAGCGGCAGCGGCGTGCGAACGGTGACGATCGCTGACGGATGACCGAGGTACCGGCCATAGGTCGCAGTCACGTCGGTCGCATAGCCGGGCCCGATGGTCGTGGTGATCAGGTCGCGGGAGCGGGCCACGCCCTCACCGAGCGAGCTATCGGCGAGCGCGGCGAACCGGGCACCCTCGGATGCCGCATCGAGCACAGTATTGCGGATGTGCAGCGCGAGCCCCAACTGGATAACGGAGAGGGTGAGCACCGTGAGCAGCGCTCCGACCATCACGAATTCGGCTACGGCGGACCCGGCATCCTCTCGCAAGATCGATCTCAGATAGTGCACGGCACCCATCCCTGACGGATCAGAAGCCGGTGACACGCTGGATCGCCTGCTGGAACACCGCGCTGAGCGCGGGCCCGGCGAGTCCCCAAATGATGATGACGAGTCCGGCGGTCATGAGGGTGATGAGCACCCAGCCAGGAACATCCCCCCGGTCGCCGTGGATCGCACGGGCGAGCCGCTGGCGGATCGTGTCCATGATGGTTGTCCTTTCGTGTGGTGATGCGCTGTCAGAGGCCGAACTGGAGCACGAAGATGCCCGGGTAAATTGCGAAGACGATGGTGACCGGCAGGATGAGAAAAACCAGCGGTACAAGCATCGCCACCTCTTTTTTTCCCGCGACTTCGAGCAGTTCGTGCTTTGCGTCATCCCTGGCGTCCTGGGCCTGCGCGCGCAATACCTCGGCCAGCGGTGTGCCGCGCTCGAGGGCGCCGGTCACCTGCTCGACGCAGCGACTGAGGGCGGGTAGGCGCATCCCGGCGGCGAGAACGGTGAGCGATTCAGCGAGCGGCACCCCGGTGTTGACCTCGGTGACCACGGCGGAAAGCTCCGCAGCGAGCTCCCCGCGGCTCACACGGCCGACCCGACGAAGGGAATCAAGAATGCCCTCGCCCGCCGACAGGCTGAGGGTGAGGAATTCGAGCACGGTCGGTAGCTCGCTGGTGATGCGGGCGAGCCGCTTCGCTGCTGCGCGCTGAAGTAGCCGGTCGCGCAGCAGGATGCCGGATACGGCTGCCACCACGACGATCGCGGCGACCAGGGCCGGCGCGATCGGCTGTACACCAGTCAAGGCCAGCGGCACGGTGAGCCCGAGGAGAGCTGCCCCGATGCCCCAGGCCAGCTGACGCGAGCGGAACGCTTCGACGGTGAGGGCGGAGGATGACTGCCGCAGGCGCAGCTCGATAGTCGCACTCCCCCCGAGCACCGATCCGAGCATTGATCGAAGCCGCGCGAAAGCGGGTGCGAACAGTGCACCGACCACCGGCAGCGGATCGACGGTGCGACGGGAGAGGAGTTCGCGCGCGCCCGCAGAGACGTCGACGACGTAGGGCGCGACGCGGGTGGCGAGCCGCGGCCGACTCAACCGGGGCATGAGGCTCGCGAGCGACCACAGACCGACGCCGAGGGCGATTCCGCAGAGCACACCCCATCCGGAGAGCGCGTCTAGACGAACCATCGGCGCTCCTCAGGGATGCGGCCGAGCGCGAGCATCAGCCGATAAGCGATTGCGGTGACGAGCAGCCCACCGACGATGAGCAGCACTCCCCCGGCGGTGTTGTAGGCAGCGGCCGCTTCGGGACGCGTGGCCAGCAACAGCAGGATGATCCACGGTGCGGCCACTCCGAGTCGCGCCGCGTTCATTACCCAGGACTGCCGCGCCTCGATCTCCGAGCGGATGGCCGCCTCCTGTCGCAGATACGACGCCAGGTTGCGCAGAACGGTGGTGAGTTCGCTTCCCCCGACCTCGCGGGACATCCGCAGCGTCTCCAGGATGCGATCGGCCACCGGGTCGGCCAAGCGCGCCTTGAGTGCGTCGACGGAGATGCCGAAATTGCCGGTGGCACGGTAGTCCTGCTCGAATTCAGCGAACGCTTCCCTGGTCGGTGCCGGGCCGGTGTGGGCGAGGGTCACGACGCTGTCGGGCAGCGCGAGCCCCGAACGCACCGCCGATACGAGGTGGTCGACGATGTCGGGCCAGAGCACGCGGGCTGCCCGCCGACGCGCGTGCGCCCGCCACTGCACGATCGCCACGGGCAGAGCAAGCGCCGCAAGACCAGCGATGAGGGCGATCACCGCGACGGGCACGATAGCGAACATGAGCGCCCCCACCGAGAGCCCTCCGATGACCGAGACGGCGGCGAGGGCGGTCAGCGACACGGAATGCAGCCCAGCTTGAGCGAGCCGTTGGCGCAGCATCCCGACCCTGCCGGCCGACGATTCGCGACCCGCACCCGAGGTCGGCCAGGCGAAGGGCGACATGACGAGCACCATCCCGAATCCGAGAAGCAGCCCGAGCGCCAGGGTAAGAGTCATGCGGCCAGCCCTGCCAGAATCGAAGCAAGGTCGAACCCGCCGGCGTCGAACTTGGCGGTTCGCATCGGATAGCTGCCGGTGGCAGTGAGAATGCCACGCTGCAGGCCGAAGATCAGGCTCGCTTCAACGAGAATGCCGCCGGTAACGAGGCCGCTCGGGGCCAGAATCTCGGTGATGCGGCGCTGGCCATTGCGCGTGAGCTCGCAGTGCACGACGATATCGACGGATGCCGCGACCGTTGGCACGACGAACGACGAGTCGATGTTGCGCCCGGCCAGCAGCGGAAGAGTGCAGAGTTTGGCAAGGGCATCCCGCGCGCTGTTGGCGTGGATCGAGCACATGCCGGGCAGCCCACTGTTGAGTGCGATGAGCAGGTCGAGCGATTCGGCTTCGCGCACCTCGCCGACCACGAGCCGGTCGGGGCGCATCCGCAGGGCTTCCTTGATGAGCCGCCGCAGCGTGATCTCGCCCGTGCCTTCGAGGCTGGGTTGGCGACACTGCATGCCCACTACATCCCGGGCGGCGAGGTCGAGTTCGAAGGTCTCTTCAACGGTGACGATGCGCTCGCCGGTGCGCGCCCCGGAGAGCAGCGCGTTTAGCAGCGTGGTCTTGCCGCTCTGGGTCGCTCCCGAGACGAGGATATTCTGCCCGGACAGCACGCACATGCGCAGGAACTCCGCAGCCTGATGGCTGAGCGAGCCGAGTGCCACCAGACGTTGCAGGTCCCGGATGCGCTTGGTGAACTTACGGATGTTAACGGCCCAGTGCCGCTGCGTCACGTCCGGAATCACGACGTGCAGCCGCGATCCGTCGGGCAACGAGGCGTCAACGAAGGGCGAGGACAGGTCGACCCGCCGCCCGGTCGATTGCAGCATCCGCTCCACCAGGTCCCGCACCTCGGTGTCGGTGAGCAGCACGCTCGTGAGCTCGGGCACCCCGTTGCGAGCGATGAAAACCTTGGAGGGCCCATTGATCCAGATCTCCTCGATGTCCGGATCGTCGAAGAACGGCTGGAGCGCCCCGAACCCGGTGATCGAGGCGACGATCTCGCGGGCAGCCTGATGCTCATCGAGCAGCATCGGCAGGGAGCCGCCGAGGGCGCGTTCGCTGTAGCGCCGCACCTCTTCGCGCACGTAGCGATCGACGACGGTGTGGTCCGGCCGGTGCCGGTCGCCGCCGAGATCGACCCCGTCGCGACGCACCCGTTCCCGCACTTGCTCGGCGATCAGCGCGACGGCGGTAGACATCCCCACATCATGGATCGACGAGTCGCACCGGTGCCGAGGTTATCCACAGGCGCGCTCTGTCGCGTCGATCGGCTCGCGGATCGGCACCGAGAAGAACGCCATCGCCTGGACGATGGAAGCGACGCGAGGCATGGCGTAGAGGGGAGAACCGCTAACGGGTACGGCGACGGCGAACCGCGCGTAGCACGGTCATCGCGCAGCGCAGCGGCGTGCCAACCACGAGGGCGATCATGCCGCTCCACGAGCGGTCGAATCGACCGAGCGCGCGCTTGCGATCCCAGGCCCGGCGCAGGACTCCGCCGAGCACGCCCTTTTCCAATTCCTTGAGCGGGAAGTCGCCGGTTGCGCGCCTGATGAGGAGCTCGTTGACTCCCTCGACCCAATCGTTCTGCTCGGCGGCATGGAAGTAGTTGTCGTCGAGCCAGGTGGCGTTCGGGTGGCGGAATCGCCCCTCGACCACGTCGCCACAGTCGCCGAAGAGTCCGCTGCCGTCGAACACGACGTTAATGAGCTCTGCACTGACCCCGAAGTCCTTGACGATGATCACCGGAATGGACAGTGCGATGGCCTCGATCGCGGCGGTCGAACTGACCGTGACGAGCCCGACGGCTCCGGCGAGGTGGTCGGACATAGCGCCCCCAGCCACGACGAGATTGTGGGGAGCGGGTGGGTCGAGCTCCCCGATCAAATCGGCGTAGTCAAAGCGCTCGCCGTGCGTCTGCTGTTCACCGCGGGCGGCTCGCACCTTCACGACGACCCGCAGGTATGGATGCCGACGTGCCGACTCAGCGAGCCAGCTGAGCAGCGCGAGACGGTCGACCTTCCGTGCCGGAACCGTCGCCTGCGTCGCGAAGATGACCTCGCCGTTCTGATTGCGACCCCGGGTCTTCTGCGGAAGCGGCTTCCGCGGAAGGAACGGCAGGGTGGCGAGCCCGAAGAGCATCTCGATCCCCATGTGCGACGCAAGCTCCTCGAATTCGCGGATCTCCCGCCTCGAGTGCAGCACGAAATAGTCGACCTGCGCGCGATGGGAGACGGCCAGCTTCGACGCCGGGATCGAGATCCCCGGTAGCCCGCTGACGATCACCGGCCGCACGACCGAGGCCCCGACAATGGCGCGCACCACCACCGGCACCAGAGGTCCGCGCACCGACAGGAGCACGACATCCGGCTTGAGGGTGGCGATTGCCACCGCGAGGGCGGAGAGATCGAGGATCGGCGGCGAGCCGATGGTCTCTTCCGTTCCGCTCAAAGCAGCAGCGAGTTGGTCTGCGCTCGGCAGCACCGGGCTTGCGAGCACGATCAACGACCCCCGCCAGTGGCCAGGAGCCTGCCCGAGCAGGGCCGCTCCCCACTTGACGTAGGAGTCAGAGTCCGCGATCGCCAGCACAGCGACCCTGTCGGACAGTGCCGATTCGGATTCCCGCGGGGAGGCACCGGATGCGGCCGCATCGTCCGCCACAGCGCGGGTGATGGTCATACGGGAACACGCCTGAGCTTCGCCAGGGCGGTGAGCTCGCCCGGGAAGACCCGCTTCACGCCGTCGCCCAGCGCTTGGCCGATGATCCGGATATCGCGCACCAGGTGTTCGAAACCCCGAGGCTCGAGCGACGAAGCATGGTCCGATCCCCACACAGGGTGCGATCGAGGGTGATCTGGCGCTCGACAACGTTGGCGCCGAGGGCAACTGCGGCAATGGAGATTTGCGGCCCACACTCGTGACTGGAGTAGCCGATCGGCACACCGGGGTAACGATTTTGAAGGGTGGTGATGGTGCGCAGGTTCGCTTCTTCCGCGGGCAGCGGATAGCGGGAGGTTGCGTGCAGGATCTCGGAGATCACCGGGCTGCGCTTCTGGAACTTGACCGCCTGGGCGCCCGCATCCGCGGCGACATCGATGAGCTGGATCGCCGTGTCGACGCTGCCGTTGTGGTTGAGGCCGATTTCCGCGATCACGTAGACCGGTGCACCGTCGCCGAGCCCTGAGGTGCCGATCTGGACAGTCATGAGTGCTCCAATTGTGGGGAGGCCGACGGACGCAGTGAGGAAGTCGGATCGACGAGGGGCGCGATCGCATTCGCCAGCCTGAGCTGGTCGAGAGTATCGATCTCGATGCCGGTGCGCTCATCGACGATGGCGACACCGACCCTGCCGAAGAAACGGAAGCGGGCCCGGCTGAATCCACTGGCGCGCATCACGTAGAAGCCGCCGGTCTCTTGGAACTGCGGCTCACGATCCTGCCGTCGGGAACGCACGGAGGGGTCATGGTTGATCCCCGTCGCCCGCCCCTGGTCGTCGAGCTGCCAGAGGAAGGCGAAGGTCTCGACGGCGGAGAAAACCACGTCTTCCCTGCCGCTTCGAACCCGCTCGATGGCTTCGCAGAGGGCCGCCGAATCAATGAACGGAGAGGTCGGCTGCAGCAAGACTACGATCTCCGCGGGAGGATCGATGTGCTCGAGCGCGTGGAGCACCGCGGACTCGGATGTCGCCCGGTCACCGGAGAGATGTGCCGGACGATCCACGACCTCCGCCTCTGCCGCGAGAGCGGCTTCCTCGATGGCGGGGTCGTCCGTGCTGACGACGACCCGGTCGATCAGGCCGCACGAGCGAGCAGCCGCGATCGAGCGCACCACCAGCGGGATGCCCGCAACCGGGCGCAGGTTCTTTCCCGGGATACCCTTGGAGCCGCCCCTCGCGGGAATGACTGCGACGATGCTCATCTGCTTCTCCGCTCTTCGAATCTCACGTTCTTGCGAGCCTAGATAGGCGAAACGGACTCCAGTTGGCCGCCGGGTAAACGGCGGGCGACGGTGCGGTTGCGGATTGTCCCTACACTCGAACAGGACCAGAAAGGCACTGTCGATGAGCATGCCCTTCCCCGATTCGCGCCGAGCGTGGACGGTGCTCACCCTCGGCGTCGGCGCCCAGACCGCCGGAACGGTGTTCGTCAGCGTGCCGGCCTTCCTTATCCCTCTTCTGCACACCGAGCGAGGTCTCAGCCTCGCGCAGGCCGGCTTGCTCGCTGCCACTCCCACGATCGGCATGGTGCTCACGCTCATCGCGTGGGGTGCCCTCGCAGACCGCATCGGAGAACGCTGGGTGATCGCGGGAGGTCTCGCGCTCGTCGCCTTCGCCTCGGTCGGCGCGATCCTCTCGACGGGATATCTGACCCTCGGCATCTTCTTCCTGCTCGGTGGAATGGCCGCCGCCAGTTCGAACGCCGCAAGCGGTCGCGTCGTGGTCGGCTGGTTTCCCAAGGATCGGCGGGGACTCGCGATGGGTATCCGCCAGACCTGCCAGCCGCTCGGGGTGACCATCGCCGCGGTGACGGTGCCGACGCTGGCCTCCGCCGGGGGAATCGGGGTCGCGCTGATCGTGCCGCTCGTACTCACCGCCGTGCTCGCCGCGACCTGCGCGATCGGCATCCGTGACCCCCCGCGCGCCGAGAGGGTTCCGGGGTTGCCGACCGCCAACCCCTACCGGTCGAGCGGGTTCCTCTGGCGAATTCATGCCGTGTCACTGCTGCTCGTGTTCCCCCAGTTCACCCTGTCGATCTTCGGGTTGGTCTGGCTCGTCACCGAGCTCCGCTGGTCGGCGCTGGCCGCCGGGTTGTTGGTTGGCGGCGCCCAGTTCGTGGGAGCGATCGGGCGCATCGGGGTCGGCGTGCTGAGCGATCGGGTCGGCAGTCGCGTTCGTCCGCTGCGCTGGGTCGCGATCTCGGCATCCGTAGTGATGCTGTTGCTCGCCGCTCTCGGTGAACCTCGCTGGGGTGCCGCCGCAATCGTGCTGGTAATCGCGATGACGGTCACCGTTGCCGACAACGGGCTTGCCTTCACCTCCGTCGCTGAAATGGCCGGATCGTTTTGGGCCGGTCGCGCACTCGGCGCCCAGAACACGGGCCAGTTTCTCGCCGCCTCGGTCGCGGGTCCCGCGGTCGGCGCGCTGATCGGCCTGATCGGTTATCCCCTCGCCTTCGCCGCGGTCGCGCTGCTGCCGGCAGCGGCGATCCCCCTCATCCCGAGCGAGGCGGCCGAGCATGATCGACTCTGACCGGATCGATTCTGACTCACTGGTCAGCGTCAGTTCATCATCACCGCACCCCCGGGAATGGCGAAAAACTGATGTTGGGATGACATTCCGCCGAGATTCTGCTGTCGAGCGAACGGCAACGACCGGACCGTTTTGCCGCTACGGCGTGATGATGAGCTTTCCCTGCGGGTCCCCGCTCTCGAGCATCCGCATCGCGTCGATCGCTTCGCTCAGGGGATAGACCCGATGGATGACCGGGGTGAGCGACCCGGCTGCGAGCAGGTCGGCGAGCAGCAGCAGATCCTTCGGGCGATGTGCCGCCGCGAACCCGGTCAGCCTCTGCCGCAGGACGAGTGAGAGGATCATCGCCCCGATGATCCGCTGGGCGCCGCCGAGGATGTGGCCGCCGTTCTCCCCGCCGACGATCACGAGCGTTCCGGTCGGCGTGAGGGATCGGCGCAGAAGGGACAGCTTGCGGTTCCCGGCTAGATCGAGGATGAGGTCATAACGCTCCGAGCCCAGGTCGCTGCGCGTGTAGTCGATCACAGTATCCGCGCCGAGCGAGGTCACCAGCTCGACCTTTGACGTGCTGCAGATGCCGGTCACAATGCCGCCGAGATGTTTCGCGAGTTGCACGGCGTAGATGCCGACACCTCCGGCCGCGCCGATCACCAGCACACGCTGGCCCGCGGTGAGACGGCCAGCATCACGGAGTGCCTGCAGGGCCGACACTGCCGAGGTAGGCACCGCCGCCGCCTGCTCGAAACTGATCCCGGCAGGCTTTTTCACAAGAAGCCGAGCCGATGCGCTGGCGTACTCGGCAAGCGCCCCCCGGCAGACCCCGAACACCTCGTCGCCCGGCTTCAGGTCGGTGACCCCGCTGCCGACGCTGTGCGCGACTCCCGCGACATCCATTCCGCGGATCCGCCCCTTCGGACGGCGCAGTCCGAAGCCGAATACCCGGATGAGTGACGGCACCCCGGTCATCACGTGCCAGTCACCGCGGTGAAGGGACGCCGCGCGCACCCGCAGCAGCACATCGTCGGCTCCGATGACCGGCATCTCGACATCCGCTATGCGCAGCACGTCGGCCGATCCGTAACGATCTTGGACCACAGCTTTCATTGGATTTCTCCTTGGGTGCGAGGGTAGTGGAACACGTCGTCGAGCGGCACGTCGAAGACGAGGGCGATCTGGAATGCCACCTCGAGAGAGGGTGAGTATCGACCCTGTTCGATGGCGATGATGGTCTGGCGGGTGACTCCCACCCGGGCGGCGAGATCGGCCTGGGTGAGCTCGCCGGCGGCGAAGCGCAGGCGGCGGATGTCGTTGGTGATCCGCGTCGCCTTCACCATGTCTGGAACCCGCGCCGGTAGGCGATGATCTTGGCAATGGATCCGAGGATCGCCGACAGCACGAAGCCGAGGTAAATCGCGTTGGCGATCCAGAACGGAGCCATCTCGATCAGTGCCAGGATCAGGGCCGTGACCGCGCCGATGACGAGGAAGGACTGCCCGATGTAGTCACCGAGTCGGTTGATCTCACGGTCGCGCTGGTCTTTCTCGGCCGCACTCTGCGGTGCGAAGAACGAGCTGAGGATGTCGAGAAGGATCGACGCGAGGATGGCCCCGCCGACGCTCCAGACGAGTGTCCACTGGTAAGACACCCCGGCGAGCGGACGGCCTCCGGCCTGGCCGAGCACTATCGCGAGGTAGGTGGCGTAGGCCACCGTCGCGACGATTGCCATGATCCACGCGCGCTTTTCGGAAACGGACATTGATTCTCTCCTGTCGGGCCGGCGCTGGGAAGAGCACTGATGTAAAAAAATACTGACATCTGTGAATGTAATGCAAAGTTTACACTATGTCTAGTATTTTTTACTTTATCCCGGTGAGTGGAGCTACCACCCGGCCCCGTAACACTGAAAGGCCGGTCGCCGCGCCGACGCTGTACCGGCTGCAGCGAGGGCGTCCGCTGGTGCGACCCCCGACGCGAGAAGCGCGTGGGCTTCGGTGAGAAGTTCGCAGGCGAGGGAGTCGCCAACGCTGGCCGGTGCCGCGATCACACAGCGCACCCCGGCGTGCAGCCAGGCTTGCGACATGCCGAGCGCTTCCTGCCCCCAGCGCACGGCAGAGCGCCCCACCTCGCACGAGGAGAGCACCACCACCACCGGAACAGACGGCAGCTGGTCGACGTCGTACCCGAACCACGGACCATCCGCGAGCAGCACGCCCGAGAAAAGTGGATTATCGGCCGAGTGGCGGCCATGGGCGGAAACATGCAGCAGGTCCACCCGCTTGGCGAGATCAGCCACGGCTGCGCTGGTGGCCTCGGCCCCGACCAGTACGGTGGATGCCGCCCAACCGGCCGCGGCATCCGTCACCTCCTCGACAGCACGGGCGACCCCCGGCCCGGCGGCGAAACCGGCGGAGCGCAGGGACAGCGGCTGGCACCGCTGAGCCAGCCAGCGCGTCGCCGACACCGGCAGGGTGACCGCGCGACCAGCGAGCGTGGGCAGCAGCGACCACGGGAGTCCCGCGAGAACACCGGGTGGGGTCACGACAAGTCGTCCCGCGCCGAGGCTTCCCCACACTGGCCCCATAACCAGGGCGTCGAGCCGGTCGAGACGGTGTGTGAGCGACGCCTGCACCGCCTGTTGCATTTCCGGTGAGAGCGTCGCCGCCACCATGTCGAGGTCGGCGAGGAGGCCGTCGAGTTCGAAGCGGATCGGGTCGAGCGGCCCGAGATCCACCACGGTCGAGCGCTTCTCGGCCGTCACGGCGACGGCGGTCAAGCGCTCGCCCGACCACAGGATGGCGAGCAGCGCCGAGTCGCTCGCGCCCAGCTCCGCCTGCACGCCTTCCAGCGTCGCGAGTTCTTCGACGCTACCGGATCCACGGGCCTCCCACTGCCGCGCCCGGATCGCGGCTCGTAGTGCACACTCCGCCGCTCCATCGGCAGCGAACGGAGACGGATCGGCGGCACGCAGTTGCCGCAATTCCGCGAGATCGACGGCACTCGCTTCATTAGCGGGTGGGCGCAGCGGTACGATCCGGCTGGCGAGGTTGCGGGTGCGCTCCGACCACTCGAACACCTCCGACGCCTCGCCGCTCGCGACAGCCTCGCGGATGCCGAGAGCACTGAGGCGCGTGCCGTGTGCCACGAGCGCGCTCTGCAGGTCGAGGCTGCCGAAGGTCGACTGCCACTCGGCGAGCTCGTCGAGGCCGCTGCGCGCAAGGCTGAGTGCTCGGGTGCGCCGCCCTTCGAGAACCGCGAGTTCGGCACCGACCTCGCGGTGCAGCAGCCGCGCGCCGATCGTGCTCCCCGCCGAGAGCGGCACCGCAGCGAGAGCCGATCGCGCGCCCGCGGCATCCCCCGATTGCAGCCGCAGTCGCACGC
>ENA-OFCD01001586-OFCD01001586.1-metagenomes-genome-assembly--contig:-NODE-1586-length-11096-cov-3.679830_pt1 | contig 11096 bp, 18 predicted proteins | sample MGYA00153392_OFCD01 | MGnify analysis MGYA00153392 | reverse complement strand
TTTGAAAGCAACACGCGCAATTTTTAAAAGAGTAAACAATGAATAAAAAAGACAGAGAAACACAAATGCTGCAACAAAAAGCAAAATTAAAATTAAAAATCAACAAAATGATTGATGAAGCTAATATTATGATTGCTTCGGAAAAATCCGTTATTTTAATTCAAACAGATTTGCCATTTGAAGCACTAAAGCTGATTGAACAAAATATGGAAGCGTTGAAAAGTTCTGCGTCTAAAATTATTGATATGATTGCATCTGATCTTGCCGAGAAAGCTCTTAGAAAATTTGTAGATATTGATTCGGACGACTTAAAATAAATCTTTTATCATCATTTGGAAATTTGAACTTTACAACTTTGAAAAAATTTATAATTTTGATTATGTTAATTAAGTTAATCGTTTATTCCTTTAACAATATTTATTCACCAATTTAATACGTTTTTATGATAAATCTATCAGAAAAAGAAACTACAATAATTAGTTCTATTCAGAACAAAAGAAAGTTAGAACTCAAAGAAAACCGAAATATTTTAACAGCAAATGAAATGAAAATATTTAACTATTACAACATGGTACTTTGCAGGTCTGAAATTCTTAAAAGTTTGCTTTCTAAACTTTAACCCCTACCCTATCGTATTAAACTTTTAGCAATGTTTTAAATAATTTTAACAAAATAAACATGATAGATTTAGTAACGTATTCAGTGCCTTGTTTGGTTTGGTGGTTTTTTTTAACTTCGCAGGATAAACCTGAACCTGAAAAATTCAGAATTAAAAGCAAAAATTTAAAAGCAAAAACATCAATACGTGAAGCAATAGAAACTTTACAAAAGGAAAAATATATTATAATTTGCGTTGTAGATGAAGAAAACAATATTATTTGGTCGTCCAATAACAGTTCGCCGAATTTACAAGAAGAAATAAAACAATTTAAAAACTATTCATACTTTTAATGATAAAAAATATAAGATAAATTTGTTTATATCAGAAATCTATTTTACTTTTGTGTATTATTTAAATCAAAAAAAATCCTTCAATTATGGTTGCCGAGCAAATCAAAGAAGTATCACCCTATCCTACTTCACAAATTCACGAAACATCGTGCTTAGAGTTTTTAAAGTTTACAGAAGTACGCGTGTTCCGCGACTTAAAAGTTGGCGATTGGATTAATTGCGACTACGTTTTGAAACCATTGCAATTCGTTAAAATTACTAAAATCTATCCGTTCTTAGACGGAGGTACTCTGGAAGTAGTTAGTCAATATGGGCATAAACTAACGAATAAAATCGCTAATGTTAGCGAAATTAAAACCGAGACAAACAAAAATCAAACATTTGATTTTGGTGAGCAGGTTTATTTTGCAACGCGCAATAAACGCTGGAAGTACAAAACCGCTTTAATCTCCGGCTTAGGAGTTGACAGCGATATTTTACTTTTCGAGAAAAACGGCACATCATTCGATGCTAAAACAAGCGAGTGCATTAAAGAATATGCGCTGCAAATTGGCGACGAGATAATTACAAGCTACCCTATTAATGGCATTGCCTACTCAAGTCAAACTGTTCTTGGTTTTTCAGAAACAGGCAACCCATTAGTAAATGATATTTTAGAACAATTGGTAGAAATACCAAAAAAAAGTGTTGTCGCCGTACTTTAAATCCCTTTTTTAATTTTTTCAAACTTATTTTTTATGAAAGATTTTGATTCGAGCATCGGTAATACCGCCAATTCTTATGAATTAATGCAAGTTTATACTGATTCTATCGGACAAGCAATTTTAAAGGCAATTTCAGCCGATTCCACTAAGGAAAAATTTGTTAACCAATTGGTTCAGGAACTAAAAGAAGAACAACCCACTATCTCGAGCAAACTAAAAGCACTAAAAAAAGTGGGTTTAGTTTTTGAAAGACGTGTTGGCAAGCACGTTTTTTATATGGTGAATGAAGATGTCCTATTTGCTATTCAACGGTTCACTGACCACGTCAAAAGTTTATTTAGTAATAACTTCATGCTGCCGTTTTAATGCGCGCTACGAAACATTATTTAGGCGCAGCTTATGTTGCGCCAATTTTTTAAATCAATTAATCAATTAATCAATTTATGGGACAAATAAAGACAGTTCGTTTTATGGTTGACAGCATTGTCGGCAGCGAATTTATAAAAGAGAAAAATATAATTGTGGAAGGCGTTACCGCTAAATATACCGCCCACAACATCACTTTAAAGATTGAAATTAATCACAATTTGAATGTTGTTTTTTACGCGCAATACGATTACGTCACCGTTGACGATTTTTCTCGATTTTTTTACTGTAATAATAAAAACACCGAAAATGCTATGCGCGACGCGTTCATGGTAGGCTGGCGTTAAAATAAAATTATGAAACACTTTATACGTATTATTATTTTTGTTATTGGATTAAATTTTATTTTTGTGTGTGCAAAAATAATTACATCAAATAGGTTGACAATTTCAAAAAACGCCTTACCTTTGATAAAGCAAAGAATAAACGCTAACTTAAAATATAAAAATCAGTATTCCGTTGATACATTAATTTATCAGCCGTCTGGAAAAATATTGGTGAGTTATAGAATGAACAATTCCTGCTGCGAAGATTTACAAAACGATACTGCCGAATGGGTAGGTTATAAAAAACTTATTGCTATTCGACTAAATAAAATAGTGAGCTGCGAATCGGTTGAATTTTAGGTTTAAATCGGTTCTTAGTTTTAAAGGTTTTCCTTTTGTGGTAACATAATTGGGATTTTTTTTTGATTCTTGTCGAAGGCACTTTATCGTGCCTTTTTTTATGCACCTATAAAAATGCTGGCACGAATACTTACAAATAATCGTGCCAACATTAATTTTATCTATTCAAATTTACCACCTTCTACATTTTGATCAGGAACAAATTTATCAAAAAATGTTAAAAGCAATCGAATAATCGAATAACTTTTTGCTGTGGGAACAATTCTAACGACTGCTTCAAATAATGTGTAGAATAATGCGTACCACTGCATCCAAGAAATATCAATCAATTTAAAAACGCCTGTATTACCCGATTGGTCAACCACAACCGTTGGTGTGGAACTGATTGTATCGTGAGCAACTTGCGCGTATGAAAAATTGATACCTACAAATATAAAAACAATAATAAAAAGTGTTAAACACAAATAATCAACAAATGTGTTGAGATTAAAATTTAAAAAAATACGCTTCATGGTGAAATATTTAAAAGATTATAAAAAAATCATACGAAAAACCCTTGCACAATAATTGGATTGTTCATGTTCCAATTATTATCATTAATCGCTTGTTGGTAATCTTTTACTCTGTAAACTGATTTTCTAACATATGGATTTTTACTATTTTGTAGGAATATTAAGCGTGCCCTTAAGTAAAAAATTATCCATAATTTTTCATCACCGCCATTGCGTGGTGGTCGTTCCGAAAACGTATTGCGTATTTCCATTAAAATATGCCCCGATTGAACGAACGAATCATAAATTACCAATTTTGATAATGGTAATATGAATCCATTTGCGGTCGCCCAGTCCATTGACGGCTGAAAATAATCTTCATCAAAAAAAGAATCTTGTACAACTTTCATCACTTCATCGCTTCCTGCTTTTTCAAGAAGTTGAATAAAATCCTTATCATCCGCTAATGATATTGCGCCAATTTTATCAATGTACGGCGTTAGCTCTTGGGAATATTTACCCGAAGCACTGATGTAACGTTTTACTAAATCCTTTAAATTACCTTGTTCCGTTGTTTGGCTACAACCGTAGGTAATTTGACGTGTTTCATTATGACCGTCATTGTAAATAGAGATGCACGAATAATTACCGTCTGGCGTTCCGCTTTCAATTGTGTTTAGCACACGTTTAATGCGCAGTTCCGTATCTTGAGCTAATTCTGCCATGCCTACCCTATTTTAAAGAGTTTTAAAATGAAAGCAAAAAATTTATCTAAAATGCCGCTTTTAACCACCACGTCCGTCAATATTTTTTCAATGACCTGAATGATGTCATCAATCGAAATAACGTGCTGTGTGTTGGTAGAATCAACGACGACGGGAACGTTTGCGTTCTTTGTCGCATCATAGAGTTCTGAAACGAAAGTTACAGTTGACTGATCTTTTAATAAAAGTTGATCGCCCGATTTTAATTGATAGCTTTTACCTTTTAGGTTTACCTGAATCATGTTTTTTAAATTTAAGTACGGTTAGATAATAATTTGTATTTTTTACGTGATGCCGTTAAAACATCAATAGTTTTTTGGGATATTCTTAAATCTTTTCTCGTTTCTTTTATGTGAAAATCATCAATTTTAATAGAGTTTAACATTGTGTTTTCTATGTTCGCTTCTATTAATATTTGAGATTTATTAGATTCAAGTTGTTTATCAAATAAATCTGAAATTTCGCTTTTGTCATCCACAATCGGTATCAGAACCAAATAACTTGCTATCGTAAAAATTATTCCTTTCATTTTTATTATTTGTTTAACCATTTTTCTAATTCTACGCGCAAGGCTTCATTTTCTTTGACACAATTAATTGAACTTTGACTGTGTTCAATTTCATTACGCAACATCATAGTTTGCAATGAATCAATTAACACGTTTCTACTTTTTAGGATAGCATCGCAATTACGCATAAAGTATTCTTGTTTTGTCTGAAATCTATTTTGCATTGCTGTAAAATTGTTTTCCATTTTTATATGTTCCCAAACGAGCAAACATACCATTGAACCCAAAAAAACAATCATAAAGACTTTCGTATCACGCTCAACAAGTGCAAATAAATATGCAAATACTCCTAAAATATTATCCAAAACCAATATACCTGTTATTGGTTCTTTTATTGTTCTTTTCATTCGCGGATTATTTCTACTACTAACCTTTTGATATGTTCTTTCTACTTACTTCAATTAATTCTTTAAATGCTTTGGCTGGTTTTAGCGAAGGGAACTTTCTCGAATTTCTCATTCTACCTAAATGCAAGTTGTTTGGACTGCCTTTGCGCGTTATAATATCGGCGCGTAAAAACTCTGGAATATCAATCCTTTTGTTTTCAATTAGATAAATTTTAAACTCTTCTATAAAAGCGTAACAAATTCTATTCGCATGGTCTTCCCCTGTGCCTGTGCGTTTCGATACATTTTTTAAAATTTGGGTGTAGTCTTTTGATTTGCGTTTATTTCTAAGTACAAATAAATCGCATGGAAACATTTTTTTTGTAATCGGTGTAGCTGATTGTGTAATTTGTGTAATTTGTACGATTTCTGACATAGTAAAGCGTTTTATTGCCGTTTTAACGATGCAAATATGTTTAGGTAATTATAATTAATATTCTGCAAAAATACAAATACAAATTTACATTGAAAATATTTTTTAATTAACTATATTTTGCTTTAATTTTTAAACGTGTAAATACGAAAAATGTCCGAACAACAACGCGAATTAGTATCTATCGCTTACATCAAAGAAATACAAAGGCAGAAGTATAAAATTTATCGCAAAAACCCTATGCTGTGGGTGAAAGATATTTTGGGTGAAAACCCTGCCGATTTTGAATGGACGTTACATGGTGGGTATGATAACCATACTTGGGACGGCTCTGTAAATCCAATTTCAGAAGCGTGGAAGTGCATAGCGAATAAACAATGGGCGTGTTTATCGGCTGCCACTGGTACGGCAAAAACGTATAGTGCTGCGCGCATGATGCTGTGGTTTTTAGATTGCTTTGAAAATTCTATGATTATTACTTCTGCCCCTAAAGAATCACAACTTCGTTTAAACCTATGGTCTGAAATTTCAAAACTTGTTCCCAAATTTCGCGAAGCACGACCGTTCTTAAAAAGCAATGATTTGATGTTATATGCCGAAGGTATGCGCGAAAATTCGACGTTTCAAAAATCATGGCTGGCACTTGGTTTTGTAGCTGGTATTGGCGCGGGTGAAGATTCAGCTACTAAGGCGCAAGGTTTTCACCGAGAGAATATGTTGATTATTTGCGAAGAAGCATCGGGAATGGACGGCGCAATTATGACCGCGTTTAAAAATACATCCACTGCATCTAACAATATTATTTTAGCACTTGGAAACCCTGACAGTGAAGATGATGAACTTGGCAAGTTTTCAAAACTACCAAATGTTAAATCTTTTCGCGTAAGTGCTTACGATTATCCAAACGTGGTACTCAATAAAGAAATTTACGCTGGCGCAGTGTCCCAAGCATCTATTGATCGTCGTCGTGCGGAGTATGGCGAAGACGCGCCATTGTTTTTATCGCGTGTGCGTGGCATAACACCCTCTGGAAGCGAAGACGATTTAATCAAAGGTGAATGGATAGATGCGTGTGATATGACGCACCCTAAATACGTTTCTACCCCTGTGGCATCATTTAATGCTGTTGGCATTGACGTTGCTAATTCTGAGAATGGCGATAAAGCGTGTTTAGCATGGATTCAAAGCGGTGTTGTTGTTGATGTACACGAATTTCGATGCCCCAACGCATCCTATTTGGCATATAATATTGAAATGACCGATTTAGAATTAATAGAAAACGATTTTGAAAATTACAATACGCGCAAAATTAGTGAAATGAAAGTTCGCGCTGATTGCATCGGTGTTGATGCTGTGGGCGTAGGCACTGCCACGCTTCAAACGCTTAGAAATAGAAAAATTGAAGCGGCTGGATTGCATGGTGGCGAATGGAAAGAAATTATACCTTTGGACGCAGAAAAAAAGCAACTGTATTCATTTGCCAATTTGCGGTCTCAAATGTATTATCAATTGCGTGAAGACGTGCGCAATAATAAAATAGCGTTTAACATTCCCGATAAATCTATAATGGCAAAAATACGTGCTGAGCTAAAACAACCGCGTTTTAAATTGCGTGGTGGTAATATTGCTATTGAACCGAAGGACGATATTATTAAAAGGCATGGTAAATCCCCAAACATGGCGGACGCTATCGCTTACGCTAATTGGATAAGCAAGGGTTATCGCATGAAGAAAATAGATTTGCCGTTTGGGTTTGGAAAATTGGAAGGTGCATGAAATGAATAAAAAAAGGTTTAACATTTTCACGTTAAACCTTAAAAAAACAAACTTATATGAACTATTAAAATCTCTTTAAAAAACTGCGCTATAAATAGCGCAGTCACATCCAAAAAACCAAATGAAAACAATCTATTTTAATGCTTCAACTTTTAACTGGTGCTTTAACGTTTCATCTATCCATCCCAAATTAAATCCTACAATGTGGCAATATTCAATTATACGCCCTAAAGATAAAATTTGTTTTCTGCGCTCTGGCATAATTTCGTAAAAATTAACATCGGCACTACCCTCTTTGATATACTCAAGAATAGTTTTGCCATTTTCTTCTATTTTATCGCAAATTAATTTGCAAAAAAAACTGTTTAACAAATTTGAATCAAAAAAAGCAGAAAGATTATGATTAAATCCTTGTTTGCAATTTTCAATATCGCCGAGATTAATTTTAGCCAAATTACACAATTTCAAAAAACTAAAAAATGTAGGCACTCGAATACCTTTATTGTAATTTGAAAACGCGCTAATTGATAAATCGGTTTTTGGCGAATTAATGCCTTTTTCTTCAAGAATTTTAAATAGTTCTTGGGTTAAATATTTGGCGTTATTCCTATTTTTATCTTTCATGTTACTTTTTTGACACAAATGTACACAATAATAAAATAAAATCCTAAAATAAACAACTTTTTTTTTGTAGGCACGTTATTTGAGTATAGTAGTTATTATTAAATCAAAAAAAATCCTTAGTATGTTCACTGATTTCAAAGAAGAGTTTTCACCGACAACCGTTTTTACACCTGCACCTGCATTTATTTACAATTCCCCACAAGTGCTGGCGCGTAAAGAATTAAAAACAACAACCGTTATCGTTAACGATGACTTAGAAAATGTTTTAAATGAACTTGCCGAATTAGGCATAGAAGGTTTTGAGTGCAACACTCCAACGCGGTACGTGTTCAAAATGAAATTTAACAACAATTTGACAAACGAATCGGTTTTTAAAATTTGTCAAATTAAAGGGATTGTAGATTGTATTGCGCACGATGAAATTCGCACACTCTTTTTAGAGTACGACGGTGAAATGGATTGCGCCGATTTTAAAAACATTCCTGTTCTATGCTGTGGAATCATAGACAAAAGCATCGAAGACAAGTTTTAGTGAAATAAGGCGCAATAGCAATATTGCGCCTTTAGTTTTAGGGTTAATTAATGGTTTGGTTTACTTCGAGAAAATATTAAGAAATAGAAAAAATCATTCCATCCACTGAAAAATCTTGGTAGCCGATTGCCCCTACGTTGTTTCCGTTAAATTGGTCGTGCGGTACAAAAAAGCCTTGCGTATTAATTACACAACGCAAATTTATACCTGCGCTATTTGAACCCCAGAACCCTTGCGAATAACGGCTGTCTAAAACATTTTGAATTACAAGTTTATACGTTTCAGTAAGTGAATTTGTTGGGAAATCAAACATTTTTATTAATGCTGGCTCGTTTACTGCGCTTGCTGCAACTAATCTGAATGTTCCTTTTAAATATAAAAATCCATTTGAAAAACTAAACGATATGTTCGTAGAATCTACAAATGGCGTTTGATTTGGATTTACTGTTCTTTGCCAAACGATACGTTTTGGATAATTTGTAATCAACACACCATTTATTGATTGCTCAAACACAACGGTATCATTTGCTTTTATTGCAATGGTGTTCTGTCCGTTCGTAGCGTCAATGGCAATAAATTGTGAACTCGCTGGTGATAAACTACTTTGTAAAATTGCGCCGTCTGAAATGAATTTAATCGTTACAATATCACCTTCTTTTAAATTTACTGTTCCTGCCGAGCTACTTCTTAAAACGCCTGTGATTGTTGCCATTGTATCAACGTAGAAAAGTTGACCGTTGGGCGATAAAACTAAATTGCCGTTGCCGTCTATTGTTGTTGTACCAACTTGGCGAATAACAGAATACGGATTAGTCTCGTTTGTTTTAATAATATTTAGCACATCCATTTTTAGCTTTGAAATGCTCTCAATTAAAATGCGCGCTAAACGATTTGGGTGTGAAATTTCATCTATCATTGATATAACGCGCCACTGCGTTTCTTCTTGAATCAAAGTTATTGAGCCACTATTAGTTACTTGAATTGTGCTTACATCGCCGTCCGTAACATTAAACCCTGCGCCAATACTTGTTTTAATTGGTTTGTAACCATGTGGTGCGGTTAACGATTGATTTGTTGTGTCTTCAAAAATAAACGTGTCGTCCATTATGAGCGTAATCGTTGCGCCCTTTTGTCTGGAAAAATTAGGATTGTCTCTAAAATCTGGCAACCATTTAATTTGGTCTAAATTGCTTGGCGTGTAGGTTAAATAAAAAATGTTGCCTGTTCGCGGTATATCTAATTTGCCCTGTGTGTTGGGTAATACCGTAACGCTTGTTGTTGGAAACCCTGCGCACTGCATCGCCGTAAAACGATTAATTTTATTGGTTATAGGTTTGCTGCCTGCGCTTGGTATTTCGTTTTTAAAGTAACGCCATGTTGCTGGTGTGCTACCTACACCTACATACAAATAGCCTATAATCATTTGATTTTGCAAATCTGCTGATTGTAACGTTGGCAGATTGTATGAACCACCTGTAACAATATCGCCCACAATAGAATATGCACCTTCTAAAATAGAATAAACGGCTTCTTGACCGCCATGCACTTCTAAAAATGTATGATTACATACAACGGCATCAATGCGTGAATAACTTGACGCAGGTGCGCTTATCGGTAGTACAATATCATCTGTTTGTTCCACTATAACACCGTTAGGCATTTTTAAAACAGAAACCAACGAGCCTACATCATTTTTTTGTAGCGAATAATCTGGCGTTAAAATTATAGTTAACGAACCATCGGTATTAGGCTTTAAATCAAACCCACAATAAACACCCTGCGGTGAAATTGCTAATTCCGCATTGTTAATTTGTTCGGAAACTAAAAGATGTTGAAATTCATAACTCCTGCGCTGTGCCATTTTGTTTTTTTATTATTAGTAAATTTTTCTTGTATTAAAATACACCCCTACGCAACGCGCATCAATCGGGTTGTTGTAATCAACAATAGATTTTACAAAGTCTGATAAATCTGCTGCTAAAATTGCAGTTGTTTGATTGTCAGTAAGCGTGTTCGTGCCGTCTGATAAAATATTTGTACCGTCTGATAATAAGTTTATATTTTGCGAAGTGAATAGATTTATAGCGTATGGAGTGCAATAATTTATACATGATTTTGTTGTGCCGTTTATATCCCACATTATGCCTGTATCGGCTGAAATAGTTGTGTCGTAAGCATACTCCGTAAATTGTTCGTCGAACGTAATTTGTAGGTCGGTAAAGTTGTTGTAAATTAATTGAAAAAGAATTTTGTATGCGCGTTTTGTTCCTTTTACGGCGTTAATATCGGCAATATACTTTACGATGCGTCGGCGCGACTGTTCTGTATTTCCTACGCTTAAAAATGCGCTGTCAATCATTCCTGCTTGTGCTTCCAAAAACGGCAGCATTGCTAAAAATGCGTCATCTGGTGAAATAAGCATTTGCGCAAAATTATCAACGAATGGCGTTACATTGGTATCTACATAATTGCCGATTACTTCATTGTATCGCTCGAACGTTCCTTTGCCGTTTGTGTTCTTATTGGTATCTATAAGTTTTTCATAGTCACCAAATAGCCCAAATATGCGTTGTTTTAATGTCATTTTGTCGTTTATACACTTTCTTTTTGACGCGGTTAATTTAAGGTTTTTTGAGCATTTATTTTATATTCATTGGTTTGTCCAATATTTGTACATTTTTTCGAACAATATTTTGCATCTTTTTTGTATGATTTAAACGAAGCACTACACACTTCACACGCTCGTTCACTTTTAGTTGTTCGTCCAATACCATAACATTTTTTTGAACAATATTTTGAATCTTTATCGTGTGGTTTAAACGAAGCACTACACACTTCACACGCTCTTTCACTTTTATCAAATTTTGATTGTCCA
>ENA-OFCD01001585-OFCD01001585.1-metagenomes-genome-assembly--contig:-NODE-1585-length-11100-cov-2.407062_pt1 | contig 11100 bp, 7 predicted proteins | sample MGYA00153392_OFCD01 | MGnify analysis MGYA00153392 | reverse complement strand
TAATAACTACAAGACTCGTTAGTAATTGTACAATCGCTTCTTGAGGATAATTGGCGACGGCTAAAATAAACAATGACGTTAACATAGCGAGGTAAAGCGTTTTTATGGTGGGGTCGTAAACGCGCAAATAATAATAGAGTGCGCGCCGAAGCACGGTGAAAAGTAAAATCATATAGAGTGACATGCCGATGATTCCTTCTTCCACAGCGAGACGTACGTAATAACTATCGTGCGCAAAACTGGCTAAAAAACTATTTGGCGTGAAACGGCGCGCCCACAAACCTGTACTGCCTGGACCATAACCTATCGGATGCGAATAAATCATCGGTCTGATGCGCTTTTGGTTGTAGTATCGAATTTGAACCGAAGCATCTTCCGAAGGTTTAAAAGCAGACTGAATGCGGTAAACAACGGCGTTCGACGTGGATTTCAAAACCAAACCTGCGCCTAAAATTATAAATACAAGCGTTGTAATGAGAACATTTCGATTGAGTTTCATGAGTGCATAAAATGCAAAACCAAGCGGAATTAATACGTAACACGTGCGCGTGCCAGTATAAGCGGTTGAAATAAGCATAAGTGTTCCGAGAACGATAAGAATAATTCTTTTTAAATTTTTTATGGGTGCTGTGGCATAAATAAAGCAGAATAATCCCATATAGGTCATCATTATGCCGTAAGTCATCGCATCATTGAATAAAGAAAAAGTGCGCATTCTTCCCCATTGAAAAAAAAGTTGAAAACGTTCTGGGTCAGAATAAATCCATGCTTTTTCTGCATCCGAAAAACCAATAAATTCTTGTTTCAGTCCATAAATTGCCGTTACTGCTGCCAAACCTATCATAAAATGAAGCATCCATTTTATTTTTGAAAGCGAACTGAAAGCATAACAAGCAATAAAATAGAGTAGATTTAAAACAGCTAAACTTCGAACCGTAAATAAAAAAGCCAGTTTAGATTCTTGCCAAGGATTTAACGCTTGAATAAAAAGATTGTAGAAAACCCAAATTAATAACCACGTCGAAATCGGATCTTTCGCAAACGACCAATTTTTAAATCGAATTTGCGCAATGAAAATGCCGCACATCATTAAAACCAATAAACCATCCAGCGATGTGCCAATGGGAGCTTCAGTGTATTTTCCAATGAGTTGCACTAAAAAAGAAATGCCCAGCGTGAACGCAACTCCGAATTGTGGATTCGCCATGCAAGCCAATAAAATAGGAACGCCAATCAATGCGCCAATTACTAAAACACCAGCACTTAAACCTACGTAGCTCACTAAATAAGCGTAAAGGATTCCAATAACTACAAAAAGGGTTAAGCCAAAAATATTATTCAATTTTTCAGCCCAAATTAGTTTTGTAGTTATTCTATTTAAAGCGTTTAGCATAAAATTTAGCTTTGAGCAATGAGCTTTGAGCAACTAATTGCGAACGGCAGCTCAAAGCTCACGGCTCATTTAAAGAAACAAAATTTTTAATGCAGAGCCAATGAAAACAATGAGAAAAAAAGTTATTCCCAAAAATTCAATAAATTTTTCTTTCGGCGTAAGTGTTTTTAGTTTAAGCATAGCTGTTTAATTTTCCGAGCCCATAACTTTTTTTGCCAAACGGAAAACCATCGGCGGTGTCAAATCTTTTACAAGTTCTTTCACGCCTTGTTTTTTATTAAATTTGACCATTTGCTCGTCAATCGTATCACCTTTGCGCGCAACAAATAAAGTTGTATGATCTTCTAAACCTTGATTAACCTCCGATGAAGGGCGACCGTTTGAATAATAATATAGCGCGATGGATTTGCGCGATCTATCGGGTGGGCAAGTGAGTGGATTCGGCAAACCATGATATGTAAAATCGGTAGTATTAAACATCGCAAGCGTGTTAAACTCTGGCGCAAATTTACCAACACACTTGGTCATATCTTTATCCCACATTTCAAAATAACCACCGTATTCTTCCTTCCAATCTTTGTTTAAATAAATAAGAATGTTGAGGCGACGATCGAGCTTTGTGAGTTTATGTTTGTTAAAATCGGCGTGAATTTTTAAAAAACCACCCGCTTTTGTTTGGTGAAAACCACCGCCTTCAAAAAATGGATCGGGAACAAGCGTTTCTTCAATACCGGTTAAAACTTGTAAAAATTCTAAAAATGGTTCTGAATTAAGGTAATGCACAAACTGTTTGGTTTTGTCGCCAAAACGCGATTCACCTTTCGAGGCTAGTTTAATTTCGTTGGGCGTTTCGTATTTAAGCGTTGCGCCTTTGTCTAAGTCTTCAAACTCTGAAAGCACACCATCGAGCATATCTTTATCAAAAAAATCTTTGAAAGAAATACTGGGATAAGGTACAGCGTTAGCATAATTGTTTTTGAATTTTTCGGCGAGTGTTTTTAAATCACCATGAGCAGGATTGATAAAATTCATCGTTTAATCTCGTTTGTATGTTTAAAAATATATTAATGCAAAGTTAAGGCATTAAAAAATTAAAAAGTGAAAAAAATAATAAAATAGTTGATAGTTGTTCGTTGATAGTTGTTCGTTACTCGTATTTTGCCGCACTAACTCACAACTATCAACTATTAACTATTTCAGGTTTGAGCCACATTTTTTTTTCTAGATCAAAATATTTTACAACCTTTGCAGGGTTTCCAACAGCGACACTATAGTCTGGTACATCTTTAGTAACGACAGAACCTGCACCGACGACAGAATTTTTTCCAATCCGAACACCCGCAGTAATAATAGCGCCTGCACCAATCCATGCGCCATCTTCGACAAAAATTGTTTTTACAGAAAATCCTTGTTGTACAATCGGCGTTGTAATGTCTTCAAAATCGTGATTTAACCCACTCATCATAACATTTTGTGCCAATAAAATATTATCGCCAAAAGTTACCGGTCCTGTTATTTTTGAACCAGCGCCAATCAAAACTTTTTTCCCGATGATAACATCGCCACAAGCGTTGGCGATGAGTGAAAAATCTTCAATAATAGATTTTTCACCGACAGAAAATTTTTTAAAAGGAAAAACATCCAAGCGCGTATTGCGTCTGATAATCGCTTTGTGACTGATTTGATGCACAGCAGGATTAACAATATTGCGAATCCACCAACGCGGACGATATTCGTTCGGCGGTTGCAAAAGCCACATCGAAACAGCTTTTAATTTCGGACTCGATTTTAATCTTTCTTTCAATCCCATTCTTTAACTTTGAGCTTTGAGCCGTGAGCTATGAGCTTTGAGTTATGAGCCACTAAATAAGAGAAGCTCAAAGCTCAAAGCTCATAGCTCAAAGCTTCTAATGTGTTTATCTAAAATTTTATCTTCGTGAATATTTAATATTTCCCAAAATTGTCTGACGCGATCACCCCAAGTATTAGTGTTCGCAACGCGCTCGCGCTCTGCAATTTTTTCTTCTGAATAATCGTTTATAGCTTCGTTAATAAGCTCATTAAAATGCGTGTGACTATCGGCAATGCGGATAAGGTTGCTAAAACTGCGAATATCTTCGCTAAAATTTGTGGCAATTATAGATTTTCCCGCCGCCAAATACTCATTTATTTTTAATGGATAAACTGAAAGTGACATTTTATTGAGCAGCGAAGGCAAAATGGCAACATCCATAAATTTGAGATATTGGGGAATATCATAAATTTTTTTGCCGCCTGTTAAAATTACATTCGGCAGCGTATCTAATCCGATGTTAGAAATTTCGGGCGAATTTATAGGACCAATCAGCAATAAAGTTTTATCGGGATGCGCCGTAGCAATTGATTTTAATAACGGATAATCAATGCGCACAGGATCTAAATTGCCAACAAAACCTATGATTTTATTCGTAACATTTTAAATTTCTTCTGGTCGTTCGTAATGTTTGCGCGCGCAATCTTTAAAAATAGAAATATCAACGGCATTGTGTAGTATGTATGTTTCAGTTTGAATTTCTTTAAAGTGTCTCCACAATTTTGTGGAAGTGACAATCGTAAAATCGGAATCGCGCGCCGCTTGCTCTTCTAATCGCACACCGTGTTTTGCAACGTATGGTTCGGTAGAAATATCGTCAATGCACTGATACACGCTGTACGCTGCGCCTAAATTTTTTGGTAGAACGGGTAAAAAAAACGGATCGAAACAAGTGAGATAGATAAAACCTTTCAGATTATTTTCTTTAATAATTTTCTGAATTGTATTTAAAACAATCTTTTGATTTTTTTTATGCAGTCTGTCGTACAATTTACCTGCACTGAATTGATTGATCGGAATAGTAGCTGGTGGCGTATAAGCGATAAAATTTTCTGGAATTTCATTGAGATATTCAACAGTGGTTTTATGAGTTAAATAGTTGCCGAGATTTTTTTTAACGCTTTCTTCTTTTCTCCCACTCCAAATATCTTTATACGAATACGGATGATTGACATAAAAAACCCGATTCGTTTTTGCCAACTCTTTCGCAAAACTTAGCGAGACTGACGAGTAACTGTTAGTCGTTCGGAAAAGCGTATTAATGATAAAATCGTAATCTTTTTTCATTTCTAAAATGTTAAACCTAAGAAGTTTGAAGCGTTTTAAATTGCTTTAGTCGCGTGAGTGCTTCGCCATAAAAACTAAAAGCGTATTTAAAAACGTTGACGAGTTGTACTCCGAAAATGCGATTTAGTAAAATTTGCATGATGCTAAACATGAGGAACATTGCTAAGAGTGTTCCATAAGCAGCACCAATGACACCGAACCAAGAAATGAAAACATAATTGCAGGCTAAATTCACGATTGCACCTAAGGTTGTAATCCAAAAATTGAGTTTAGGTTTTCCAGAAGCATCCATAACAGTACCGAACTGAACACCAAATGCCATAAAAAATCCGAAGAAAATGGTGATGCGCAAAATAGGTGCAGCGCTCGCATACGCTGAACTGCCTAAGAGATTAACGATGACATCGGCAAAAAGCAAAATAAAAATGATGATAGGTATAATGAGACTCATTAAAACTCCCACAGATTTTTCATACAAAAATTTTATAGCGGAGTTACCTTCTTCGTGGTTTTTGCGCGCCGATTGTGGAAATAAAATCGCGGCTAAAGTGGTTGTAGGTACTTCTGCAAGGTTGTTTATTTTAATCGAGAGATCGTAAGTAGAAACTTGCGTGAGCAGCGCTGGAAAACTTCCGATAACTAAGCGGTCTAAACTTTTAAATGCCATGGTTGCCATGTTTGTTCCGAAAGTAAATTTGCCATAGGCTAATAATTTTTTCACCCAACGCCAATCTATTTTATTTTTGAGCGCAAAATATTTGCGCGCAAACAAGTAAGCTACAAAAGCTGCTGGCACCGCGGCAAAAACTTGAACGAAAGCTAAGGTTGTTAAATTAATATGCGCTTTATTGAAAACTAAAAATAATATTGAAAAAAATAATCCACCTGTTCTGACAAAAGTTGACCAAAACAAACCGCGAAAATCTAAATTAGCTTGCTGAATAAAATTGAATTGATAAACACCGGAAAGTAAAAGCGTGGTAATGGCATAAATATTTAACAGCGTTGCTAATTCAGGAGATTTATATTGATTGCCAATAGCAGCACTAAAAAATAAAAGGAGCGTAGCAAAAACTATTGAAAGACTGATATTCAAAAATAACGAAGCCGTGTTGATAGAATTATGTTCCGATTTCGGATTGGTGTTTAAAAAAGTCATTAATGCGTTTTGCAGCAAACCAGTTCGGCAAACTTCAATAGATGCAATTATAAGTGTGAACAAAACCCAAGTCGAACAAGTCGGTTTATCCAAAACACGATACAGAATAATCATCGAACCCAAATTAAAAACCATTTGAGTAATCTGATTTAGTAAAGAATATAAACCAGATGAAATCCAGTAATTTTTCATGTCCGGTGGTTTTGTTGTTGTTTGTTCGTCTGAAGTGTTGAGATTTGAATTATCAAGCTGATTATTTTCCCTATTCCTTTTCCCTTGTTCATTTTTCCTTTTTCCCTGTTTCCTAATTTTTGCCCGTTTGAGTCAGTCGAGATTTTTTATATCCATTTTATTCAGTACACTGCCTAATATTTTTCCATTCAAACCCGAAAGGTAATTAACTTGATGTTTATCGTCCTTCGTGAACTGCGTTGTCGCATCAAAAATGGGAATTACTTTATCTACGACTGATGCCAATTCGCGCGCATCGGAATAGTGACTTAAACAAGCAGCTTCTAAAAAAATATAATCGTACTGTTTTTTAAATTGACTAACCTTTTTATCGAAATCCACACCAGAAAGTAGTTCAGACGGCGAATTAATACTGCCGCGATTACCGATAATATCTACTTTGGGTAAATCGAATTTAAAATTTAAAGAAGTTGCTTGATTCATTTTTTGCGGCAAATAACCATCTGTTTCAGTCTCGACAAATGCCCGCGTAGAAAGTCCTGAAAGTGTATTATTTTTAAAATTGGTATCAATAATGAGTACTTTTTTGTTTTTTAAAGAAAGCGCATACGCCAGAGCAGAAATTAAAAAAGATTTTCCCTCTGCTTTTTTAAGCGAAACAAACAAAAACGATTGCGCACCCGAACTTTCTATATCTAATCTGATTTTGCGCAGCGATTCTTTAAAATATTCGACATCGTGTTTGTTGCTGTCGTTATGAAAAAAAGCGTCAAAAGAATTATTTTTGGAATTATTTTTGGGTGGTTCAATTTTGTTGATAGCACCGAGCAACGGTAAATCTATGTATTTGCTATATTGAAAACGCGAACTAAGCGATCGATCGAAATATGCCAAACCAAATAATAAAACCACACCCAACGTGCCAGCGCCAACACCTGAAAAGGCGGAAATCAGTGCGCGTTTGTTTGGTTCTGCTTTTTCAGGAAAAACTGCTGGCTCAATAATTTTTATAGGCGATTCCTCGTTACCCGATTGCTCAATCACGTCGGCTTGATTTTTTTTATCGAATGCCGCCTCATATTCTTTTTGTGCAATATCAATTTGCTGAGTCAACTTGCCAAACTCTGCATTGTCGTTAATGAGTTTCGTTTTCTTACCTTCTAAATCACCAATGCGTCGGTTTAAAGTCGCCAAAGTATTTTGCGAACCATCGCGCGAGGCTTGCGCATCGGCTTTTCGCAACATGATTTCATTGTTTTTTTGAACTACAGGATCTTGATCGCCGCGATCATTTATAGATTTACTCGTTAAAATCTCATCTTGCTTGGTTCTTAGATCTTCAATTTGTTTTTTGATTCTGTCGTCCTTCATACCAGTGTTCACCCATTTATCGCTTAAAACTTTCATTTGTTGGCGAATAGAGATTAGCTGTTCATTACTGAAAATATTTTTTTTGTAGTCTTTTTCGGCATATTCGGCATAAGGTGATTGTAACTCTTCATATTTTTTGGCAGAGGATGTATAAGATTCGAATTTTTTAACTTCCTCATTGCGTACCGATTCCAATTCTTTTATCTGAGAGACAATCGCTTGACTTTGTTCAACCAATGCCACAACACCGTGACTTTTCGCATAATTATAACGCGCTTCATTGAGTGAATCTAAATATTTTTTCTTAGTGTCTGTTAAATTATTATAAAAAACAACTGATTTATTTTCGGAGGTATCTTTTTTAGATTTGTAGAATTTCAAAAACTCATCTACATAAGTTTTTGTGACAAAATACGTCAATTCGGGATTTTCCGACGTAAACTCAACGGTTAAGTAATCCGACTTATCAATCCGTTTTATGTCAATTTTATCGCGCAGCGTTTCATAATCGTAACCGACAATTTTTTCAATCGTGTGCGCTGTATTCAATAATCGTAAGTCCGTATTTTCAGGCGAAAGTACTGTGCCGAGGTGTTGAAAGTATCCGTCGAGTTCGTTTTGTGGCATTTTAGCTTTTACCCAATCAACTTTTCTGAAAGGCTTGATTTTATTGGAAGTGTCTTTGCTAAAATCGTGGAGCATTAATTTTTGGGTGACAGCATTAATCACTTGGCGCGATTTCATGTACTCTACCAAATTAGAAAACTTATTCACGATTTCAAATTCTTGGACAAACGCATTTTGTTCACCCACACGAACACCTTTAAAATCGGTGATACCAGAAGAGATAACTTCGTTCGATTTAAATTTTTTAGGCAGTAAACCTACTAAAAAAGCAGTGGTTAATGCAGCAATAAGCATTAAGGAGAATAAAAGCCATTTGCGCTTTGCCAAAACGGAGAAGAAGTAAGAAACTTCCATGTAATTGTAAGATTTTCTGATAGTATGAAATAGTTGTTGGTAGAAAATTGTAGGATTTTAGTTCATGAATAAATCTTAAACCAACTGCCAGCAAAAGTTAATTAACAACTATCGTGCAAATTTACAATTTATTTTCATTTACGCCAAAAACAATGCGATTTAAACTATAAATTAATTGAGTGAGTAACGAGTAGTATTTATAAAATTATTAAGTGAGATAATTTTTTAGACAATTTTACAGCGTTTTCAAATATTCAATCAATTGCTTTTTTTCAGCTTCCGTTAATATACTTGAATAATAATGCCCCACATTTGTATATCCTTTTAAAGTTGTGTCATACGTTTTAGTACTTTCCTTTGAAGTTTTAGATGTATATTTCCAACCCACTTTTACTTCATCGTAATCTGAATTGTCGAACGTGCGTTCCCAATATTTGGGTCTTTCTGAACCATGAAATAAATCGTATAAAGTTGGAACAGACCCATTGTGCAAATACGGAGCAGTTGCCCAAATACCATCAAGCGGTGGCGCGACATAACCTTTCGTCGGAAGTAGCTGCGCAGAATTTGCGCCTTTAGCAAACCAACTATTATTATACCACGTGTGATACTGCGGATATTCGGAATAAACATTTGCTAAGGCGGCATCGGTATTGACTGATTTTTGATCAATTAATAAGTTTGGGTAAGTTACATTTCCTGCATCGTACGTGCCGTGACATTTTGAACACGTATTAATGTAAATAACTTTTCCGGCATCGGCTAAAGTTTTATCAATTGTAAAGTGGTGCTTGAATACTTTTGATGTATGCCATTACATCGGAAAATTTATTATCAATTTTTCGCGCTTCCGCACTGTCTTTCATTGTCACTAAAGCAGACGCCATACTTAATCTGCCAAAGTCGCCTACGCCAAGACCATTATAATATAGGGCGTGTTTCTTTTTTAAAAGCCACCAGGCTGGCACATCTGTTGGTATTTCTTCAACTGGAATACTAAATGAAGGTTTTCCATCACTCGCCCAAATTAAATCTGTTGGGTCTCGAAAAACAGAAAGTGAGCCAAATATTTTATCGGCTGGATTTATACCTTGTGTTGAAGTTAAAATATAAGGCGCAATGCTCGAAAATCCACGACTGAACGGATAATACGCTTCCCATTCTTTAGAAGTTTTTCCATATTTTATGGCAACGCCAGCATCTAAAGTATTTAATGTATTTGCTCTACTAACAGTGTTGTCATCAGAAGTATTTCCAAGTCCGATAATTGTTTTACCCATTAAACCCGTTGCATGACAACTCAAGCAGTTGGTAGCTACAACTTTTATCCCATTTGAAGATGTTACGACATTCCAGTTAAAACCTACACTCGCAGCATCGCCTGTTCTTCCTAAAAAATTAGAAGAATCCGTATAAACCAATTTAAAAATATCGTAAGGAATACCTGAACTCAAGTAATCGCCATTGACTAAATAATTTAATCCTTTGTTTACATCGCCAACTCTTTGTGGTGTTTCTGCAATATAAGAAGCGCCATCGGGTAAACTTAGTAAGTCAATAGGCTTATTATTTTGACAACTCATGATAAAGATTGAGGCGCAGCCAAAAAATATAATTTGGTAAACGGTATTTAGTCTGTGCGTAAACCAATTTTTAGCGTGTTTTCTTTCTTTTTTTCTCATCCTAATCTAAATTTAATGTTAACGTTTAGTTTTTTTTCAAAAAAAATATGAAATAATCTAAGTGTAAATTTCAAACTATTATTCGGTTTTAACGCAAAACTACAAACAAAGAATGTAAGTTTTTTTTTCTGATAGGTATAAACTTTATGCTTTCTATGAATTAACCCATAGAAAGCAAGTTCGTTTATTATTAACCCTAAGTTAAGATTTCAAAATTAAATTTGGAAATGAAAACATAATGACCGTAAATTTGCAACATAAATAATTTAATACTCGATAATAAAAAATTAAATTAAAAATCGAAAATTAATTTACTGAAAATATTTTTTTAATCACCCCATGTCTTTAACAATTAAATTTTTTTTTATGAAATCACGTACAGTTTTTATTTCCATTTTTGCAATGTTATTAAACGTTGCAGTTTTCGCTAACAATTCAGAGCGTTTTGTCGAACTTGCTGGTTCAAGCGTCAAAATTTCAGCCGTAGCAAACACAAAAGCTATAACCGTTAACGTTAATAACCTTCTAAATGATGTTCTTGAAGTTTCTTTAGAAGATGCGGACGGCGTTATTTTATATACTGAAATAGCAAAAAATACCAATAGTTTTACAAAACGTTTAAGCTTAGTTAATCTTGATGCAGGGCACTATGTCTTAACAATTAAGAAAAATTTGGTCAAAACGGTTCAACCTTTTGAGTTGACAGCAACATCTGTGATAATTTCTGAGAACGAGCGCAAAGAAAAGTTTTTGCCAAACATCACCCAGAAAGGTAACAAATTGGATGTTAACGTGTTGCTTGGTAAATACTCTAATGTTCACGTATTGATTTATGATAACGAAGGTCGTTTAGTGTTTGAAGAGACAAATTACGTTGTTTTAGATTTACACAAACGTTTCGATTTAACGAAATTAGGAACAGGTACTTACTTGGTAGAAGTTGTTGCTGGCGAAGAAGTACAGTATTCAACTCTAAGCCTTTAATTTTTGAATTTACATTTTTGTTTAGAATAGTTTGATGATTGAAAGCCGTTCCTATCTTAGGAACGGCCTTTTTTGTTTAAGGAATTAAATTTACGTAACGGGCTATTGCTCGTTTTCTAGAACAAAATTCATTATGAATTTGGACATAAATAAGAAAAACTATTACCCCAGCATTTATGCTGGGGTACAGAATAACGTG
>ENA-OFCD01001584-OFCD01001584.1-metagenomes-genome-assembly--contig:-NODE-1584-length-11117-cov-3.024950_pt1 | contig 11117 bp, 6 predicted proteins | sample MGYA00153392_OFCD01 | MGnify analysis MGYA00153392 | reverse complement strand
TGTTGATAAAGGCTGAATATCGAGAATGTGCCGACTCAGTAATGCGATGTCGTAAGTAGTTACTCCATTCTGCACGTTATCGTCGCGTGTTGCGTACGTGCTTACTTTTTGCGAAACGTTTAAATTATTTATTGTAAAATTTCCACTGCCCGTTGTTAAAAATGTTCCGAGATTAACATTATTAAAACCGGTTTTAACAGTAACGCCTTCGATGGTAATTCCATTTTCTGTCTGTACGATTCCGCTGAGTGCAGAAAGGACTGGCGGACAAACATTTAAATTATCTTGAACGGTAACATTGACTGAACAATCGTTAAAATTGCCAAAATAATCATACACACGCATAATGACAGGAATAGTTTGATTCGCATCGCAGCAATTAAATGCAACATTATCTTTGAAATCAACATCGGTTGGATTTTGACAATTAGAAATACGGCGAACTAAAATTTTCTGTATAGCGCAATTATCGGTGCTTCCAACATTTAACTGATCCGCAGTTATAATTGCCATTTTATTTGAAGTGAGTGAGACTTTAATATTAGATGCACACACAACTTGTGGTTTAACGTTGTCGCGTACATGAATAATAAAAGTTTTTTTTGCCGTCGCATAACCACAAGCATCAGCGCTATAAAACGTGAAATTATAATCGCCGTAAGCATCGAATACACCTTCATAAATAGCAATAGTTTCACCCGTCGAAGCATCAATAGTTGGATAACCACTAAGTAATTTAAGTCTCGAATCGGAAACACGGAAATTTAATATTGAAGAAATCGTTGGATTCCTCGAAATGAAGTAGTGAAGGAATGAAGTGTCAATTTTCGCGCGCAACTCAAAATGAACGCTTGCACCACACGAACTACTCAAACCTTTCGGATAAACATCTTGAACACTTCCATCCACGTTTTTTCCATCAGAGTTACTTACGCCATCAAAATAAGAAATGGTGTCATGCACCGAGAGTTCGCTATTAATCACATAATACTGCGTAAATTTTGCGATTGCAATAACAGGCGTTTTATCTATCACTTTAATAATTTGTGTGCCGTATTTAAAACGCGTGTCAATACTTGCAGTGGGATCATAAATGGCACAGGCATCTAAAATTTTCCAGTTGCGCAGAATTGTAAAGCTGTTTCCACAACGCGAAATAGTATCATCCGAATAAATTACATTCATTCCACAAGCCAAAGTGAGTGGAAAACTATTTATTCTTTGTCCGTTTAAACTATCAACGAGCATCGGCACGCCCGTAGAAACTTTAGCTATTGCGTCTTTAAAATTAATTTCAATATCAGTAGGAAAGACCATATTTTTAAGCAATGCTTTGCGTACATAAATAATTTGCTGCGTCGTTGTAAAATTTCCATAAATATCCCGCACCATAAAAGTGCGAACAATAATGCGGACAATATCAACATTTGGCAAAATCGTTGGTCGCGCAGCGCGCGTTAAAATAATATTAGTTGGAAAACGCGTAAATGGCGTTTGGCAAGAAATATCGTAGAATGCGTCAGAATATGAAGTTGTGTAATTACTACAATCAGTGATGAGTAAAGACGCAAAATTTTGCGTATCTAGTGACAACCGACCACTGTCCGCACAGCTTACAGTAAAATCGTTTGGTACAATAACCACAGGTGGTGTATTATCTGCGACCACAATATTTCCCGAACAACTGTTGCCAGTGCAATTTTCTGTCACGGTATAAACAAAAGTATTATTTTTATAATCGTAAGCACCTACTTGCGCACTAATGCCATCAATTGTAATGCTACCTAAACCCGATTCTAAAACAGGTGCATTGTACGCCCAAAATAACTTCAACTGCATTTGCGATGCCCCATTAATGACGCGCGATAAAACATCTTGCACGTACACATCAGCCTGGCAATTTGAATTGAGAGAAATATTTATTTTTGATAAACAACTCAACGCAGCACCTTTTATATTTACCGTATAATCGGTTGAGCTCTCGCAGCCCGAAGTATTTTTTTCTCGCACAGTCAATGTGTAAGGACCTGAATTACCGCCACCATTCCATTTAACATTTGCCGAGTTTCCGTTCTGTATTAACACACCACCCCCACTCAATGACCAAGTATATTTGTTAGCATTTGAATTGGCAGACGAATCCGTACAAACATAGATTGCTGTTTCGTTCGGGCAAGGTAAAGCGTTACCCAAAATTTTTGGTGCTGGCAACGCAATAACTTTAAACGTCACTTGCGCACCATAGCTAACTAAATTTGAATCATTTAAATTATTGGGTATGCATTTACACACTGCAGTAAATATGTAATTTCCAGGGACGGCTGTATTGACTAATTTTAATTTTATAGGATCGAACGGACTTCCAGCAGCGACTTGGTTTAAAGCAGCATCGTACCAAATAATTGTCGGACTTGAATTGGCAGGACAAGCTGCTGTAACCAAACGGCAAAGAGCAAAAGACAAAAAGCAAAAGGCAAAGTGCAAAGCGCAAAGTGCAAATACCTAAAGGCAAGGTGCGAGATACAAACTTTGCATTTTGCTGTTTGGTATTTACATTTTGTCGAAAGTCGCCGAATTTTGTAAAGACAAAACTTGGTAATCCCATGTATTAGTATGCTATAAATCGGTGTAAGTAATTGATTGTTGGAGCTGATAGCCGACAGGTGAAAGTATAAACTATCAACTATCAACTATCAACAAACAACTAAATTAGTTTTGGTTAATTAATCGCAGGCGTGGTTATGCCTCACTTCAATGACAGCGGTCGGTTGAATCTAAAAAAATGAAAATTTTAATCAATGAAATTTTAGGCAGAAAATTAAAAAGAATTGTTTTAGGTAAAGGTTTAAATTCGTAATTTTGAATCATGCTTCGATTATCAGTTTGTTAAAAAATCAGATAACCTTACTATGCAAAATCTATCCCAAACTTTTAAATATGCTTACTAATTGAAGATTTTAGCACCAAGAAATAATTATTTAAAAATAAATTGCCGTCAATTGGTGCTGACGGCAATTTATTTAATTTTATTTTTGATTTCAAATTTCAATGGGTTATCAAAGACGAGTTGAAATTATTTTATTTTTTGAACTATGCCCTAAGTAATTTAAAACTGACATTGCTCCTAACTCAAAACTCTAAATGCGCTTTCCATTTTTCAAAGCCAATTGCAATGCTTTTAATTCATCCATTTTATTTTCAATCACCAATTGTGCTTGTTCTGCCCAAGTACTTGGGTTTATGATATACAATTTGTGCGCTTTTAAAATTTGGCGCATCGAATCAACAGAAGATTGAACAATATCTGAGAAGGTGAAAATATTGTGCGAATTTAAAACCTGCTGTACTTTTGGTCCTATGCCTTCAATAATTGTTAAATCAGTTTGTGTAGGTCGCTCATTTTTTGTTTCTAATGATGTCGTTTCAATAGAAAAGTTTGGCAGGGAAGGTTTATTTTTTAGCTTACTATGCTGAACAACTTCATTTGTCTGTTCTTCTGTTTTTAAAATTTTCGGCTTTGAAGCAAGAGAAAATTCTTTTAAACTTTTTTTATCTCGATAAGATTTTTTTTCCTTCGTTGCTTCAACATCTATTTTATGTTTTACTTTTACAAATTTCACTACATCATTGTGCTTATTTTGTTTAACTTTTTTTTCTTTATCAATTTCGAGCAAACGGTCTTTTTTTATCTTTTTAACTTTTTCTTTTTTATTTTTTGGTAGTTGCAATACATCACCCTCTACTTTCTGCAAATTTTTTATCCGCTCATTCACCTGACGCAACATTTCTGGTGTTGTTTCATTCGGATTCGCTTTAAACCAAAGCCTCAATTGCTCTCGAATAAGTTTTAATTTTGCTTTTTTAGCTTTAAACCGATGCTTTTCGCGCTTGAAATCAAATATCAAAACGTGGCGTTCCATCTTAGAGATGTCTTCGCTTTCACCTTTTTCACGCGCTTCTTTAGCTACTTTCTTATTTACTCGCGCCACATGAAGTGCTTTTTTTGCTTGATTAAATGCCTGTAGAAGTACGGTGTACTTTACAGAACTTGAAGGTTCTGTTACCATGTTTAAAAAATAAGATTGTAAATTAAAATTGCTTGTAAATTAAAACAACACTGCAAAGCAAAAAATTGTAATTTGGAATTGACTCAGTTCAGCTCTCTGTGTATATGTTAGTGCAAATTAAAGGAATAATTTATAATTTCAATGTTAAGTTTTTAAAACTCAAAAAATAATCAAAATTATATTTTTAAAAAAGCATAGTCTCTCTAAAAGTCGCTACGTTCCCAGAAAAATCTGTAACTGTAATTACTACTCTATGTTCACCCGAAGGAATTCTATTTTCATCTAAATTATAAAAAAGCAAATTGTTTTTAGCGTCAAACTCTAATAAAAAAAATTGATCATCGGCTGTCGCGGTATATTTTAATGCTGTTTCTCCACATGCGTAAAAATTATCTTTAATGATAAAAGCTAATTTTGTTGGCTTCGATTTGTGTCCTTTGCTTTTTGTATTTTGCAATCTTATGGAAGGTGCTGTTGTGTCATACTTCAAACAATAATTTCCAAATTCATCATTCTTGCAAGAAAAAAATCCATCGCTCCTAAAACTTCCGCCGAGATTAGAAATTTTACTATCGTTGTTTTTACAATACGCCATAAAAACTTTTCCGCGCATCGAATCGGGTAAAGACGCGGTTGGTTGAATGGCAATTTCAAAATCAGTATGTAGTGGTGTGCGCGTGTTCTGAATTTGATACGTCGGCGAAAGTTGTCCATTTTCAGTTTCCGTTGAGCCTAATCGTAAATTCAAATTCTGATACAAACAACCCGCTGGATATTGCAATTGCACATTATTAAAATTAATGAGGCTGCCTTCATTGAATGGTAAAAGATATTGCGCAATGGGTTTTGAAAAATTAGTAGTTACTGCGTTTGGTTTTCTTTTTAAAATTATTTTCAAATGCGCAATATTACCATTCACGTCACCGACTTCCATGTTTACCGTTACTGGTTTTTCTAAAACAGTTAGGATGCCACGATTAACCACCGAATCGTACATGTTTAAAAAATTGCCTGGCAATAAAAAAGCACGGTGATAATAGCGATTTGTCGTGGCGTGTTCTTCGTAATCCATGTGCGCATTGACGAAACGACTTTCTGAAAACGCAATTGCCTCAGCCGTAAATTTATAAATCAGTTGCGAGTCAGCAAAAACCCGCAAATTGTAAATACCGTTATGACCATTCGAGCCTTCACTGCCGTCAGTTGCATTAACACCAAAAGCAATTTTATCCGATAAAACTTCGAGCGTATCAACAGCGAGTGAATAATTATTGCCCGATTTTTTTAACGAAATGCTGCGTTCATTCACTACGTCTTCTTTTTCAAATTCATAGACTTTAATACCGTTTAAATTCGGCGCAGAATTATCGTTGAGCTTAATTCCAAAAAGTAAAGGATTAATCGTTTTTTCTGAAACCGTTTCGCGAATTTCAAAATGTAAATGCTCACCAAACGAATTTCCACGATTTCCCATATTCGCAATTTGCTCACCTTTGCGCACTTTAAATTGCGCGCTATCTAAAGAAATATCTTGTTCAAACTTTTTATCCGAGTATTGTTTATCGCGCACAAATTTCTGAACAGCTGGCGTAAATTTTTCTAAATGACCATAAACTGTTGTGTATCCGTTCGGATGTTTAATATAAATCGCTTGACCATAACCACCACCTTGAATTTTAATTCTTCCGATATAACCATCAGCAGAAGCAAAAACAGGTTCGTTCGTTCCACCTTCTTTGCGCCGAATATCAATACCTGCATGAAAATGATTAGGTCGCAATTCACCAAAAGATCCACTTAATCGAATATCATCCGCAACAGGCGATTGAAAATAATTTTTTGGGTATATCTTCGGTATTGACGTTGCATGCAACGTCAATACATGTACAGGCGTTTGAAACGATACAAAAATCGCCATCACTCCGAGTAAATAATTCATTGTGTTTCTTAAAAAATAGTGCTTCATATTCTACGAATGAAAATCGTTTTGACAAAGGTAAAAATTTATGCTTTTACTCGTTTTCTTTTAGAGCTAAATTTTTGACTTAGAGTTAAATTGAAACCATAATCAAAAAGAAATTTGCTACTTCGTTTTTATTGTCGCTCTTTTGTATTAATGCAAAAAACAAATAAAGTCTTTAATTTATTAGCGCATTTAACTCAAAATATAATACCATGAAATTCAAAATCATTTTTTTATTCTTTTCTTCAATTTATTTAATCATAGGTTGCGATAAAAGTAGTGTAATTGATCCCAATTTAAAGCCAACTACGTATAATAGTGCTCATTTAGTTCTGTACACTGGGGAAATAAACGGGCTTTTATTTAATGGGCAACCATGGACTCATCCACAGAAGTGGAAAACTGAATTAGTTGGATATGTTGCAAAACCAGTAACTGGTTGCAAGTGATAAGCAGTTGAATGTAACCCCAAAACTTTTTATGAGCTTAATACTTTTTCCGTTATTTGCAACAACTCCGCTTCGCACCATTTTTTTGCCAAAATTTGTATACCAATGGGTAAATTAGTTTCTTCACCAAAACCCATCGGCACAGAAATACCTGGCACGCCTGCCATGTTTGCTAATACGGTAAAAATATCAGCCATGTACATTTTAACGGTGTCATCCGATTTTTCGCCAATCTTCCAAGGCACAACGGGCGAAATTGGTAAAATAATCAAATCGAAATCGTTAAAGATGCGATCAATATTTTCAGAAATTAATCTGCGTACGCGTTGCGCTTTGCTAAAATACGCATCGTAATAACCTGCCGAAAGTACAAACGCACCCGTTAAAATGCGGCGCTTCACTTCTTCGCTGAATCCTTCGGTACGCGTTTTTTTAAGCATCGTTTCTAAATTCGTTGACTCAGGCGAACGATAACCATATCGCACACCATCGTAACGACTTAAATTACTCGAGGCTTCGGCAGTTGTTAAAACGTAATAGGCAGGAACAATATAATCGAGTAAATTAAATTCTACGACTTCTACGGTGTGTCCTAATTTTTCAAAAGTTGTGCGCGCCGTTTGCATAGATTTTAAAACGTCGGCATCGAGTAGCGCAGCATCAAAACTTTGTTTTAAAAAAGCTATTTTTTTAGTTTTAGAATGTTCGGGGAATTTTTGAAGTTCTCCGAATGTAGTGAAAATATTATCCGTTCTTTCCACACACGTTGCATCAAATTCATCCGCACCTGAAGCAATAGCTGTTACAATTGCAATATCTTCAGCAGCGTGCGCAAAAAAACCAATCTGATCAAAACTCGAACCATACGCCAATAAACCATGCCGCGATACGCGACCATACGTTGGTTTTAATCCTATAACATTTGTAAAAGATGCGGGTTGACGCACAGAACCACCCGTATCTGTGCCAAGCGCAACCAAACATGTATTCGCAGCCACAGAAACAGCAGAACCACCTGATGAACCACCAGCAACGCGCGATGTATCGAACGGATTTTTAACAACACCATAAACCGAATTTGAATTATCGGAACCCATCCCAAATTGATCGCAATTAGTTCTGCCAATTATTATGGCGTCGGCGTTTAAAATTCGCTCTACGGCTGTTGAAGAATAAATGCTTTTAAAATTTTCTAAAATTTTTGATGCCGCCGTCACGCCGTGACCTTCATAGCAAATTAAATCTTTGATACTCACCACCAACCCAAATAATGCACCACACGTTTCTGGGTCAAGTTGATATTTTTTATCGAGTTGATTAGCACGCAATAAAGCTTCTTCTTCAAAAACTTCTATGTAAGCATTCAAATTTTTACTCGCTCGAATATTTTTTAAGTATGCAGATACTAAATCAACACACGTGAGTTGGTTTTCGGCGATTTTTTTTTGAATTTCTTTTAAACTTGTAGGCAACTCCATATTTAGTTGATTGTAGAGGCACATATTTGTGCTCTTGATAGTTGTAAGTTGTTATTTTTGCAACTTAGTTGGCAGTTGATGGTTGACAGTTGAAAGTCTTAGATTTTTTAACAAACTGTCAACTGTCAACTGTTAACCATCAACTAAATTATGCTGATTGATAACCACAATAGAAAAGTAGATTATTTGCGCATCGCCGTCATTGATAAATGCAATTTGCGTTGCACCTACTGTATGCCACACGAAGATATGCGCTTCCTTGCAAAAAATTCTACTTTAACCGACGGCGAAATTATAAGACTTTTGCAATGTTTTTCAGAACTCGGCATAAATAAAGTTCGATTTACGGGTGGTGAGCCGTTTGTGCGACCTAATTTTATGAAATTGCTTGAAAAAATACACCAACTTAATTTATTTCAAACCTTAGCTTTAACCACTAACGGTACTTTAATTCTGCCTCATATTGAAAAACTAAAAGCCATTGGTTTAAAAAAAATAAATCTCAGCTTAGATACACTCAAACCAGAACGCTTTTTTGAAATTACGCACCGCGATAGTTTTGATACTGTCAAAAAAACACTTGATGTACTCATCGAAAATAATTTTGAAGTAAAAATTAATATGGTCGTTATGGCGGATATAAATGCAGATGAAATAATTCCTTTTGTTGAGCTCACTCGCCATTATCCTATCAATATTCGTTTCATAGAAGAAATGCCGTTTAACGGTGGTAATTCGGAACGCAAAGAGGATTTAAATAAAAAACCTTACTTAAATTGGAAACAGATTCTGGGCATCATAAAAAATAATTTTAGTAATGTTGCTGAAGGCAAAAACGAAATTTCTGATACAGCACATAATTATAAAATTGAGGGCTTCGTCGGAAGTTTCGGAATAATTGCCGCTTACAGTCGAACTTTTTGTGGCACTTGCAATCGTTTGCGTGTTACGCCAGACGGTGGCGTAAAAACGTGTCTTTACGGTGATGCAAAATTTAATGCGCGCGAACTGATGCGCAACTACACAGACGCTATTTCATTTAAAAAAGCTATTCAGGATGCTGTTAATAGCAGAGCAGCAAATGGTTTTGATGCCGAAGCGCAACGCCAAAATGCGAATCTTGAAAGTATGACGTTTATAGGTGGATAGGTTTTGGAATTAAGGAATTACTGAAAATTAATTCCTTCATTGTTCACGATGCACAAAATGGAAAAAACTTTACCAGACTTCCATTTTTTAAAACAGCTATATCCGCAGGGTGCAATGCAATACCGTCCGAACTTATACCTGCTGTAATATCGCCCGAACCATTATTATTCACCACAACGAGCGAATTTGTTTCCTTGTTTTTTTTGACAGTAAAAAATTCGTTTAATTTAGAACTTTTCACGCGTTCCGCATTTAATTTATAAGTTTTAAAAAGTTCGACAGTATTGCCAGAACAAACATTCAAATAGTGCTGTACTAAAATAGTAAAAACAGTTTGAACTGAGAATGGATTGCCAGGCAAACCAAATACAATCGGACCATTTTCTTTTTTTCCCACCCACACAGGTTTTCCTGGTTTAATGTTTAATTTATGGAAAAGCATTTTGATACCCGCCGATTCAAACACCTGCGGCATATAATCTGCGTCACCCATTGAAACACCACCCGTTGTTATAATAATATCGGCGTTTAAATTTTTATTAACGGCGCGTAAAATCGCATCGTGCGAATCGCGCACATGGCGAATGACAGACGGTTTTATGTGCCATTGCGAAAGCATAGCGCGCAAAATATAAGAATTACTGTTTCTAATTTGATACAGTTCTACACTTTCATCAATATCAACTATTTCGTCACCTGTCGTAATAATTACAACATTCGGCATCCGAATAACTTCAACTTCCGACTTACCAACAGCAGCCAACGTTGAAATCATTGGAATTGTAATAACTTTGTTCTTAGAAAGAATAACTTCTCCCAAAGTTGCATCTTGCCCTTTTTTTGAAATATTTAAAAGCGGTTTTGCTAAAACTATAGGTAGAACGATATAAGTTTCATCTGCAATGGAATCTTCGACCCTAAAAAGAACATCCGCACTTTCTGGAGCAGCCGCGCCAGTCATAATTTTATAACATTCACCAGTTCGCAACTTAAATTTCGCAAAATCACCCGCAAAAATGGTTTCAACAACGCGGTATTGTGTAATTTTTTTATCTGCATCGGACATAGAAATAGCATAACCATCAACTGCTGCTCGATTGAAAGGTGGATAATCTCTATCAGCTACGATGTCTTCTGCTAAAATTCGACCAATAGATTTTTCTAACTTTACTTTTTCAGTTTTAAAAGGAATAGTGTTTGCACTCAATATATTGAGTGCTTGTTCTAGGTTTGTCATTTTTAAGTCAATATGTATTTCTAACGCAAATGTATATTTCGTTTAGCGAATTTTTATAAAATTTTTTACTAAAAATTCCCTTTAACATTTAAATTAGAAAATTAATTTGCTTAAAAGTTTTTATCTGACTTTTGATAGGTATATAATAGCCTGATGCTATATTTGCACTTTAGAACAAGTAACTACTAAAATTATTTTTAGCGAAAATCCATGATGACGTTTCTCGATTTTTTTATTCATTTAGACAGCCATGTCGAAAGTTTTTTTTTAAACTACCAAACCCTCACGTATTTAATTATTTGCCTCATCTTATTTTGTGAAACGGGATTGGTATTCACACCGTTTTTACCAGGCGACTCTTTACTTTTTGCTGTTGGCGCAACGATTGCTAAAATCGGCATCTTGAAAATCGAAATTGCTATTCCGTTAATGATAGTAGCCGTTTTTTTAGGGGATAATACAAATTATTTTATTGGCAAATTCTTCGGTAAGCGTCTGTTCGGTAATAATAATCCGCTTCTTAAAAAATTACTTAAACCCGAATACTTAGTAGAGACCGAAAAATTTTACGAAAGACACGGCGTAAGTACCGTCATTCTTGCGCGGTTCGTACCGATTATTAGAACGTTTGCACCTTTCGTCGCTGGTTTAGGTCAGATGAAATACAATCGTTACATCACTTTTTGTTTTCTTAGTGCTATTGGTTGGGTGAGTTTACTTACGTTGTTAGGTTATTTTTTTGGCAAAACGGAAATAGTTCAGAAACATTTTGAA
>ENA-OFCD01001582-OFCD01001582.1-metagenomes-genome-assembly--contig:-NODE-1582-length-11121-cov-8.846647_pt1 | contig 11121 bp, 7 predicted proteins | sample MGYA00153392_OFCD01 | MGnify analysis MGYA00153392 | reverse complement strand
ATGAATATTAATGAGTATCTGTGGATACTACTGTTCCACTATCTGTATCAATATAGAGATAGATGTAACACATTACTCAGCCAGCCTCTATATTGGGGTTGGATGCCCTTCTAATTGCTGTGATAACTGCTGACGACATTCAACTCTTGCATACCGCTCTCCTTGCTAAGATTCCTGACATTCAGGTACAGCCTGATAAGGATCGAATCCTCTTCCTTTCTCCTAAATTCTTTCTCGAAATCAAAGATGGCATCGTTTTAATGTCCGTCTTGGCACTCCCAGTCGTCAAGTTTCGACACCTCAATATCGACAACACGATCGAATCTGCTCTTAAACACTTGTAATTAAACAAGAGTCGCTTTGTGGCGGATACTAATAACCTCCGCATACTCTCAGTATGCTTAACAACTCATACATCTTTACTAATATACTGATAACCTCTATATATTTTCAATACATACTGATGACCTCTATATACTTTTAACATATACTGATACCTTCAGCATAGGGTATGATGTTACTGATGATATTAGTAGGTGATATGGATGGAGAAAAAAACTAAGAACAGTAAGCCAATTCTTTCAATCCTGATTGATGAGGACAAGCGATCGAGATTTTCAGAATTAGCCCGACAGAACAACCTATCGATGGGATGGCTGGTCAATCAGGCGATCGATAAGATGCTTGAGTCTGGTTCCATAAACATCTATACACCCTCAGCAACTCTTACTGAGGATACGACCACCTCAGCAGGTTATATAGATGAGATAGCGAAGAAAGCCGTAGAGAAGCATTTGGCAAGTGTCTCAGATATAAAGGTAATGCTGACTAGCTCCATAGGTAATGTCAATACAGAGATAGAAGCATTAGAAAAACGACTAGGCTGGTCAGAGAAATTAGCTGCTAACCAAGCGGAGGAAATAGAACAGATAAAAAATGCCATTAGCGATCGGGCAAGTGAGATATCTTCAGGCTCGATCGGTAACCCAATTAATGAATTACCTCTAGTTGATAATGGCGATGAAGACACTTTAGAGCCACAAAAGATAGAAGACTCATCGGTTGATTTATCAAAGCTCCAGGGCGCACATACCCTCACATGGGTAGCATTTCTATCGGCAATTGGAATGGAGATAGAAAGGGATAAAGACAGAAAGCTTGTTCAAAATGTTAAATTGGCTAAAATCGCGATCGATAAGGCAATGGAGTTAGGTTCTCCAGGTTGGGAATATATTTCACTCAATCGTCGATTTATTCAAGTTTGAACTAAAGCATGGAAGATACTTGATACCATAAACTTCTTTAAATCCATCAACAAAAGTAGATTTAATGACCCGACTGTGATTGACTATCTGAGTTTCATGTAAAACCTTTTTAGCAATTTTAGCTAGGTAAAAGAGTAGCTAGATTCCCAAGTAAGTTTTTTGCTAGAAACTTACTTGGGAATCTATTATTTATAGGAGTGTATCGTAGTTGCTTTTGTAGGTGGTATCACTGATATACATAGCTCTTAGCGATCGGCTATAGTAATTTGTAGCGTCTACGTTTAGGGGTAATTTTGATGGGATATGTAAAGGATGGTGAAGTAGTAGCAAAAGTACCTTTACCTAAACAAATGCGTGACGATTTAAAGTCTATTGCTGCTCTTGATGGAATTCCAATGAAGGCATGGATTGCGATGTGTTTGAGCAAAGAATTAGCCTCGCGATCTGATGAATTAAAAGAGCTGAAAGCCAGACGGAGTAAGCTTTTTCCTGATAACAATTAATTACTGGACATCTAAATGGGTACAGACAGGATTGCTAGGGAGTTATAGAGCTTAAATTTACCTAATATCGGACAATTACTGGAATATTCTATATCTGTCTTTGCTAATAATGGCTGAAGCCCTTTAATAGCAAGGTTTAAGCTTAGTAATATTGGAGAATGCGACATTCTGCTAGATAAAATGTGTTATGATGTATATCAAGGGTTTCAGAGCTTAGAGTGACCCGTAATGACCCCTGTTTTTATTACTCAAAAGCTAATTTCCTGTACATTTACCAGCCTTTAAAGGCTCAGAAAGATGCCAAATGCACTTAGAGGTCACGTTAGAGTAAAGGACGACGGGAAGGGCAATCTAACCCTTCAGCTTCCTAGTATTTACGCACAACGCTACTACGGCAAAAAGCAGATGCCCATAAGCTTTGGAGCAAAGAACATACCTTCAAACATGAGTAAAGCGATGGACGCATCACTAGAGTTACAGTCAGATCTTGAAAATAATGTGTTCGATCCAGAAAATCTGGCTAAATATAAACATTCAAGTCAACGGGTGGGAGATTATCGTCGCATTGAAAACATTAGTATAGTTTCATTGTTTAAAGATTTTACTAATAGCAAGCTAATCGAACCAGCTACTCTCCGAATGTACAAGTTTTTGACAACTCATTTACAAAAAATGAGTTGTCAGCATAGCTACACTTTAAAACAGCAATCGGAGATAGATAATTGGATAAGAGCTAACATGAAAGAAAGTAGCATTTTAAAAATGTTGTCAGCTCTATATAATGCGATCGAATGGGGTAAAAAAGAGGAAAAAATATCTGAGAATTTTCCTAATAAATTTAAAGAGTATGAAAAAAGATTTAAAGATTCATTACGTGGTCATAGGGCTAAGAGAAAGCCCCCTAAAGCTGTAGAACATTTACCTGTAAAAGAAGGTATTCAAGCTCATTCAGAAGAATGTAGAGATAAGATTATAGCTGCATTTCACAGGCGTAACAGACAGAAACAGTATCGAAATAAGATCGACCATTTAGCATATCTCATTGAATTTGCCTTTCTTACTGGATGCCGACATGGTGAAGCTTTTAGTCTGGTTTGGAAAGATATCGAATATGGGAAAAACAAACAAGGCTTGCCAGAAGTTAAAATCAGAATTGACGAATCTTATGATAGTAGGGAAGGGATTACTAAAAATACTAAAACTCGTAAACATCGCAAAACACCTGCTGACGATCGAGTAGTAGAAATATTAGAGATACTAAAACCCGAACACCCAGATCCAAATTTGTTGGTGTTTAGAAACTACGCAAATGACCATTTGAATACTCCTGCCATAAGTGATTTATGGATTCCTGAAACAAAAGTAGATCCAATTACACAGAGAGAAACAAAAGACCATTCTATAATAGGCAAAATGATTCGAGATGGTGAACTAGATTATTATATGGATGCCTATAGTACCCGCCGCACATTCATATCGATTCAACTTAACGCAGGAGTGCCTGCACATACAGTGGCAGCATGGGTTGGCGATAATGTTGAGACGATTATGAAGCACTATGCTAGACCAGATGATGATTGTCGCCCACGAAATTTTAGAGGTGCTTAAAAGATATAGGAGTAGAAATGCAACTCAGCGATGATTAGGGAATCTTAGGCAGTCTTACACCATGCCTAATGCTATAGTTATTGCAATGTTTGTTTCACTGAATTTCAAACTACTCTAAAACGACAAAACCCCGCCAAGGTCGAATGTGGCGAGGTTTTGCACCCAGGCATTACTGGGTGATTTAAAAGACGGATTCTTATAAGGACATTTTACCATGCCAGAAAGTCATGGTGCATCCGTTCATGCACCTAAATATATCAGATCGAGTATTAAATCCCCTTGTCCGGTCTGTAACCGAAGCAAAGATAAAGACTGTAGCTCACACCCAGATGGCAAGATAGTCCACTGTAAAACCTTTGTTGATGGGATTGGACATGACGAGTCCCAATGGCACTATAACGGAGTTAATGAGCTAGGCTTTCAGGGTAAGTTTATCCTCAAGACAGAATCAGAACCAAAATTTGTTAAGTCACTGCGTCCGAAGAACCGGAAAGAATATTATTATCCCGATCGCGACGGTGGGTCACTAGTCAAGGTAACTCGGTTTGACGATGGCGAGGGTAATAAAAGTTTCCCACAGAGTTATTGGGATGGAGGTAAATGGGTTACTGGCAATCCCGACCATATTAAACAATTAGTCCCGATCTATCGGTATGTAGAGGTTCGGGCAGCGATCGAGCGCAACGAATTAATCTTTGTAGTCGAAGGCGAAGCAACGGCAGACACTTTATGGAAATTGGGTATTGCTGCAACTACTACCATCGGGGGCAGTGGTGGCTATGCCAACTACGGATCGTATCTGGAAGATTTAGTAGGGGCGCGGTTGGCATTGAGTCCCGATCGAGATGCACCAGGGCTAGAGTATATGTCCAACTTCCTGCGGGACTTCTCTAGTCAGGTTAAAGGCTGGTATCTAGCAGGTACACAAAGCCTTTGGAAAAACCCATCGGGCGGAATGGATATTGGGGATGACATAACCGATCGTAAATTTACTAAAGAGCAAATTTTAGAAAAGGTACTCACACCTGAAAATTATCAGCAAATCAGCATTCAGGCTGAAGCTAGCTCTAGCAAACGTGTAGAGGGTGCTGATAAGTTATCAGCACTTTATCAGCATTTATCAGCAGAATCGATAAAACAGGAAGTTGAAGCAATCTTCGATCGCCACCTCTCACAACTTAATGTAGAAGCTGAGTTGACAGCATTGTCGAGCAAGCTGAGATTACCAAAGCAATCGATTGAGAAAATTTATAATGAGCTAGAACTGGCTGCTAATGCCAGTGCTGATAAATTTGAGATCGATAAAATTTTATCAGCACAATCTCATTCACTTACGCCGCTTCAAATCCTTCCCTTGACGATTGCCAATAAAATCGAGCAAGTCGCCAGAGCCAGAGGAACTAATTCAGAAGCTTTAATTTTGGGACTCTTAGTAGCTTGTAGTTCTGTTCCTCATGCGAATACTCGGCTAGAAGTAGGAAATCATGGCGATATTTTATCCATATATTCCAACCTATTTGGGATGGCTGTAGGCGATAGTGGAACGCTTAAATCTCCTACTATCAAGACCACCTTTGCTAAACCATTACGGTCGTTGCAGAAATCTTACACTACTGAGTACGACTGCGCTCTCAAACAGTACGAGCGAGACAAAAAGGCTTGGGAGGCATCAGACGGTAACGAAGATCGACCAGTCGAGCCGAGATCGACAGTCATCGTTGCAGGTGACGCTACAATCGAAAAACTCGAAGATCTGGCACTCTATCAGCCCAAGGTTTGTCCTGCACTGTATCGCGACGAGCTAATCGGATTATTCCAAGGATTCGAGAAGCATGGTGGTAAAGGCGGCGGGGATGCGCGATCGAAGCTACTTAGTTACTATGACGGCATCGCTATCAATTCTCACCGGATGGGTGCAGGATCTAAAATCTCCCAGCATGACTTTCATCCTGCCGTGTTCGGAGGCATTCAGCCAGATGTGCTGAGAATGCTGGCACAACAGATCGGTATGGATAACGATGGAACATTATGCCGCTTCCTGTACGCACCAATCTTGCGGGTCTACAAAGCTTGGGACACCGAACCAGATACCCCCAGAATCGATGTTGATACTTTCGATCGGCTCATTGATAACATCCACCGTTTACCCGCGATGAGATGCTATCTAGACGCTTCAGCACAGCGAACATGGGCTAAAATTGCCGATCGTTATAATCACGAATGTTTGAACAACCCAAAGATTTCAGCATGGCTAAAACACTCTTATAGCAAAGCGATCGGACAATTGGGTAAGTTATCGCTGACCCTTCATCTTATTGAATGCGCGAGTGCTGATAATGTATCAGCAGTTATCAGCAGCTCCACAATCGAAAAAGCAGCAGTCGCACTTGATTACTTTATGTCCCAAGCGATCGCGATGATTGCGACTACCGAAGGCAGCTTAGAATCCCATTTAGTCAGAGTCTTGGGCAAGGCTAAAGAGCTTGGCAGCATTACTCCACGCGAAGTACAGACGTTATTTTCTGGGAAGAAGCGAATTGATGCGGCTACAGCCAAAAACTACCTACAGCAGTTAGCAGCAGAAGGATATGGATTGCTAGGACAGAAGGTAACTTTTACCCCATTTGGTGTGAAAGTAGCTCCTACTGCCAGTGCTGATAATGCTGATAAAATGCTGATAAGTTATCAGCAGCCAGAACTCACAGTAGATAAAGGTTATAGTAATAATGCTGATAATGCTGATAATATCCATCTATCGAAAAATCATCAATCTAATCATCAATCTAATCATCAATCCAATGGGTTAGATCCTCTAAATAGCCCATTAGGAGCAGAACTTATCAGCATTATCAGCACTCAAGCTGAAAGCGTTGCTGACAGTGATGTAGAGAGTGCTGATAAGTTACCAGCACCTTATCAGCATTTATCAGCAAACGATCGGCACTGTCAAAAATTTGAGGTTGGTAGCCGAGTTACTTATAGCGGTCAAGTGAAGCGCGATCAGGGTAAACAGGGTTCGGTAACAGCAGTGGTGGGTAGTAAATGCTATGTTCGTTGGGATGGGGAAGCTAAGGAGAGTCGTTCGATTCCGTTTGCCGATCTGGAGGCATTGATGTAGCCTACCGACGACTGTGCCACCCCTTCCATAAATTAGATTTGCATAGATGGAACAATCCAGATAGCGATCGAGGCGCATAAGTGCCTTTGTCTGTTCCACCCTCTCTATATATAAAGAACAAGAGAGTGGAACATCCCAAATGAATATTGCGGACGGGATACGCCAGAGTAGATCTCTTTATCGGATTTAGATGCAGTGTAAGCCGTAGTAACAGTAGTGACAATTACTCTAAAAGTGTTACCCCGTGACAAAAAAGCCTGTCACTACCCTTAGTGACAGGCTCTATACCCATAAATACTAGTATTGTTGATATAACGTCGTTTGAACCTGTTACTACCACTACTGAGGATGGTAGTAACAGGTTCAAATTGAGAATGGATTGATTAGAAGCTGGGAAGAGTAACTTCGATGTTAGTAGTTGCTATGGTAATTATCGGGATTTTTGGATAAATAAATACCAGCTTGGCAGTTACAGGTAGCGTAAACACGATAGTAGACTCACAAGCTGGATCTATGGCTTTTGTCGAGTCTAAGCTGTTCCACCCCTTCTATAAATATAGGTATGTGTAAATGGAACACCCCCAGATGAGTGCTAGTGGACATGTGTGCCTACTTTGAGGCAATCTTGCATGATTTCGCAAAATCAAACCAAAAGTATCCTGATTTACCATTAATTAAGTAGAAGTACTTGATATTGAATTCAAGATTTTTCTATGAAAAAGAACACGATTGCTATTGTTTTCAGCATGGCTTTTCTTCTGCTATCGCAAGCAAACGCATACAGCAAAGGTGGTGGAGGTCATGGCGGTCACGGTGGAGGCAGATCGGGTAGTCATCGAGTTGGTGGATATAATTCGCATGGTAAGGGAAGTCACTATGTTGGAGGATATAGCTCACGTAATCAAATTGGTGGATATGGTGATTCTGGGTCAAATTCTCAAGCGAGTGAGCTTGCTAATTTAACTCAAGCTATTTCCAAAGATCCAAATAATTTGAATTCTTATTACAATAGAGGAATTTTTAAAACTGAATCAGGGGATGCGAAAGGAGCAATTTCTGATTTTAATTATGTGATACGTCTTAATCCAAAAAGTAAGATTTCTTACTATGCAAGAGGCGTAGCTAAGATGAATCTTGAAGATAAAACAGGGGCTATTTCAGATTTCAGCAATGCTATTACTCTAGATCCTAAATTAGCTGATGCTTATTATAACCGAGGAATTAATAAGTATAAGATTGGTAACAAGGAAGGAGCTATTTCAGATTTGACAAAAGCATCTGAGTTGTATTCTATTCAAGGTGATATATCCTCTGAAATGGATGCAAAAAGTATCATTGAAGAGATTAACTCAACGAATCCTTAGTAGATGCGTTTTATGCAAAGGCTAGATACCATGCACTAAGCGCATACGACAGGGGTACATCAGATTGAATCTTCTTGTCAGATTTAAGTGCAACTTAACAGGTTTGACTGGTGGCTTTATTGCTTCTGAACTGTTCCACCCTTTCTATAAATATAGGTATATATGGATGGAACACTCCAGATAAATGTTAGCGGGCATCCGCGATCGGGGCTGTTCCACTAGCTCTATATATAAATAATCAATAAGTGGAACACTCCAGATGGTGATCGAGGCGCATGGGTGCCTATGGCTGTTCCACTGGCTCTATATATCAAGAATAAGAGGGAACATCCCAAATGGATATTGCGGACGGGATATGCCAAACTTAAGGGCGTAGCAGCCCAAATTGCTCTCATCCTGCACTGTACTAATGCAGCCATAGCCGATCGATTGCCCGATACATCTGTCAGTCCTGAAACATTGTCTACTGCGATCGCTTTTACTAAATGGCTGTTAGACCAAACTTTACTTGAGTATCAAAGAATCGGACTACTCGACGATCCAAAATTAAACCGGATCTTCAAATTTATCGATAAGTTCGATGGACGAGATTGGATTAATGCTCAGACTGTTAAAGCATGGTGGAGTGCGAAAACAAAACCAGGAGCCAATGAACTGAGGATGTTTATGGCTGAGACTGTGAGTTTGCATTAGTGACAAGTTAAGAAAATCAGAGAGTTGTCAAGAGGTTGAAGAAAAAGTGTCAAACTGTTGCTAGTCAAATGTTTGAGGCAGGCACCTGATGACTCGAAGCCGCAGAAGTAACCGAGACCACGCCAAAAAGCAGAATCAACCAGGGGTGGCAGATGAAGTCATCGAGGCTCAATTAGAGGCTTTGCTGACACCAGCGATATTTAATCAAAGTCTTTACTACCGCCAATTGGGGTTGAGAAATCGGCTCTTGAATTTACCATTAATGATGGCGGCAGTGCTAACACTACTATGGCGGAATGTGGCAGGAGTTAGAGAACTAACTCGGATGCTGGAGCGAGAAGGATGCTTATGGTGTCAACCCATTCAGGTCAGTCAACAGGCGATGGCACAGCGGTTTTTGACATTTCCGGCTGAGTTATTTGAAAGAACATTCAAGGAATTACTACCAGAATTCAGCCGCAAATGGCATAGTCGAAAACAGCGTCTATTACCGCCAAGTATTGAATTTGCGAAATCAAAATTTGAGAGAATCTGGGCATGTGATGGCTCAACGCTAGAAGCAATATTCAAGAAGTTAGAGAGTTTAGCCGATGTCCCAATTGGTAAATTAGCCGGAAAGATGGGAGTAGTGATAGATTTAATCACTAGACTTCCAGTAGAAATCTGGTTTAAAGAGAATGCTAAAGCGTCAGATATTAACTTTGAATCAGACATTTTAAATCTGGTGCAAGCAGGAACATTACTCTTACTAGATAGAGGCTTCTATCATTTTCAATTTTGGCAGCAATTAATTGATAAGAAAGCTCATGTAATTACCCGATTAAAGAAAGGTGCAGCATTTGAAGTTCAACGCATATATACTAATAGTTACAGTATCCGCGACCGATTGATTCAGATGGGTTCGGGAACAAAAAAGGCTCCATATATTACGCTTCGATTAATCGAAATTCGGTCAAAGACAATTTGGCATTCCTATCTAACTAGTGTAATTGACCCATCGATCTTACCTCCTTATGTAGTCGCTGATTTATATGGGAAACGGTGGCGAATCGAAGAAGCATTTAATACGGTCAAGCGATTATTAGGCTTGAGTTATTTATGGACTGGTTCGGTTAATGGTATTAAGTTGCAACTTTACTGGGCGGGAGACCCGTCCAGTGGGGTACTTGGCTATTTTATGCTGTTTTAGTAGACTTAGGTGATGCTGTTGCTGATGAAATGACTTTGCCCTTCGACCGGATTTCTTTGGAAATGATTTACAGAGGACTTTATCATTTCTATGTAGCTCATCACAAAGGTTTAGCGAACGACCCCATTAAATATTTTTCTGCTCCTGAAAATCAAGATCTAGGTGTTGTCAAAACTATCCGCAAACCCAATGTTAAGTTGATTATTGCCCCTTTTCCTGAACATAGGCATCCTGACGACCCATTTTTCTTTGAGCCGTCTCCTCAAACTCTCTTGACAGTTAGCTTACAGGCTTAACTTGTCACCGATGTATCAACATAAAGGAGAAGTAGATTTTTTAGAATGTCAATTACAGGGGATTGGCGGTATTAAACATCGGTGCTAGGCGGAGTCCAAGGGAGCATCCACTTTTGGCAGATTTGGTTAAATAGCTAATAAACCATTGAGATAAGCACAACGAACAGAGAGGATATGTTTAACATTATCAATCTTCCATTGTGCGCCATTCATTTTAATCCTCATCCCAATTTGTTTGATGGCTGATTCAACAGCTCCAGAACCAATAGAACACAGTTGTTCGGCTTGATAATAGCTGTAATTAACAATCCGAGCCTGATGTTTATCAAGATAAGCAATAAAGTTCTTGAATCTTCGGCTTTGGCAATGAGTAAACAAAGCCCTAGCTTTCGATACTAAACCCTGCCACAACAGCACTTTGGCAGCTTTAAGTCGTTTGAGAGAACCACCGACTTTGTAAAGATTTTCCACCAGATGAAACCAATCTAAAATCTCACACCGAGATAATTTGTCACTCCCAAATTCTCTGACTAAGTTCCAGACTCCATCATGACCATCACCCAAGCAAACTAGAGGGTTAACTAAATGTTGACTATTGACATAATCAACTAATGATTGATTCTCATCGAAAAAAGCCCCATAATAAGTGCCCTGCAACCGCACAGCCTTATAGTCTCGCCAATGACAACCAGCTTTAGGTTTACCCCTGAGCCGGACTTTACCACCGTCCACACTCACTTCTGAGACTGCTTGTTTGGCTTGCGGCAGTTGAAGATCTTGTGCCAAAACTAGTTTTTGTTGGGTTGAGTGGCCGACTTTGACTCCAGTTAATGCTTCAATTTCCAGTTCAGCATTTTGGTATGATTCGTTAGCTGATAGCCTTAAACAGCACTTTTGGAGTAGTGGACTCAATCGGCTTCGCGCTTCTAGTCCTAATCTCTGTACCTGCTTGGCTGTTAATTTTAGTTCTCCCACCAAACTAATGATTTTCCGAGGTTTACCTACTTTTGTGCCTGTCTTTTTTTTGATAAAAAAGCGGATGCAATCGCGCTGTAGGCGAGCGAAGCGAGACGTGTCGTTAGACG
>ENA-OFCD01001581-OFCD01001581.1-metagenomes-genome-assembly--contig:-NODE-1581-length-11130-cov-4.329120_pt1 | contig 11130 bp, 7 predicted proteins | sample MGYA00153392_OFCD01 | MGnify analysis MGYA00153392 | reverse complement strand
TAGCCTTTGGCAGGGCTTTAGACGGTAACTTAAATTGAGCCCAACCGACATCAGCGAAGGCGGGCGCCCACGCGGTCTCGGCCTTACGAACGATCTGGAAATTGATAAACCGCTCCCCTGGTTCCAAGGCACTCTTGAGAAACTTCGAAGCGACTTTGAATGGCGCAGTAGCTTGTGGTCCCACAGCGGGAAGCTTGACACGGCCATAGTCAAGAACTTCTCCTTCGACAGAGATACTCCAGGAGATCTCGTAGCCCTTCGAGTCGATAAAGAAATTTCGGTTCTTTATCTTGAATGTTCCAGCAGCAGCGCTCACTGCCGTAATGAGCAGGGGGGTGGCTATCGCCTTAAATTCAAGCATCGCTGGCTTTGGAGTACGGTCTGGAAAAACCATCCCATCGCAGCAGAAATTCCCATCATGGCGCTCTTCGCCAAAATCTCCACCGTAAGCCGAGCGCTTGCTACCATCGACGAGAGTCTGCTCAATTCCATGATCCCAGAACTCCCAAATGAAACCTCCCTGCAAACCGGGAAGAGTGTGAATCGCCTGCCAATACTCTGCAAGGGTTCCGTTGGAATTACCCATTGCGTGGGAGTACTCACACATAATCAGTGGTCGAATTCCAATGTTTGACTTTGCATAGGAGATAATCGCGTCGATTGATGGGTACATCGGACATACAACATCAGTGAGCGCAGGATTTGCAGTCCAGTAAGGGCGGATTGCTCCCTCATAGTGCAGCGGACGAGAAGGATCGAATTTGCGGACATAGGCTGCAGCTGCTTCATGGTTTAGCCCCGCACCAGACTCATTGCCGAGTGACCACATAATTACACTGGGGTGGTGAATATCGCGTTGGACCATCCGCGCGATGCGATCTACCCATGGAGTCAAGTAACGCTGGTCATTGCATAGCGAATCCTGAAAGGCATGAGATTCTATGTTGGCTTCACCGATGACATATAACCCCAGCTCATCTGCAAGATCGAGTAACGCCGGATCATTTGGGTAGTGGGCGGTTCGGACCGCGTTGAAATTAAACTTCTTCATCTCCACTAGGTCAGCCCGCATATCAGCCACACTCACAACGCGACCAGTCTTACGATTAAAATCGTGACGGTTAACTCCGTAAAAAATAACCCGTTGGCCATTGACGAGGAGATTCCTCCCTTTTATTGAGACATCTCGGAATCCAAGGCGTTGAGTAAAGCGTTCTATAACCGCGCCGGTTGGATCCTTGAGTTCAACGTGAAGGTCATAAAGGTTTGGCGCCTCCGCAGACCAGGCCTTGATATTTGGGAACTCTGCTTGTAGCTGCACCATTCCAGGCGTGGGTGGCTCAATCTGCTCAACAACCGCCATTACATCTGAAGGAACTTTTCCATCCCAGTATGTTCCGTGAAAGAAATTCTTGCTGATAGCTTGGATTTCGGCGGGCATCTCGGTCCACTCAATTCGTGGAGCACCTTGCAACGTTTTGCTCAAAGCTTTGCTCCGTCCAACACCCTCGACCTTAGCGCTGAGTGAATAGCCAATAAAACTGGCATCCTGGGCGGCAGAGATGAAAGCTCGGATATCTAAAGTGCCGGTTTTGCCGTCAGACTTTAAACCGACCGTGGGATAGAAACGAGCGACATGAACTCGGGGAGTAACAAATAACTTCACACTCCTGGTAATTCCACCATGCCACCATTGATCTTGATCCTCTATGTAGGTGGCATCCGACCACTTAACGACCTTAATCTGGACTCTGTTCTTTCCCGGATTTATGAAGTCGGAGATCTCAAAATCTGCGGCCAACCTGGAATCTTTTGCCATGCCCACTTCAACGCCATTTACCGAAAGGATAGCTACCGATTCAAAGCCACCGATCTGAAGCACGATTCGCTCACCCATCCAGATATCTAGCACGGTGAAATCTCGTTCGAATATGCCAGTTGGATTTAGGGCCGGTACAAAGGGAGGGAGTTCGTCGAAAGGCATCTGCACATTTGTGTAAATCGGACGATCCCAAAAATGGTGCGACTCTTCTTGTGCGGTCCACAGCCCAGGTACGGGAATTGTGGTCCAACTCCTACCTGGTTGATCATCTGGAGAACGAAGGAGTTGAAAGTCCCATTGACCATCGAGTGAGACAGAATCTTCGTGAACAATATTAAGCATTGGCTCACGATTGATTGATGTTGTTTCAGGGCTATTCCAATATTTCATTCATTTACTCCAAAAAACTTTAATAGTAGTATCTAGGAATTGGCGCTTTTGGCACTGAACCACTCTAAATCCCATCACTAATCTAGTAAAGGATGCGCCCTGCATGGGTAGCCCGCCAGGAGGAACTTTGGCCAGAACAGAAATCATCACGCTCTCTTCTTCCGTCAGTTCAATTATCTTTGATATCGCTGATAACAATTTAGTTATCAAACACTGGGGCGCTCCCATCACAAATGCGGGATCTGGTCTAAGAGCGGCAACGACCAAATCAGTTGCTAACAGCGGCTTCGATCAACCTCTCCCCTCCGGAGTCCTTCGCGAACACTCGCGAGGCTTCTTAGGGCATCCGACAATTAGCGGCCACCGTAACGGTCAAGCATGGTCAACCTACTTTTCACTTACAAAGATTGACCACAGCGAGAGGGATCTCACCGCACACTTTGCGGACGCCTCAGCTCAGCTCAAATTAACGTTGGCCTATAACCTCAATGAATTTGGAATCTTGAAGATAAGCGCAGAACTCACCAACTCTGGAAACGATTCTTACAATCTAGAGCAGTTCACCTACTGGCTACCACTCCCCGATCGTGCCAGTGAAGTTATGGATTTCACAGGTCGCTGGTCGCATGAACGCCATCCTCAGCGTAGTTCGATTCGCTACGGAGTAACCTCCCGCGAAATCCGAGAGGGGCGATCTGGACACGATTACACCATCGCTCAACTTGCTCTAGCGGGCGGCACAGAATTCGCCCACGGAGAAGTTTGGGGGCTCTCGGTCGCGTGGAGCGGTAATTCAATCCACCATATTGAACGCCTAGCCACAGGGGATATTTCAATGGGTGCCGGCGAGCTCTTAGAACCTGGCGAAATCATCTTGGCTCCTGGCGCTACTCACACCATTCCCCCGGTGATAGCGAACTACTCACATGAGGGTCTCGATGGATTAAGCCATAACTACTACCGCTGGTTACGCGCTCGCCCTAACCACCCCACCAATATTCGCCCCCGCCCAATGACACTTAATGTCTGGGAAGCCATCGAGTTCCACCACGACAGCGAGAAGATTAAGGCTATTGCCGATGTTGCCGCTGAGGTAGGTGTCGAACGTTTCGTCCTGGATGATGGATGGTTCAATCTGCGCCGCCACGATCGTGCTGGGCTGGGCGATTGGGTGGTAGACAAGAGCGTCTGGCCAGATGGATTAGCTCCTATCATTAAGTACATCAACGATAAAGGCATGGAGTTTGGCCTCTGGTTTGAGGGAGAGATGATCAATCCAGATTCTGATCTCTACCGCGCCCACCCCGAATGGATATTGCATGAGGCAGGACGTTTGCCACCACTCTGGCGCAATCAACAAGTCCTGGACATCACACATCCCAATGCGTATGAGCACGTCCTGCGCCAGACTGACGCGATTCTCTCCGAGTACAACATCTCCTATATCAAATGGGATCACAACCGGGTTCTCGTCGATGCTGGCCATTTGGGCCAAGCCGCTGTCCATAATCAAACTGCGGCCATCTATCGCCTATTCGCGGAACTTAAGACGCGCCATCCCAAACTCGAAATCGAGAGCTGCGCCTCTGGTGGGGCGCGTATTGATCTTGGAGTGATCGATTATGTCGACCGCTTCTGGACGAGTGATAACAACGATGCCCTTGAGCGTCAAATGATTCAACGCTGGACAGGCATTGTTATTCCACCCGAATTATGTGGTACTCACATAGGTCCACGCCCTGGCAATCAGACACGACGCGTTACCGATGTCTCTTTCCGAGCAATCACCGCACTCTTCGGCCATGCTGGTATCGAGTGGGATATCACTGGTGCCACAGCTGAGGAGTTAATAGTGATCAAAAATTGGATCTCGCTCTACAAGAGAAAACGTGGTCTTCTCCATAGCGGTAAGGCGATCCGCGTTGATCACCCAGATTCAAACTCCTTTATCTATGGCGTGGTGGCCCAGGATCGCTCTGAAGCGCTCTTTGCCATCGCTGCTCGAGATATGTCCGAATCAACTTTCCCCGCAATGGCAAGAATTCCAGGTCTCGATCCGCTGCGGATCTACCGAGTCAAGGTGATAACCGATGCTGGGCCAGGCAAACGGATGCAAAACAGTGAGCCGGGTTGGATGCAAATTGCCGAAGGCATCACCATGAGTGGAATGGAACTGGACAATATTGGCCTTCGCCCCCCAATCCTGCCTCCAGAGAATGCAATCCTGATTGAAATCACGAGTACAGAGTAAGTAGAGGCGGTGCTAACCCTTGGTAGAACCGAGGGTTAATCCTGCTACAAAGTGCCTACGCATGGCGAAAAAGACCAAGAGCGTTGGTATGAAGGCCATACATGCACCAGCCGCTAACAAGTTGTAATCGGTGTTGAACTCTCCTTGGAGGTTTGAAAGCGCCGCTGTTATCGGTCGCTTATTACCTGTCTTCAAAAGAACCACGGCCCAGAAAAAGTCATTGTAGATCCAGGTGGTCATCAATACGCCCAGAGATGCGAGTGCTGGACGAAGGAGTGGAAGAATAATGCGGAAGAAGTGATTCCAGACATTTGCGCCGTCAACAAGAGCGGACTCTGAAATTTCCTTTGGAATAGTTCGAAGGAAATTGGTCAGCACGAAAGTTGCAAAACCCACTTGAATCGCCACGTGCACCAGGATCAATCCCAATTGCGTGTCATAGAGAACACCATTGTTATTGATGAAGTGGGGGACGCGAATTTTCAGATAAATCCTAAAGAGTGGAATGAATAGCAGTTGAGGGGGTAGCAAATTACCAGCAGTAAAGAGCATCAACATTGGAACACTAAATCTTGACTCATATCGGCTGAGGACGAAAGCGATCATTGATGCTAGGAAGAGGGTAATTACGACCGCAGGAATCGCTACTTCGACGGAGTTGAGGAAGAAAAGCCACATCCGTGATTGCACAAAGGCGTGGAAGTAGTTGTCAAAAGTTAAATGGTTAGGCCAAGACATCACACCTTTGGTCACAACATCAGAAAAGGGGCGGAAGGACTGCAAAATAGTAAAGAGAATCGGAAGGACCCAAATCAACGAAAATACTGACAAAACTCCAATTGCTACGCGTTGGCCGGTCTTGCTCTTATCGCCGGTAACCATTTAATCATTTCCCTTGCTAAAGTTTTGATAGAGGTAGACCATAATCGGCCCTAAACAGATCACAAAGAGCAGTGTCGCGTAAGCAGAACCCCACCCAATGCGCGTTGACTCGCCTTGAATATTGTCGTAGACCAAGACGCCAAGGGTCTGAAGACCATTGGTACCACGGTTCAGAATAAAGACCAGGTCGAAGGCGCGAAGTGATTCGATGATCGTGACAACGACGATAATTACGTTAACCGGCCGAAGTGAAGGAATGATCACTCGGCGGAAGGTGTACCACTCGGTGGCTCCATCGATTGCAGAGGCTTCACGGAGTGATGGATCAACAGATTTCATCCCTGCTAAATAGAGCAACATGATGTATCCGATATGTCGCCACGAGGCGATGAAGAGAACTACCCAAATATTTTTATGAGGATCACCTAGCCACGAGACTGCGGTGTCTGCATTGGTGTTGCCAAGAATTGAATTAAGTACGCCATCAGTGCGGAAGATGTTATCCCAAATAATGCCAGTAACAGCCAGCGATATTACCAATGGAAGATAGAAGGAAGTCTGATAAAGCTGAGTTCCTCTCAAATTCTTATCGATGTAATAAGCGAGCAGTATTCCGAGAGGGGTGGCGACGAAGGCAAAGACTGCCAACCACAAGATGTTATTTCGAAGAGCGATTGGAAGGTTTTGATCTAATGTGAAAACTTGGCGATAGTTGGTGAAACCTACCCACTTGATGTCCTTAAATCCTCCGATACCATCCCAGAATGTAAAGGAGAGAAGGATGGTGCACACGGCAGGGACCCACACAAAGAGGATATGAAGGGCAGTTGGGAAACCTACGAACGCGCCCAGGGTAAATCGATCGCTACCACTAAAATTATGGGAACCCTTTTTCTTCTTCTTCTTCGCGGGTAGTACGGCTACCTGAGGTTTATCTAAAACGCTCGTCAATTATTTAATCCCTCTCCTGGTCCATTCGTACCCAAATAAAAATAGAATTTCCGCTGACGAGATAACTCGCCAGCGGAACTCCTTATTTACTGCTGAACTTTTCCCCTTTAAGCAGGAGATAGCGCATCCCATTGTGCTTTGAGATTTGTAGCGATTGCCTTTGGATCTCCGCCAGTGAGGAACTTCTGGAGGGCTGGTCCAAAGATTGGTCCTGCAAAATCGGGACGTGAGTCACGATCGAAGAACTGAGCAACATGCTTGGTGCCTTGAACCAACTTAACCTGTGATTGAATAAATGGATCACTCGGTACCGAAGAGTTCTTACTGGCAAACAACGAAGGAGAGATAGCTTGAATAATTCCGGAGAACTTGGTGGAACCAATGAACTCTAGGAGAGCATTAGAAGCGGCCATGTTGGTAGTGGCGGAGTTCGAAGCTAGGACGCCATCGATAGGAGCATCGATTGAGTCGGTTCCATTCGCAGGATTAATGATTGGGAATGGGAACAAACCTAGATCTGGATAATCCGCCTTTGGATATAGCCCGCTTGTGAAGGAGCCCATAATGATCATGGCAGCCTTCTTTTGAATCACAAGCTTGCCGGCATCCTGATCTCCAAGATCAAGTGGGTGTTTGCTCATGTAAGGACGCAGCGCAGCCCAATTAGCAAAGACCTTTTGTACTCGTGGATCGGTCCAAGATGCACGTCCGGCCGTTAGGTCGATGTGGAACTTGTAACCATTGGTACGCATATTGATGATGTCGAAGACACCTTGTGCTTCCCATCCACCCTTATCGGCCTGAGCAATCGGGGTGTAACCCTTCGACTTAAAGACTTTACAAGCGTTGATTAGATCTGCAATGGTCTTGATTGAAGCTGGGTTAACTCCAGCCTTCCTCCAGACAGACTTGCGATAGTGGATTGCCCATGGATACCAGTCAGTTGGCACCAAGTACTTCTTGCCATCTAGCCCAGTTGAAGCACCCGCGAAACCAGCGGTGTAGTTCGAGCCGATCTTCTTCCACACATCGTCAATCGGGGTGAGCAGGCCCTTTTTGGCGAAGAACTGCATCCGGTAACCAGAGAACCAGTCGAAGACATTATCAGGGGTACCTTGAAGGTAGGAGTTGATGTTGTTCTGGAAATTATTATGATCAACAACGTTAAGTGCAACGTTGATTCCTTCAGTCTTAGCAGCGGCTGTCCAGGCAGCATCTTGCTCTGGGCCAGGACCATTCGAGTTATTTGAACCGAAGCTGACGTTGAGGGCATCAGCTGCGCTTGCGGCAGAAGAACCAAGTGTTGAAGCACCTACGCCACCAACTGTAAGAGCTGCTGCGCCGGCTGCGGCGCCCTTAAGGACGGAACGACGTGAAACTTCGTTCTCGGTGATGATTTCTTTCATGTTTTTCCTATTCTCTTCTAAAGAAGTTATTGAAAAACGACCCCACCTGCATAGGGGAGACACCCGAAACCTAACCCCGCGTCAAGGGTTTTACAAGGAAATTTAGATAACGAAGAGATAACTAATAAGGCAGGTAGTCAAAGGAGGAAATCAGGTCACGACTTGATAACAATCAGTAAACCACAGCGCGAAATACTCCTGAAACGATGAGATTGCCCCTAAGGTCCCGTAACTCGACCAAGGTGACTACGGCGCCCGTCGGCATATCCGCTGAGCAGAGACCTAGATATTTTGCGCTCTGATGTGGCTGTAGCACGAGATTTAACGTGGTCCGACAATAGTTCACTCCGTTGCCCATACGAGCGGGGTCCGCGGGTCCAAACTTTTTGCCTCCACTCAGGACAAAGTCTGGAGTTGCAGAAAATCTTTGCACCAGATTGCTCTTGTTCTTGAGGTCAATATTAATATGACAGACCGCGCCCCGGCAGGTCATTGGCTCTTGGGGGGCAACAACTGTCACCTTGAAGCTAGAACTTGAACCATTGTCCTTAACCGCTTGAAGGTGGTGGATTTCAATCCGCACACCGGCGGCAATAAAGAGAATAGTAAAAATTCCAATTACTGAATTACGAATTAGATGTCGCGAAAGTGCATACCTTAATTTACTAACAAATCGAGTGTCTTCAGCCTTTGATCCAGGAGCTAATGAATCATCGATAACCTCACCGCAACTCTTACAGTAGTAGGCCTCCCGGGCAACCTTGGCTCCACATTTATTGCAAAGCATGTGCGGCAACTTGGATTTGAACATGAATGAATTATCGCAGAGGTCAAAGTGGAAATTATGCGGGGTGGCTCGGTTTTTTAATAGGTAATTTGAGTTCCAACCGCAATCCACCGAGGCTACTCTTACTAAGTCGCATCGAGCCATGGTTGCGGTCAACGACGCTGCTGATAATGCTTAACCCCAAACCAGATCCACCACCTTCAAAAGAGCGCTGTGAAGTAAATCGTTTCAAAGCGCGAGATTTCCCAGGATACTCACCTAATCCAGGTCCACCATCCTCAACTACGACCACGATCTCGCCGCCAGACTTCCACACAGAAACGGTGACAGGAGCGCTCACTGGAGTGTGACGGCGGATATTTGAGAAAATATTAGCAATCGCTCGCTCGATCGACTTGGCATTGGCGGTTATCACGACATCTGACTCAAGCTCAATAGTGACTGCCCGCGACGGCTGAAGGGCTTGCAGGACCTCGACCTGGTCTCGCAGAATGGCGGTGATGGCGACTTCCCCATTTTCTTCACTCCCAACCTCTCCGACCTCGGCCAAAAAGAGGAGATCTTTGATGATTGATTCCATCCGAAAGATTTGAATGGCTGACTTTTCTAAGTATGCGCCTTTCTTCTCTGGCTCGGGAGTAGCTTGAGCCAACTCCAGATATCCCTTCACAACAGTGAGTGGTGTCCGCAATTCATGCGAGGCATCTCCGAGAAATTGTTGCATGGCACGGCGCTGTTCCTCAATGAGTCGACTAACCTGATTGAGTTTTCCATCGCGCCTAAAAACCAGGAAAGCCATTAGGCCCGCGATGAGATCAATCGCCAGTATGAAAAGAAGGAGTTCTCGAGTAAGCATTGCGACGTCTTTATCGATCGCTGCTCTGGACTCTCCGAGAATTAATTTTTTACCGCCCGACATCTGGAAGGTGCGAATACGAAGATCAGTCCCGAAGTTGAATGCATCATGTCTCGCTTTACTCAGCAGAACAGAATTTGGAAGCCCAGAAAAATCTGGGCCGTTAATTGTCAAAACGGTTACCAAACCCGTCTCTGTGAGGTACTCCACAGTAAGCGGTATGGAAGAGACCTGGGCTAGGTACTGTGCGACCTTCAGTGGATCTTCTTTAGTCGTATCCAGCCCTTTAATAATTGAGTCGAGTGAGTCATCTACAAGATTGATCTGACTAGTTTGATACTTGGCTATGGCAAAATAGCCAATCATTGCCGAAGAAATAGTCACGAAGAGAAATATGGCAACAGTGACTCGGAGGACTAACCTCATCCCCTTTCGACAATCTGAAAACCGACCCCACGAATGGTCCTTATCCCTTCAAATCCATTGCGATGTAGCTTTTTACGAAGGTATGAAATATAAGTTTCCACCACTGTTGAGTTGTTTTCAAAATCGATACCCCAGATTGCATTGAGAAGGGCATCCTTCTTAACAACTTTGTTCTTTCGTTCAACTAAATATTGCAAGAGGTTGTACTCAGTCGGAGAAAGGTCAACGTTAACGTCCTCATGTTGTACTCGATGTTGATCCAAGTCAATCATGATGGGTCCACACCTTAAGATGTTTCTCTGTTCTTGACTCTTGGTGCGCCGTAAAATCGCTTCCACTCGCAGTGCCAGCTCCTCGATACTAAACGGCTTTGTGACGTAATCATCGGCGCCTACCCGAAAACCTTGATGGATATCATCCTTCTCACGTCTCGCACTTAAAAGAAGTGCAGGGGTCAGATCTCCACCACTACGCACCTTTTCAAGGAGCACTAAACCATCGATTTTAGGCATATTTATATCAAGCACATAAAGATCAAATTTCTGCTTGCGGATGAGGGCAAGTGCCTCTAGCCCGTCGACTGCGAATGTGACTTCATAACCCTCCAGGTCCAAGACATCGCCAACGAGTTCGCGCACCCCGGACTCATCGTCGACCACGAGTATCTGAGCCTTTTTCATGTCTGATAAGCCTAACTTTCCAAGAGGGACCCGCAAGGGGCTGACAAACTTTTCACACGGATCTCACAAGGTCACCTCGGATGATAATGCCATGGGAACAGAAGCTCCCAGTGTTTAGGTGAAGTTAGCCATAACACTAGCTCTAACTAAGGAAGAGAATATGACCAGAGATCTAAGAAAGCAGATCGTTGCCGTGACCTTGGGTGCAGCCATGCTGCTCGGTCCAACCACAGCCTTCGCTAATACGACTCACTCGCCAAATACCTTATCTGCTTTAGATAAGGCCAAAGTTAGCGCCGCCGATATGGCTGCGTATAAGGCAGCTGTCGCCGCCTACCGCGTAGCGTTGAAAACTTGGCAAGAGACCCGCAATAAGGCTCAATCAGATTACAAGGCATCAATCGTCGCCTACCGCGCTGCGATTAAAGCCAATCACGCATCTCGCAAGCAAATTGAAGTCACATTCAATACTGCTGTTAGCGCAGCTAAGGCTGCGTATGAGACCGCCACCACCGGGAATGTAACAGCAGCTGCTCGCCAAGCAGCCCTCAATGCTCGCGTGGCTGCTGTTGCCGCGGCTACCAATGTTCGCGCCGCTGCGATCATCGCGCTCCCAACTCTCCCAACGAAGTTACTTGCTCCGACTGTCGCACCTAAGCCAGTAGCGCCAGCCAAGCCA
>ENA-OFCD01001580-OFCD01001580.1-metagenomes-genome-assembly--contig:-NODE-1580-length-11131-cov-3.512189_pt1 | contig 11131 bp, 9 predicted proteins | sample MGYA00153392_OFCD01 | MGnify analysis MGYA00153392 | reverse complement strand
CGCTCTCGCGCCTCGATCCGATGGCGGCCTACCTCCACGAGGTCCACCGTCACCCGCTGCTCACGCCGGAAGAGACCCACGACCTCGCGGCGAAGTTCATCACGTCACAGGATCCGGCCGTCGCGGCGCGTCTCGTCACTGCGAACCTGCGGTTGGTCGTGAAGATCGCGTACGAGTATCGGCGTGCCTACAAGAACATCATGGATCTCGTGCAGGAGGGCAACATCGGCCTGATGCAGGCGGTCAAGCGCTACGATCCCTACCGCGGCGTGAAGCTCTCGTCCTACGCGGCATGGTGGATCCGCGCGTACATCCTGCGGTTCATCTTGAACAACTGGCGGCTCGTGAAGCTCGGCACCACGCAGGCCCAGCGGAAGCTCTTCTTCAACCTACGCAAGAAGAAGGCGGAGCTCGCGCAAATGGGCGTGGAGCCGACGGACGCCGAGATCGCCAAGCACCTCAACGTGCCCGAGGCCGACGTGACCGAGATGGACGCGCGTCTTCAGGCGAGCGAGAAGTCTCTCGACGCGCCAATCGGCGACTCCGATGGGCGTTCGATCTCGAAGATCGACACGATGGCGAGCACGGTCGAGAGCCCCGAGGCGCTCATGGCCGACGGAGAGCTCCAGGCCCTGCTCAAGAACAAGCTCGGGGAGTTTCGCAAGACGCTCGTCGGCAAGGACAAGGAGCTCGCGATCTTCGATCACCGCTTGGTCGCCGATGATCCGCTCACGCTCCAAGAGCTCGGCGACAAGTTCGGCATCTCGCGCGAGCGCGTACGGCAGCTCGAGCAGCGCATCACGGGCAAGCTGCGCGAGTACTTGCGTGAAGAGATGGGCGACGCCGCGGAGCTATGACCTCGCCTGTCGGCACGTGCTACGTCGTGGCGACGCCGATCGGAAATCTGGGTGATTTTTCGGCACGCGCAGTGGAGACCCTGCAGAGGTGTGCCGTCATCGCGGCAGAAGATACGCGCCGAACACGACAGCTGCTGTCGCACTTCGGCGTGACGGGCAAGGACCTCATCGCCCTGCACGAGCACTCGAGCGCGCGTGATGTGCTGCGGGTGATCGAGCGACTGCGCGCCGGAGAAGACGTCGCGTTGGTGACGGACGCAGGCACTCCGGTGGTGAGCGATCCGGGGGACGCTTTGATCGCGGCTGCCGCGGAGGCCGGCGTTCGCGTGGTTCCGATCCCCGGTGCGTCGGCGGTCCTTGCGGCGCTCTCCGGCAGCGGATTCAGCGGGGGATTTCGCTTCATCGGCTTTCTTCCGCGCGAGCCACGCCCGCGCGCGGTGGCGATCGCGAAGGCGTGTGACGAGCCCGACGCGGTCGTCTTGTTCGAGTCCGCAAATCGTTTGGTAGAGACGCTGAGAGAGCTCGCCGCAGCCACTCCTGCGCGTCGCGCGTGCGTCGCGAGAGAGCTCACCAAGATGCACGAGGAGTTCGTGCGAGGCACCCTGGTGGAGCTCGCCGCGCTCTCTCGCGAGTGGATGGGCGAGATCACGATCGTGCTGGGCGCGCATGATCCGGGCTCGCGAGAGGCGACGATTGACGACGCATCCATCGACGCCCGCATCGACGAAGAGCTGCGCGCGGGCACTCACCCGAAGCGCATCTCGGAGATGATCTCCGCCTGGAGCGGCCGCCCCAAGCGTGAGATCTACGAGCGCGTCGTCCGCAAAAAAGGATAACGTTCGCGCACCATGGCACTCGACCTATCCATCGTCGGCAAACCCAGCGAAACCTTCCATCACTCGTACTCGTGGAAGGACGTCGTCCTCTATGCGCTCGGCATCGGCGCCAAGGTGAACGAGCTCGACTTTTTGTACGAAGGGCACGGGCCCAAGGTCGTGCCGAGCTTCGCGGTCGTCCCCACGTTCGCGCCTCTCTTCGCTTCGCTCGGAAAGACCGGCGGCGATCTCGCGATGGTGGTGCACGGCGCGCAGAAGGTCGTCATTCACAAGCCGTTCGCCGCCGCCGGCACGCTCTCGACGGTCGCCACGGTCCGCGGCATCTACGACATGCGCAAGTTCGCGAGCGTCTTGATCGACACCGAGACCAAGGACGAGAAGAGCGAGCTCGTGTGCTCCACGACTTGGACGATCATCTATCGCGGCGCAGGCGGCTTCAACGGCGAGCCGCCGCCGAGGGAGCCCAGCGGGATCGACGTCCCGAAAGGCACGGAGCCGACGTTCCGCGTCGAAGAGGCGACCACCAAGGAGCAGGCGTTGCTCTATCGCCTCTGCGGGGATCTCAACCCGCTCCACGCCGATCCGGAGTTCGCCAAGAAGGTCGGGTTCGAGCAAGGACCGATACTGCACGGCCTCTGCACCTATGGTCACATGGTTCGACACGCCGCGATCGGCGCTTGCGGCGGAGACCCCACCAAGCTCACCGCATTCGAGGCCCGCTTCTCCAAGCCAGTTTGGCCAGGCGACACGTTAGTGACCGAAGGCTGGGTCGTCGCGCCCGGCAAGATCGCGCTGAGCATGAAGGTCAAAGAGAAGAACGAGGCAGTGCTCGCGAGCGCATGGGCGACGTTCGCCTAGACGCACTCGCGGCCGACACATAGTCTGGGACGATGCAAAAGTTCCGTCTCGTCACTCGCAGCGACTTCGACGGCTTGGTCTGCGCGATGCTCCTCAAAGAGCTGGGCATGCTCGAGGACATCAAGTTCGTGCATCCCAAGGACATGCAAGACGGCAAGGTGGAGGTCGGACCGAACGACATCACGACGAACGTGCCTTATTGTGCGGGCGTTCACCTCGCGTTCGATCACCACGCGTCGGAGGCCGTTCGCGTGCAGGGCAAGCCCGACAACCACGTCATCGACCCGAAGGCGGAGTCTGCAGCGCGTGTCGTGTATGACTTCTATGGTGGCCGATCGAAGTTCCCGCGCATCACCGAAGAGCTCATGGAGGCCGTGGACAAGGCGGACTCGGCGCGCTTCTCGCGCGACGAGATCCTGAAGCCGACGGGCTGGGCGCTCCTCAACTACCTCATGGACCCACGCACTGGGCTCGGCCGTTTCCGCGAGTTCCGGATATCGAACTATCAGCTCATGATGCAACTCATCGATGACTGCCTCACGAAGACGGTCGACGAGGTGCTGGCGACGCCAGACGTCAAAGAGCGCGTGGACCTTTACATGGAGCACGCGGAGCGCGCGAAGGAGCAGATCGTCGAGCGCTCCACTGTCCACGGCAACCTGGTCGTGCTCGAGCTGCGCAAGGACGAGACGATCTGGGCGGGAAACCGCTTCATGATTTATGCGATCTTCCCGAAGACCAACATCTCGATCCATGTGATGTGGGGGCTCAAAAAGCAGAACACCGTGTTTGCGACGGGCAAATCGATCATCAACCGAACGTCCAAGACGAACATCGGAGACCTGATGCTCGAGTACGGAGGCGGCGGACACGACGCCGCGGGAACCTGCCAAATCGACAACGACAAGGCCGACACCGTGCTCGCCGAGCTCATCGCCAAAATCACCGCCGACGGCTGAACGCAAGCCGCCGAGAGGGATTCACAATAAGTTCAGAAGATCAAAGTTGGCGAGCCGGTCGAGGGGCCGCTGCTACTTCAGGATTTCAACAAGCTCCGTCCCCCCGAATCCACCTTTCGATCTTCCAGCTCTTTTTGTGAGAGTCTCTGTTGGCCGATCATCGCTTCTTCGGCTCGCCGAACAAGTCGAGCTGGTCGGCGCTCACCGCTTTCTTCGTCTTCGTCTTCGTCTTCGGAGGTAATGGCTCTTCGCGGTGGCCGCTCTCCACGTGCGATGCGTAGATCCGCGCGACGGTCTCGAGCGTGTCGATCTCGGTCGGGTTCTTGTCGCCGCGCACGCGAACGATGCGTGGAAATCGCATGGAATAGCCGCTCTCGTGGCGATCGGAGCGTTGCAGTCCGTCGAACGCGACCTCGAGTACGATCGTCGGCGTGACCTTCCGCCAGCCGCCGCGTTGCGAGATCGTCAAGGCCTCGAACGTTGGCGTGAGCTCGGCGATCTCTACGTCGGTCAAGCCGCTATAGGCCTTTCCCACGTCGACCAGCTCATCGCCCTTTGCGACAGCGAACGTGTAATCGCTAATCACGTCCGCGCGCTTGCCGTGGCCTTGCTCCACCGCGGTCACGACGACGTCGAGCGTAGCTGCCGCGTGCTTCACCTTGAGCCACGAGGCTCCGCGTGCGCCTGCCTCGTAGGGTGCGTCCGTGCGCTTGAGCATCACGCCTTCGTGCCCACGCGCGCGCGCCGCCGTGAACGCACTCTCCAGCTCCCTCTCGGACGCGACTGGCCAATAGGGATTGACGCGTAGTGGGTAGTCGGAGGCGAGCGCCTCCAGTCGCTTTCGCCGCTCGGTCCACGGCAGCTCGATGAGCGACTCTCCGTCATGGAACAAAATGTCATAGGCGAAGAACGCGGCGGGGACCTCGAGGAGCAATGACGGCTCCGGAGACTTTCGGCCGAGCCTGGCTTGGAGGGCCTGAAAGGGGCGGGGGCCGGCGTCTGCGTTCACGGCCAAGATCTCACCGTCGAGCACGACGTCCATCATCCTTTGCAGCGCTCGGACGACGTCGGGGAACGCGCCGGTGATCGTGCCTTGTCCGCGACCGAACAACACCACCTTGCCTTCGAATGCGTGGAGCTGCGCGCGCACGCCGTCGAGCTTGTCCTCCACGATCACTCGCCCCCAATCGACGGGTGCCTTCGAGGCTTCGATTGGGCTCGCGAGCATAGGCTGCACCGGATGTCCGAGTACGAGCCGAGCGTTGCCGAGGCCTCTGTCATAGGCCAATCGCGCGACCACTGCGGCGTCCGACACGAGCGCATGCGCGCGCCGAACCTCGTCGTGGTCTGCGCCGAACGCCTTGCTGATCGCGAGCATCACCACGCCCTCGACGACCCCGGTACGCGCCTCGCCGAGCAGCGTCTTGGTCAGGTACTTTCCTAGGCGAGGCGACGCTGCGCTGAGCGCGTTGGTGAGGAGTCGCGCCTTCGTCCCTCGCGATCCTGCCCTCGCGAGCGCATCGAAGAGCTCGCTCACGTCCGCGGGGGAGAGCCCCGCCCCGCTCTTCGGACGCTGCGCCAAGACGAGCTCAGCGGCGTCTCCGAGGTCACCCGTGCGCCTCGCCTCCGCGGCAATCTCCTCTTCCGAGACTCCGCTCGCCGCCGACAGCGCAGGCATCAACATTCGCCATCCAACGGCCGCGGTGCGCTCGTCGAACGGCGCGAAGGCCTGCGCCAGCGCCACCCTCACGGCCATACGCAGCGCGGGCTCGTCGCGCACGGCCGCATCAAGGAGGGCCTCCGCGATCGCGTCGACCTTCGCGTTTCGCGATGACGTCGCTCGAGCCGCATCCAAAGCCTCCGCAATACGCTCCATCGGCGCCAGCGTACCACCGAGCCGAAAGCCACCTGGAAGAGGACCCCAACCGGCGGAGCCGTGCGGCGTTTTTCTCGGGACTGCCCGCAGACCTCCCAACTACCGATTATCGAAACAACCCATCACTCAGGCAAGGCGGGCGGGCCCGACAAAAGCGCTGCGCGGTCCGCCGAGCCAAACCCCCCGCGAACAGGCGCCCCAACCGCCCGCGCGCAGCGCCTAATCAATTACAAAGGCTAGTGCAGTTAGGCTGCGCCCGCAGGCAAGACAGCCCGACCGGCGAGGCCGAGAGCATCGTCCACCCGGGTAGCGCGCCATCGAAGCCGAGCGCGTCCCCAATCAATCCGCAGTCGCCTTTGCCGAAGAAGACCGCAAAGCCAGCGCCGTCGGCAGTGGGCGCGAACGCGAACGCAGAGCGGCGCTCGGGCGACGCCTTGTCGATCTTCGTGAAATCAGCCGCGAAGACACACGTCTGCTTGGACGGCGTTTGCAGCTTGTCTCCGAACGGCAAGCGCGACCACGCGACCGTGGCGATGTCGAACGCCCAGATCTCGTTGGTGTTGCCCACTGCGCCGTCGTCATGTCCGCCGAACGCGAGAAGGCGCTTGTTCACCGAGTCGAACGACATTCCGAAGTTGATGCGTCCGTTGGCGAGCGCCTTCGTCGGCATGAGCTCGGTCCACGCCGACGCCCTCAAGTCGAGCGCCCAAATGTCCGTGAGGAAAGGGCCCGTGAACGCGTTGGCGTCGCCGCCGCTCGCGACATAAGCGGTTTGCGAGGCCGAGTCGATCGCGAGCGAGTGGAACAGTCGCGCGGGCGGCTTCTTCGCGGTCTTCACGGCCGACCATGCGAGTGAGTCGAGATCGAGCGACCAAGTGTCGTCGAGCGGAGTGAACGAGAGGCCGTCCGTGCTCGCGTTGCCGCCGAACAAAACGAGTCGATTGCCAGTCGTGTCGATGGCAGCCGCGGCGTTGGAACGCGCCGACGGTGGCGTGCCCGTCGTCATCAGCTGCGTCCACGCCTGCGCCTTGAAGTCGAACGCCCACGTGTCATTGAGCGCGGTGTAGGGACCACTCGCCGCCTCGCGCCTGCGTCCGCCGAAGAGGATCGCGCGATTGTGCGCCACGTCGCTCACGAGCACATGACGCGAACGCGTGCTGGGGTTGGCGCCGCCTTCGATGGGGATCCAAACGCTGCAAGAGCGGTCGAACACCCAGGTGTCGCCGACGTGCACGTGACTGGGTGAGCCCGCGCACGGAGCGTTGCCAGTGTCGCCGCCGAAGAGGAGCGTAAGCTTGCCGCTAGCGTCGAGCGCGGCCGCGGAGTCCCCGCGCGGTACAGGTGCACCCTTGGCCGTTGCGCACTTCGGCGCGGCATCCACACGGCCTCCGTCTACGTCCGGCGCCGGTGCGCCTCGAGCGATGTCGGAGCTACAAGCAGCGACGAAACCAGCAAGGAATAGGGCCGCCGCTGAAGCTCGAAGAGAGATGCTCACGCTTCTTCGTATATCACGCTCAGGGAGCGATGACCTCTCCGAAGCTCCACTCGATCGCAGGTGCCTTGAAGCGCCACGGCTTTGCCAAGCCCTTTTGGGCCGCCTTGCGCACGTTCGGATCTCCAGAGAGCGCGATTCGATAATCGCTTATCGCGCGCTCGCGCTCGCCCGTGACGTCAAGCACACGACCACGCCAGAGATGAAACTGCAAACGACGCTCGAGGACGGCGTGACCCAATCGAATGGCGTCCTCGAAGCACACGAGCGCTGCCGGCCAGTCACACGCCGTGATCGCCAAGAGTCCATCCACTTGCGCGTAGGCGCTCTGCATTGGCGTGAGCGCTCGCGCTGTCGCGAGGCACCTCCGCGCCTCTGGCAAATTGCGCTGATCCTCGTACGCCTCGTACGCCTCTCGATAGGCGTCGAACGCGGCGATCGAGGTCCCGTCCATTCGCGCGCCGCCCGTGAGTGGAGGGACGTCGAGACGCGCCGTCTGGCTGCTGAGATCGAACGGAAAATAAGGGCGATTGCTCACCGGAGGTCGACCCGACGCGACGTAGACGAGTGATCGCTCGGCGTCGAACACGACGCTCGCCACGGTGGTCAGTGCCGAGATGCAGTGCGTGAGCCTGCACGCGCCGTCGACCTGACCGAGCACGCCGGCGATCACGTCCTCGTCGATGTTGCCGTGCGCCTGCGCCAAGCGCTCGTTGGCTACGCAGTAGCGCGTCGTGTTGTTGCGCCAATAGCCAGGATAGAAGTCCACCTCGGTCTTCGTGAGCTCTTCCTTCACGTAGATATTCGAGTATCCATAGTGGTCAGTCTCCGGCTCGAACGCCGCACGCCGCTTGCTCGTCACCTCGTAGATGAGAGCCTTCTTCTCGCGAGCGCTCGTCACGACGTAGGTCCACGCGCCGTTGGCGATCTTCTTGCCACTGATCGTCACGTCGAGGTGCTTCCACTCTCTCGTCCAGTGAGCGCGCGTAGCGCATGACCTCGTCGCCGACGATGCCGACGGGCATCCCGCCGATATCGAAGTCGGTGCAGGCGATGTGCTGATGAACCACGAGCGTGAGCCCCGAAGCGTTCATCGCGGTGATGCCGCCGAACAAGATGCCCGCAGACGTGATCGCGACGTAGCGTTGGCCATCCTTGGGAGCGTGAAAGGCGACTACCTGCTCGCGGTCCCAAGCGCCGACGCCTTGGTAATCGAAGTTGCGACCGTGCAGCATCCGCCCGTGCTTGGTCGCATCGCCCCACGCGATCGCGCTCGTGCAGCCGAACGTCGGCACGCCGTGTCGCGCTCCCAGCGGGGCTTTGGCGAGTTTCTTGTAAACGCTCGCGACCCAGAGGTACGTCTCGGGCATCGTGACCGCGCGCATCAGCTCGCCGCGCGGGATGCCCGCCCCGTCGGCGAGGCCCTCGAGTCCGCGTCGCGCGCGCATCGGGAAGCGTGACGCGATCTTCCTGCCGACGGTGAGCCCGAGACCCACACCGAGCGCGCGTGCCGCAGAGGCGGCGCTCTCTCCGAGCGCTCCCGTCGAGACGAGCTTCTCGATGTAGCGCGCGAAATACGGCAGCGGCCCTCGACCGATCGCGTCTTTGAGCAACAGCCCGTGCGCGAAGCCCATTTCGTAGTCGTCGCCGTCCAGTCTCAACACGTGGAAGCCATGCGAGCGCTCGTAGCGCGGAAGGGGCGCGGTCATCATGCGCGACCATAGCCGAAACTGGCCGACCATCGCACCCAACGGGACGACCTACCAATACACGACGGTCGACATCTCCGTGGACAGCATGGCCCAGGGCAAGTGCGACAACGGTTTACACACCATCAAGAGCGATGCGCCCTTCGGTTTGACCGTTTGGGGATGGGACCAATATTGCTCGTATGCCTACCCGGCAGGGGCCTCGTCGTACCCGCCGTTCCGCACTAACTATTCGCGCTGCGCGTGGCTAGAAAAGGGGCACCGGCTGTTGGGGTAGGGTGGCTCGGCGGACCGCTCATGGCTTTGGGTTGGGGTTTTGGGTTTGGCAAAACGCCGCGCGCTCCGGTCCGTTGGTCTGCGAAGTGAAGCGGTGCGCCGGACGTTGCATCGCGGGTGGCGGGGGAGGAATGTGAGGTGAGTTCCGACCGACAGCCCGTGTCGAACTGCCAGTGATAGGACGACCTCCCTATCCCTTTTGCCACCCGCGACCGGATTGATCGGCGGAGCCGTGCGGCGTTTTTCTCGGGACTGCCCGCGGACGCACCCCAACGCCATCATCGAAAGAGCCTCTCTGAACGCGAGAGGGGGCGGGCCCGAGAAAAGCGCTGCGCGCTCCGCCGAGCCACACCCCAAAAGTCTAGCGGGTGCCCCCCTCGCCCCGCGCGCAGCGGGTAAACGAATTAGCGTTTGCCGAGCACAGCCTCGACCAATGCACGGTCCCCCTGAAGCGCAACTCGTTGCATATAAAAGGCAAGCCCGCGCTTACCTCCAAGCTCCTCCCCGGACCCCGCCCGGCCGGGGCCACCGTGGATCATCGAAGGCATCACAGTGCCCGGCGGAATGGCCTGCCCCGCGATCTTCTCGGACCCGATGGTCACGCGACCATGAAACGGCGCAATGCCAAGTACCGTGTTGCGGACGAAGTCCTTGTCATCGGAGTACACGCTCGAGACGAGACCACCGCCGCCACCGCACACGAGAGCGCTCACGGACTCCGCGGTTCCGTCATAGGCCATGATCGTGGCCACCGGACCGAACACCTCGTGCGCGTGAGCCACATCCGTGACGGCCGGTGAGTCGCTGACGAGCAGCGTGGGTGCGACGAAATAGCCCTTGTTCTTTGGCGCCCCGATGCCGTCGACCGGATCTGCGCCGCCGCAGACGATCTTCGCGCAGGTCGCCAACTTGCCAATGCCAGCGCGTACGTCGCGGAGCTGTTGGGCGGTAGCCACGGGTCCCATCGTGACGCTCTCGTCGGCGGGATTACCCACTTTGATACTTGCCAATCGCTCCATGAGGAGCGCGACCACGTCGGAGACCTTGTCTTTGGGGACGTAGACACGGCGAATGGCGGTGCACTTCTGGCCGGCCTTCTGCGTGATGTCGCGGAAGACGTCGCCGACGAAGAGGTTAAGCGTCTCGGCGCCGGCGCCCACGTCGGGACCGAGGACCGCGGCGTTGAGGCTGTCGGCCTCTACGTTCACGCGGACGTTCTGGCTCGTGACCGTCTTGCCCGAGCGGAGGAGCGTGCCCGTGTCGCTCGAGCCGGTGAACGCGAGGACGTCTTGTCCGGTGAGCTGATCCAGCAGGTTTCCCGCGCTTCCGGCGATTAGCGACAGAGCGCCCTCCGGCAACACCGTCGCCTCGATCAGGATCTGGGTGATGCGCCAGGCGACCACGGCGGTGCTCGTCGCGGGCTTGCTGATGACGGGCATGCCGGCGAGCCACGCGCACGCGGCCTTCTCGGCGAGACCCCACGCAGGGAAGTTGAACGCGTTGACGTGCACGGCGACGCCGCGACGAGAGACCCAAGCGTGCGCGCCGTAGAGGCGAGGTGAGCGGGCGAGCTGGAAGGCCTCTGCGTCTTCGATGACGTGGGTCGCGCCCAGCTGGCTGCCGAGGTCGCCGTAGTATTGGAGAGTGCCTGTCGCTCCGTCGATATCGAACTTCGCGTCGGAGCGCGTGTTGCCTGCGTTCTCGACGGCGAGCTTCATGAGCTCGTCGCGGTGCGCGTGGATCGCCTTGGCGGCGGCCTTCAACAGCTCCGCGCGCTCGGCGAAGCTCAATGCGCGCAGTGCAGGGCCGCCCTTGTCGCGTGCGTGCGTGAGGGCCTTGCCAAAGTCGAGGCCGGCGGTGCCCGTCTTGGCGACGACCTCTTCGGTCGACGGATTGAACAGATCGGCCGTGCTCGTTCCTTTGACCCACTCGCCGCCCACGTAGCTCGCCAACTCGATCATCGTCTGCTCCTCTTCTCGTTCGCACCCGCGCGCTTGCCTCGGGCTGCGCGCGCGACCTCTTCTACCGCGTTCGTCAGCGTGATGCTCGACGTGTCGACCGCGTGCTCGGCCTGCGCGTAGAGCGGCTTGCGCTTCTTGAGCAGCGCGCGCAGCTCGCTCATCGCCTCGGGTCTGCCCTTCATCGGGCGACCGTCTCCTTGAGCGACGACGCGGCCCCAGTGATCTTCGGCCGTCGCGCGGAGCCATACGGTCAACGCGCGCTCGCGCAGCATGGACCACGTCCCTGCGTGCGTCACGATCGAGCCGC
>ENA-OFCD01001579-OFCD01001579.1-metagenomes-genome-assembly--contig:-NODE-1579-length-11148-cov-3.405932_pt1 | contig 11148 bp, 7 predicted proteins | sample MGYA00153392_OFCD01 | MGnify analysis MGYA00153392 | reverse complement strand
AGATTTAAACTACCAAGGCGCCATTGCAATACTTAATTCAGTGATGTCTAAAGGTGATAACGAAGAAGCTAAGATTGCTTTGGCGGAATGTTACCGCAAAGTAAACGACAGCGAGAATGCCGAATTTTTGTATGGTCAGGTTGTGCGTTTACAAACTGCGCAGCCTATTCATTATCTCTATTACGGCGAAATGTTACAGCGCAACGGCAAATGCGAATTGGCGCGTGAATGGTTCAAAAAATTTGCGCAAGCTGTTCCTGAAGACGTGCGCGGACAGTATCAAGATCGCGCTTGCGATTACGAGCAAGAGTTGAAAACGAAAGGCGAAGGCGTTTATGAAGTCGCCCGCACTACGTTCAACTCAAACCTAGATGATTTTGGCTCTGCTTTTTATAAAAATGGTATTGTGTTCGCATCCGAACGCGATCCTGGCACAGCAATAAAGCGAAGTCACGCTTGGACAGGTAATCCGTTTACAGATTTATATTTTGTGCCAGTAAAAGGCACTGGTACGAGTGCAACTTATGGAAAGCCTGAGAAATTTTCGAGTGATGTTAATTCTAAATTTCACGACGCTGTGGTAGCTTTTAATAAAGATCAGTCGCAAATATATTTTACCCGCGACAATTACAGCGGTGGCAAAACGGCTAAAGATCAAGACGGTATCATCAAACTTAAAATTTATATATCCAAGAAAAAAGGAAACGGTTGGGTAAGTGAAGAAAGCTTACCTTTCAACAGCGACGAATACTCGTGCTTGCACCCAACTTTAAACGCTGAAGGCACAAAATTATATTTTGCCAGTGATATGCCAGGCGGTTTTGGTGGAATGGATTTATATTCATCCGAACTTGAAAACGGACGTTGGGGACCACCAACAAATCTCGGACCAGGCATTAACACCGAAGGCAACGAAGTTTTTCCGTTTATTTACAAAAATAATCGTTTGTACTTTTCGAGCGATGGACAAATCGGTCTCGGTGGATTCGATATTTATTACACCGATGCCAAAGCAGAAGGTCAGTGGGGAACACCAGAAAATATTGGAGCACCGATAAACTCTAAAGATGATGATATCGCTTTTACACTGAGCAATAAAGGTGAGAGTGGTTACTTCACATCGAATCGCACAGGTGGCGCAGGAAGAGATGACATTTACAGTTTCACGCGTTTGGCTGCACCTGTTAGAGTGTATGTTTACGACGAAAAAACAAAAGAGCCGATTGAAGGTGCCACTGTTACATCCGATTCTTGTTTTAAAAGAAAACTCAAAACAGGAAAAGATGGCCGCGCAATGATTGATGTTAAATTCGGCACGTGCTGCACTTATGTATCAAATGCAGAAGGTTACGACAAAAATTCGCAAGCGGGTTGCGTTAAAGATGCCACAAGCAATGAAGATTTGATTATCGAAATTCCGATGAAGCGCGAAAATAAATTTAACGTGGAAGGGATTGTTTTCGATCAAATCACGGGCTTACCGTTACCCGATGTTAAAGTATCGTTGATGAATTCTGAATGCAAAGATCCAACAAAAACTTTTACAACCGACGCAACAGGCAGATATAATTTTATGCTCGACAATTTAGATTGTTGCTATAAAATTCGCGCGGAGAAAGATAAATATTTTGCCGTCACCACACCCGATACCGTTTGCACAAAAGGTTTGAAAGAAAATAAAACCTATCAGGTGAATTTAAATTTGCAACCTACACAAGCGCCTTTAACGCCGCCACAACCAGGAAAAGAAGTAACTTCACTTGATCCGAAAAATGGTAAAATGTCAGATGGTAGGAATACAACGGCAGGGATGGAAAATACGCCTGGAGCATTGAATAATGCCACAAAAAAACCAGGCAAAATTGTGCCCGTAAATCCAAACACAGTGTATTACGATGCGGAGTCAAATTTGTATTTGAAAAAAGGAAAACCTTTTACCGGTAAATACAACGGTGTAAAATATAAAGAAGGTTTACCTGTTGAAGAAGGCGGCTCAACCGTTTTCACTCCTTCGGCGACTAATTATCCGAACGATTCAGCACAAGCTTATTTATTGCACGTGTATTATGATTTCGATCAATCGTACCTACGTGCCGAATCAACGCCCGAATTAGAAAAATTATTGAAATTAATGAAAGATAATCCAAGTCAGATTATCGAAATATCATCGCATACAGATGCGCGTGGTTCAAACTCTTACAATAACCGCCTTTCTCAACGTCGCGCCGAATCGGTTGTGCGTTGGTTATCGGAGCATGGCGTTGATCGCGATAGATTAGTGCCGCGTGGTTACGGTGAAAGTATGAGTACTAACAAATGTATGAATAATGTGCCGTGCACAGAGCGCGAGCATCAAATGAACCGTCGCACGGAGTTTCGTGTACTCGGTTGTAAAGATTGTATTGACGATGCGAAACGCAAGTTGTCGCGCCCTAACGAACACACAAAAGTTGACAAATGTCAAGGGTGTCCGTTCTAAGCTTTGGATAGAGTAAAAGTGAATATATTTATTGAGGCTGTCGAATTTTCGACAGCCTTTTTTTGTAAGTTGCATCAATTCTTAAAATTAATAGGCACACCATTCGCTTTCAATACGCCATTTTCTTTTTTAATTTTTGATCCAGCAGGCACAAAAACTAAAACGCGCGCCGCATCGGGTGCAATGACAAATTGAATAGAATTTCGCTCTCCAGATTTTATAAAAGTACCAGAAACAGCATCATATACATCCGTTTTGTGATCGCCAACATTTGTAATTACTAATTGCGCTTTGTCATAAGGATTGAAAAACAAGTAGGTTGGATAAGCAGTTTGTTTTTTAAAAAAATCTGTGGCGTTGCAATCAATTTGTAGGATTTCGGGTATGTTTGTTTTCTGAATTGTTCCACCAAAAAAACCTACATGACTACTCCCATAAACCGAAAACATCGTTTGTTTGCCCATTCCTTCTGCCCAACGTGGACCGTCGCCTTGTGCAAAAGGCGTTTTCCCTTCAAATTCTGGATAGCTCGATCCTTTAATAATACCTTCGTAAGCGATAACATTTTTTGTAACAGCTTTATATTGCGGAATAGCTTGTAGCGAATCGGGAATATCGTATGGATAACAAAAACGCGCGGCGTTTGAGGCGTTCAATGCCCATTTGCCAATCGCGCGCGCATATCTTGGGTCATAGCGTACCATGGCAGAAAGCGGCATCATAATATCGAAAGTGTTCATCAGAAAACCATAACCACCATGATCAACCGTGCTACCCAATAAACCAGACACGTCATAATTGCCCCATTTATCTGCAATTATACCCCAACCCTCTCTACCAACTGCATCGCCATTAAATGTCCAATCCAAAAAACGCTGAATATCATAATTCGTACCCAATTCAACATTCATACGCGCTCCGATGTAAGCCGCGAGCGGCATCATAGCCTCATAAAAACGATTTTCTTTTTGATTATATAATACATCCATGGCATTTTTGGCAGCGCGCAAATATTTTTCATCGCCAAATTTTATGTAAGCGGAATACAAAATAAAAGCATAACCAGCAGCAACATCTTCTTGCGTCGGCACTTGGTTTTTACCAGGTTTCATGTTTTTAAAATCAAAAAACGAATAGCTGTAATTTTTTCCCATCACCGAATCAGATTTATAAAATTGTTCAGCGATGGTGCGCATTATGGATTCAAAACCTTTTTCATCTGGATATAAATTGGCGACACAGTAAAACAAAACATTATTGTGCACTTCATACCAAAAATCGTTTCCGTAACCTCCGCCAATATGCGCGCCTTCGTTCGTGAAATTTTGAATGACATTCCAACCATTATCGGTAGCGAAATAATTTTTGAGCATAGCAACATAATTTAGCTTTGAGCTTTGAGCTTTGAGCTTTGAGCTACTGCTCGCGATTGGCAGCCCCTGTCTCATAGCTAATTGCTCATTGCTACTTTTGTTTATTCCCACCAACGTTGCACCCAAAACCGCACCGAGTGCGCCCAACGCTTCGTGATTTTCGCCATTATTTATTTTTGCCCCCATGCGTCTATCGCCGAGTGCAGTATAAATACCAAAAGTTGTTTGATTAGCGTTTCTTCGCGTGGAGTCGAGCCAAATAAAAGGTAGAAATTCTCCTTTCTGATTAAAATCGAAAATATAATTATCAAAGTCAATAGCCGTTTGTTTCCAATCTCTATAAAGATAAGGTTTTGGGTGATTCGGCATTTTATCAACGCGCGGAATAGATTTTTGAATTAAAGCCGTTGATTGTATGGTCTCTACATTTTTTGAGACAGTGCAACTTGAAAACACAAATGCCAAAAAGAGAAAGTGGAATATTTTTTTCATGAAGGTATTTTAATTTTTAATTGATACGCGATGCAATGTAAGTGATAAGCCGTTAAAAATATACACACACCTCGCGTACGTGCTTATATTTGCGACAAAATTATAAAAGTTTATTTTTCACTAATAACTGTCAAATCATTAACTACCCATTAAAAAATCAAACGGCGTACCGCATTGAAGGTGGTAAACATTTATCGGGCGAGATAACTTGTTTTGGCGCAAAAAATTTTACGACCAAAGCCATGATTGCTGCGTTGCTCGGCAATTCGCCGACAACACTTTTAAATGTGCCACCAATCGGCGATGTAGAAATTACTGCCGATATGTTGCGCTCACTCGGCGTGACAGTAAATTGGGATAAAGCTAAAAAACGCATGACGATTGATCCAACAACGGCACTCGATGCGCAGGTGCGCCAACCACATTCTGGTTCTAATCGCATGCCGATTTTAATGCTCGGTGCACTGTTGCACAAATTCGATGAAGTGAGTGTGCCGATTTTAGGCGGATGCATTATTGGTGCGCGTGGTGTAGATTTTCACTTAGATGCGATTCAAGATTTTGGTGCAAAAATTATTGAAAGTGCAGACGGTTATATCGCGCAAAAAACGCACAGACTGAAAGGCACGCATTTTAATTTAAAATTTCCGTCCGTCGGTGCCACTGAAACGTGTTTATTTTTAGCGAGCATGGCACTCGGTACATCCGTGATTCACAACGTGGCAGTTGAACCAGAAATTATGGAATTGGTAACGATGCTGCGTGCGATGGGTGCAATTATTTTTACGGATTCTGGGCGCGAGTTTCGTATTGAAGGTGTAAAACATTTAACAGGCTGCACCATGAATTGCCTCGGCGATAGAATTGAAACTGCATCGTGGGCAAGTCTCGCTGCTGCCGTTGATGGTTCAATTACGGTTCATGGCATTCGACCAGAAACACTCGGCAATTTTCTTTCGAGTTTTAGGCAAGCAGGTGGTGGATTTGAACTTTTAGACCGCGATTCAATTCGTTTTTTCAGAGCGCATAAACCAACGTCTATACATCTCGAAACGTCTGTTTATCCAGGCTTTTCTACCGATTGGCAACAACCGTTTGCTGTGTATTTAACGCAAGCCGAAGGCGTGAGCGTTATTCATGAAACCGTGTATGAAAACAGATTTGGTTATTTAAAAGCACTGAAAAAACTCGGCGCAGAAGTGCAACTCACAACGCATTGCCTCGGTAGTTTACCTTGCAGATTTTCAGGTAAAGGACACGAACACTCTGCGATAATTTCTGGCGTAACACCTTTGATTGCGATTGAAGCACCACTCGAAATTCCAGATTTGCGCGCCGGTTTAGCGTATGTTATTGCAGCATCTGTCGCGCGCGGAACAACTATTTTAAAAGGTATACCGATGATTGAACGCGGCTATGGCGACATTGTACCGCGACTAAAAAAAATTGGATTGAATATCGAAAAAGTTGAGCTATGAGTTTACTTTATAAAACTCATAGCTCAATCTGTTAAGCACTGTTAATTTATTTAGCTGCTTCGTAGCAATAGGCATTATAACCAGTGCTAACAACAATACGTCCTTTCGCACCATTTACACCAGGTACGGCTGCACAAAAACGATCAAAATAAGCACTCGCGTGTAACGCTAAGTCTGGCGATTTTACTTTCCAAAGTGTTGTGCCTGTTTCTGCATCAACTGCGTGTAATAAACCATCACCCCCACCGACTAAATAAATAACGCCGTCTAAATAAACCATGTCAGAACTTGTACCCGATGTTGTTTCTGTCCAATATTCTTTACTAGTTATAGCATCAATACAATGTAGATTTCCATATGAATCGTTGGCATAAACTTTTCCATTTTGAATAATGAACCCCGAAAATAAAAAGTCGCCATTAATAGTTACACGCCAAATGTATTTGCTAGTTATAGCATCATAACAAGAAACAAAACTGGGACCACACAAATAAATTTTATTTTGCCAAATTTGAGGTTGTTGTTCTATACCACGCAGACCTGATTCTTCAATAGGAGTCCCTTCAATATTCCATTTTTTTTGGGTTACATTATATATACCTATTTTATCTTTGTACCCATTAGGCACTTGCGGATCTCCAAAACTTATTGCTAAACATGTATCATTGTTGATTAGATAAGGTGCTATTCCAACAATATTTCCATACACTCCAATAGGTTTAGGATTAGTTGTGTCATATTTTGGCTGAGCAATAAACTCAGGCACTCCATTTTTAATAGATGCCCTATACACTGTTGAACCATTTGTTGGAAACGAATTTCCAGTCCTATTATAACCATATGAGCTGTATAAATAATCTCCTAAACCATAGGCATTTCCCTCAAAACCTTGGTTAAATACATTTTTAAATACAGTTTTACCATTATTTAGATCTATACAATAGTTCCAGTAAGCAATTTGAAAAAATAGTAGATTATCTTTGACAAAAGGTTTTTGTACCCATACATCGCTTCTACTTTCAATCCAATCTTGCCATTCCCAAATTTTTCCACCAGATTGAACGTTTAATAATATTAGTGAATTTTGTCCATTCTTACTACCACTCACTAAAGCATTGCCGTTATAAACAATAGATGAAAAAACGGGTCCACCAGTTGGCTTTGTGTTGTCACCTCTAGTTTGTACTACCCATAGGTGTGGCAGCGAAACTGCCACACCGTTTACTAATTGGGTAGAATTATCTTTATTGCAAGCGTTGCAACCAAAAAGTATCAACAAAATTGAAAAATAAAAAGAATTCTGTTTCATAAAATTTATTTGGCTGCTTCAAAACAATAAATATTATAACCTGTATGCGTAACAATTCTTCCTTTTGTACCATCAATACCAGGCACTACTGCACAAAACCTTGTAAATGTTCCACTAATTTTATTTATGGCTTTACCATCATCAGGCGATATAATTTTCCAAATTGTTTTTCCTGTTGTTTCATCAACTGCATATAATAAACCGTCGCTGCCACCTACAAAATAAATAATGCCATTTAAGTATGCCATATCAGAACATGAACCTGCAGATTCTGTTTGCCAAAGCGCATTACCTGTTTGAATATCAATACAATGTAAAGTACCATTACCTGCATTAGCAAATACTTTTCCGTTTTCGACTAAAATACCGCTAAATAAAAAATTAGCATGACCTATTTGGTTATAACTCCATAATAGTTCACCTGAATTAACATCATGGCAGGTTACCAAACCCGTTTTACAGTGAAATACTTTTCCGTTTTTGACTATGGGCGTATAATCAATTCCTGTTACTGTTGGTAAACCTATCAGCACGCGTTCAATTTGCCATTTATTTTTACTCAAATTATAAACGCCAAATGCGTCTCTAAATAAATAATCTTTAGTTACTGGTTGATCACTATAACTAACAACTAACATTGTATCGCCTAAAGGATTTATAAACGGTGTTGTACCAAGAATTAAACCTGTCCTTCCAGAATTTGGCGTCGCATCAGTAGTATCGTACTTTGGAATAGTTAAATACATAAGATTACCTGTTTCTTTATTACCAACATGTAATTCTGCACCACTATCTAAATATTTATTACTTTCTTCCTTGAATAAATCTAAATAAAAATATTTATCAACTCCAGTAAATCTTAAACCATATTTCAAAGGCGATACGTTTTTTTTCCAAACTGTTTGACCAGAAATTAAATCAAGACAATATAATTCAGTGTAGTTACTGTAGTATAAATAGTTATTTTTTAACCAAGGAAAGCTTATTCTGAAGTCATAATTTAAATAAGTGTCTTTTATATAATAATCATTCCATTGCCATATTTCATTTCCATTTTGAACATTGAGCATTTTAAAAAGTTGATACCCATTAAAAACTGTTGAAACCATTACATTTTGACCAAAAATAACTGGCTCAGTTATTTCAAACCCAGAATTCCAAGTTTTATCATTTGTGGCTGTTATTTTCCAAAGTGGTTTCAAAGAAGTTGTCAAAGTATCTGTATTAATAGGCGGCATTACAATATTACTTTTTGAGCATTTTAAACCTAAAAATAAAAAATAAACTATTGATATTAAGGCAGCAAAAGAAGAATATTTCATAATTAATTTTTTTAAAATAGTTTACCCCTAAAGCCAAGTTGGACTTCAGAGGTAAAACTATTTTTTTAATAAATATTATTGAATAAAGAAGTAGCTATTAGAATTACGAAATACTTGATTAAACGCATCTCTCATTTTCTGATTATTAGCAGGTTCATCAACATGGTTCAATACATTTACTTTAACAGGATCTTCAGCATTACTCCAACTAGTAGAGTACTGCCCAACTTGAGAACTGGCAGGTCCTACTCCATCAGATGCGGCATTGGCGAACGGTGTATAACAAGTGGTAACAGAATAGGAATGTTGATTGACGCAATTTTGAAAAGCTGGATAATTGTTTGTATTTTGGTTAATACAAGCCGAAAGTTCATTCCAATTAATTGTTTTGGATGTAAAGCACAACGACTGCCGTTCAAAATCTCCTGCACCAATTACTCTTTGCCACCCTGGTGACGATATATTATCGACCCAATCAGCGGCATCTGCAAAAAGTTGAGCATAATAGTATTTATCATCTTGTAAAAGAAGTGAGTATAAAAAATTATTTTCGGCAAAGTCTTTAAGCATTCGATAAGCATCTGCGAGTTTATTTTTGATAATTACACCGCTATCTGGATTATCACTGTAATTAGCACTACCAATAAGTCTCCAAAAAGCTGGATCTGCTTCACTTCCATAAATACTAAGCTTTTTAGTAGCAGTTGCAGCTTTGTTATTATCAGTTCTGATAACATTATTTGAATTAGTTAATAAATCATTTATTGTAGTTTGACTAAGCCTAAAACCAGAGCTATTTACAAAATTATCATATTTAAACGCTTCAACGCCATTAAACAATTGTTTTAAATCCGTTGAAAAAGCTGAAGCAATTTGAATAAAGCCATCTTTTTTTATGCCTTTTGATAACTGATAATACCCGTTATCTAAAAAATTTCTTAATGTCAAATCGTTATAAGAATTAGCTAATTGCGCACCATTTAGAGGCGAACCAACAGTAATTATACCCCCGATTTTACCAATATTATTAGGATCAAGATCAAAGTTTCGCATCATTATGCCGCCCATACTGTGGCAAATAGCGAAATCGTTGGTTTGTTGGGCTAATAAACTTCCATTATTGTAAGAAGGGGAATTAAACGAATTTACAAACCCTTGAACTCCATTATCGGTATCATAAGTATGGTTAGAAATATTTCTAATATTGAAAGAACTAGTTAAATATCCAGCAATGTCGCGCCAGGAATTTTCACTACCACTAAAACCATGTATAAAGAAAACATTTCTTTGAGAGAAAATTTTAGAAGAGATGCAGCAAAAAAGTAAAATTAGTACTGCGAATTCTTGAATTTTAAGCATTTTATTTGTTTTTAAAATTAACTCAGCATAATTTAAGTATGCCCAGGTTATACTATTCCGATAATCTTTTTTAAAATCGAACGCCTGTTGTAAGCTCCCCAAAAAACTGGACGTTTGAAATTTGGGAAATCCTAGTTAAATTTAAACTAGGAATAGATGAAAAAGACAACATTTACAGAAAGCCAAATTATCGGGATTTTGAAATCTCATGAACAAGGCGCCAAAGCCACAGACCTTGCCCGGGAGCATGGTGTGAGTACGGCGACATTATATAATTGGAAGGCGAAATACGGTGGTATGGAAGTCAGCGAACTGAAACGCGTCAAGGAACTCGAAGACGAGAACCGGCGGCTGAAGAATATGTATGCTGAATTAAGCTTAGACCACCAGATGCTAAAAATCGTACTGGGAAAAAAGTAGTCGGCCCTGCTGAAAAGCGTGAGAAGGCTCGTCTGTTAATCGAAGAGCATGGGTCAAGCATTGGCAGGGCTTGTAGAACGGTAAATTTAGCACGCTCAGTATTTTACTATAAACCCCGGTTAGATGATATCCAGGTGATAAACGTTCTGCGGCAAAAAGGAGAAGAGCACCCTACCCGAGGGTTCTGGAAATTGTACGGGTATATTCGAAAAGAGGGGTATTTATGGAATCATAAACGGGTTCACCGGGTGTATGTGAAGCTAAAAATGAACCTGAAGCGTAAACATAAGCGAAGGCTACCCAGCAGAATAAAAGAGCCATTATCAGTACCAAAGGGGATAAATGAATCCTGGAGTATGGATTTTATGAGCGATAGTTTAACCTGCGGCAGGAAGTTCCGGACACTAAATATTATTGATGATCATAACAGAGAAGGACTTGCTATTGAAATAGATACCTCCTTACCTGCACGCAGGGTGATGCGCACCCTGAGCCAGATATTGGAAAAACGAGGAGCACCGAATCAAATCAGGGTAGATAACGGTCCGGAATATACCAGCCAGGACGACCGATGCAAAACGGGTATATCGAGCGGTTCAACGGAACATATCGCCGGGATATTCTGGATGCCTATATGTTTAATAGCCTGGACGAAGTCAGGAAGCTTACCTGGAAGTGGATGGAGGAGTACAACAGCTGCCGACCTCATGATTCATTGATGAGTTTATTGCCAAGGGAATACTTAGCCAGTCAACTAATTACGCAATAAATAAGAATGTAGGATTTTCTAAAATTTCACTGTACAGAAATGGGGGAGCTTACACTTCCGCATTCTCAGGTCGAGGAAGAGCAAAATTTGGATTAGGAGACTATTTTGGTCCAAATTGAAGATTTTTCTTAAGTTATTGCCCTTGAT
>ENA-OFCD01001573-OFCD01001573.1-metagenomes-genome-assembly--contig:-NODE-1573-length-11176-cov-2.151335_pt1 | contig 11176 bp, 9 predicted proteins | sample MGYA00153392_OFCD01 | MGnify analysis MGYA00153392 | reverse complement strand
AATGCAGTAACCACAAGAGATAAAAATGACAGCCTTGGCGCAGATAAAAAGAAAATTGCAGCAACAGATAATATTGCCGAAAAAAATACAACTGATAATGATATTGCTGTAGTGGTTTTTGTAAAAGGTGCAGATAATAAAGTGACAAGAGTACCTGTAAAAACCGGCATACAGGATATTAACTATATTGAAATAACCAGTGGGGTAAAAGTTGGAGATGAAGTAGTAACAGGTCCTTATGATGTAGTGAGTAAAACATTAAAAAAAGGTACACAAATTAAGGTGGTAGATAAAAAAGAACTTTTTGAGAAGAGTAAATAAAAATATATTTCAATAAAAAAATGAGTGGTGTTAATAAAACATATCGCTCATTTTTTTATATATGAAAAAAGTGCAATTTTGGAATACCCGTGTAATTACCTTAAAACGCAACTGGCTTGAGAAAAATATTTGCAGTATTACTATTTATGTTGATGCTTTACTATGATAGCACCGCTCAAAATATAACTGTTCGTGTAAACAGTTTAAATGATAAAAAAGAAAAAGTGGTAAATGCAACCACAGCAATTCTGCGCAACATAGATTCATTATTACTCTTTACACAAACATCAAATAAAGAAACCGTTTTTTCCCTTAAAAGCAACACAGCGTATATTCTTAAAATAGCAACTGTAAATACTAAAACATTTTATCAAAAATTATTTATAGGAAGCAGCGATACTACTTTAAATGTGGTACTGCAAACAGTTTCGAAGCAATTGGGTGAAGTTGTGGTCAATAGCCGCACGCCATTGCTTAAGCAGGAAGATGATAAAACGGTTGTGGATGCTGAACAGCTTGCCGGCAGCAGCACAAATGCATTTGAAGTGCTGGAAAAAACTCCCGGAGCTATAGTAGATCAGGATGGGAATGTATATTTAAACAGCTCAACACCTTCTACGATCTATATAAGTGGCAGAGAGATAAAATTGAGTGCCCAAGATTTGGCAAACCTGCTAAAAAACTTACCTGCCAACAGCATTAGCAAAATTGAGATTTTACGCAACCCATCGGCAAAATATGATGCTGCAAGCAGCGGTGGTATTATAAATATAGTTTTAAAAAAAGGTGTAAAGCTTGGTGTAAATGGTAGTGTTGATGTATCGCATTTTCAAGGAGTGTATGGTTCAGAGGCAATAGGTTTTAATGTTAGCAACAGCAAGGAAAAATTAAATACTTACCTCTCTTACAACTTTAGTAAAAAATTAAACGGCGAAGATCTTTCTTCTAACAGGTATACAAATGCAGGAGGACTGTTTAAACAATACGCATTTACAAGATTTAATAATACAAATAATTATGTTGGTGGAGGTATAAATTACGATGTAAATAAAAAACTGAACATTGCTTACGATGCAAGAATAAGCGCTACGCAAAACAACAGCGATGTAAACAACAATATTAGTATTTCATCATTAAGAACAGGTAACATACTTGGTAAAAATATTTCTATTGTTAACAACGAAGGGCCATCTCTTTATATAGGTAATGGGGTGGCAGCTAAATACAAATTGGATACATTAGGAAGTGAATGGAGCAATACACTGGATTATACTTACTTTAGAAGCAACAGCAATCAGGACTATAGTAACGTTAATATTTTTCCTGCAAGAAATACGCTTTTGGGAGATGGTAATATTTTAAACAACAAAAATATACTGGCTTATAAAAGCGATGTTGTTTTAAAAACAAATAAAAAATTTACTATAGAAATTGGCACAAAACTTACCTACAGTTTAAGTAAAAATAATTCTGTTTATTTTTCAGATACCAGCACAGGAAAATACGTTGACCGTTTACAAACAAACAGATTTAGATACACAGAAAATATTGCTGCAACTTATTTACAAATTGCCAAAACCTTTGGTGGGTTTACGATTAAACCCGGTGTAAGGCTTGAATACACAGATATAAAAGGCCGGCAGCTTATTCCTGCTGATACCACTTTTGCCATTAAACGTACAGATCTTTTCCCCTATATTTTTATAAGGCATAAAATAGCAAAAATATTTGGCTTTAGTTTGGTGGGTAATGCAATCTACAGAAGGAGTATAACAAGACCTTTTTATGAATCCCTTAACCCTTATCCACGTTATGCAGATCAATATACTTATGATATTGGTAACCCCCGACTTCAACCGCAGTTTACCACTAATTATGAATTAAATATTAATGCAGATGAGTTTCCTGTTTTTTCTATAGGGTTAAATGATATTAGAAATATTTTCACCACACTTACCTATTCCCGTGGTGATACTTTATTTCGTACTTATGATAATTTAGGAACCAATAAAGAAATTTACATGCGTGCAGTAATTGGTATTCCGCCTGGTAAAAAATATTTCTTTTATGCAGGCACTCAAATGAATATAATGAATTACAAAGGCCAGTATGATGGGGTTCCTTTTACTTTTCATAAAAGCAGTTTTACTTACTTTAAGTCTTAACAGCTTTATGCGTGTAAATACGGTTATCAATTTCTTCGAGTTAAAACCTTTTGGTGGATTAACTTTTTCGGGTAACAAAAGTATTTTAAAAAAGAAGATGAATATTATAGTAACCGTAAATGATGTATTTCGCACAAACAGAAATTCATTTATAATAAAGCAACCAAATTTTGTAGCTGATGGTTACACTTTTAATGATACCAGAAGACTTGGTATTGCTTTAAAATACAATTTTGGGCTTAAACCAAGAGTGGAAAAACGTCAGGGCTTTGAAATACCCCAGGATGCAAATCAATAAATATTAAGGGAACATATTCTCAGCAATTTCAACACTTTCGGGCTTACCCACATCCAGCAATTTACCATCGCTATGATCGTAACAGTTTATTTTAAAACCTTCGGTCGCCAGTCTTAAGTAAAGATCTATCATGGAAAATTTACCTTCTTCTTTTATATGTTGAAATATTTTAGGTAAAATAACATGAATGCCGCTAAAAGCTTTTTTAGTGCCAGGCTTTCCTTTTTGCTCTCCGGTTTTTTCATTAAACCAGCCACATAAATTATTATTATCATCAAATAAAAGATACCTGCTCGTGCTTCTGTTTGTAACAGCAAGTGTTGCCAAAACATTTGATTGAAGATGCAAATTATGTATTTCATCAATGTTTAAATCTGTAAGTATATCAGCATTCATCAAGACAAAGGCTTCGTTAGAATCTTCAAGAAAAAAGGTAGCTTTTTTTAAACCACCACCGGTTTCTAATACCATATCTGTTTCATCGCTTATTGTAATATTACTTCCCCAAGCATTATTTTGTTGTATTGCATCTTTAATTTGTGAAGCAAAATGATGGACATTTACAACAACATCTTTTACATTAAAAGATTGCAGGTATTCTATATTTCGTTGCAACAATGTTTTGCCATTTATTGGCAACAATGCTTTGGGATGACTTTCTGTAAAAGGTTTCAATCTAGTACCAAGGCCTGCTGCGAGTATCATTCCTTTCATACAGTATCTGCAAATGCCTTGCCAGCGCATCAGCCGCAAATACGCTTCGGTGCTGCCCGCCCGTACAGCCAAAATTCACTTCCAGCACTTCAAAATTTCTTTTAATATAATCTTCTACAGAAATATCTACGGTACTAAAAACGCCTGAGAGAAATTCTTCCATACGGGTATTGTCTGCCAGGTAATCCTGTACAGGTTTGTCTCTGCCGGTTTCTTTTTTATGTGCTTCTACTCTGCCGGGGTTTAAAATTCCTCGGCAGTCAAACACAAAACCACCGCCATTATCAGATACATTTTTTGGGTAACCACTTTTTAAAAAAGAAAAGCTTTTTATGTTTACAACCAGCGGCGTCTCTGCTGTAGCTTTTACAGGTTCAAAACGATTTATAATTTCCTCCTTTACAATTAGGGAAAGTATCCTGTCAAATTCAGGTACACTTATCCCCATTTTATTATGTAATAAAAAAGTATTTAAATTTTTTAAAGCTAATGGAATACTGGTTAAAAAATGTGCCTTTCTTTCAAACAAACCTCTAAAACCATAAGCACCTAAAACTTGCAGCAAACGTATAAGTACATAACCATTGTACTGGCTTACAAACCTTTGTCTATCTACGTTTGTATTCATTTCTACTTCAATGCAATCAATATAATATTGCAGCAACTCCTCCTTCCATTCATCAGATAAATCTGCTTTTGCTTGCCAGAGTAATGATGCCACATCGTATTGTAAAGCACCCTTCATTCCACCTTGATAATCTATAAAATAGGGCTCCTGGTTTTTTATCATCACATTTCTGCTTTGAAAATCCCGAAACATAAAAAATTTATAGGCTGTGTGCGACAGGTAATTACTGAGTGCTTCAAAATCATCCATCAGTTTTTGTTTATCGTAAGGTCTGCGCAAAGCATCCAGAAAATAATATTTAAAATACAGCAGGTCACTTAAAATAGCCTGTTTACCAAATTCTTTGCTGGTAATACATTCATCATAATTTAAAGCTTGGTTACCTTTAATTTGTAAATGCGCAAGTGCTTTCAATGTTTTTTTATATAAGTGCTTTGTGTTTTCTGTATAACCATTTGTTTCAAGTTTATCGAGCAAACAATCGGTACCCAAATCTTCCTGTATGTAAATAGTTCCTTCAATATTTGTAGCTAATATTTGAGGAACAGGCGCTCCGATATTTTTAAAATGTTTTGAAAAATAAAGAAAAGTATTGTTTTCTTTTAAGTTGATGTTATATGTAGCAATATAGTTTTGCTGGTCCGTTTTTATTCTAAAATATATTCTGTCACCACCACTTTTGGGTAGTTTTTCTATGCTTATAATTTTAGCTGAATTAAATGTTGCAAATAAATTTTCTATTAAATTTTTCTCTGTTGTCATGTTTCGGTAATGATGAAACGTAAAAATAATAAAAATAATTTGAGCTTAATCTATCGCATTTCTATAAAATAATATTTGAAATTGTATGTAGCTTTAAATTAAAATTAATTTTATGAAAAAATACCTGATATCTTTTGTTGTAACAGTTTGTTTTATAAATATTTCTTTTGCGCAGTTTTTTAAAAAAGACGAATCATTTGCACATACTTTTTCTATTGTTGCAAGAGATGCTGATACCGGCGAAATGGCTGTAGGTGTACAAAGCCACTGGTTTAGTGTTGGTACTGCTGTGCCGTGGGGCGAGGCAGGTGTTGGGGTTGTAGCTACGCAGGCATTTGTAAATAAAAGTTATGGCGCCAATGGTCTGGCATTAATGAAGAGTGGCAAAACTGCATCACAAGCTTTAAACGATTTACTTGCAAAAGATGAAGGCAGGGAAGTAAGGCAGGTTGCTATGCTGGATGTAAATGGAAATGTAGAATCTTATACAGGTAAAAGCTGTATCGATTATGCATCGAATATAACAGGTAAAAACTTTTCTGTACAAAGTAATATGATGCTCAACAATAAAGTTTGCCCGGCAATGGCAAAAGCTTTTGAAGCAAGCGCAGGCAAGCCCATTGCAGAAAGAGTTTTGGCTGCACTAAAAGCTGCACAGGCAGTAGGTGGAGATATAAGAGGAAAACAATCTGCAGCTATTTTGGTAGTGGCTGGTAAAGCAAGTGCACAACCCTGGAATGATAAATTAATTGATTTAAGGGTTGATGATAATGCATTGCCGTTGGTTGAACTGGAAAGATTGTTAAGTTTATACAGAGCCTATGAACACATGGACAAAGGCGACCTTGCAACGGAAAAAAACGACATGAAACTTGCTATGGATGAATATGGAGCTGCTATGAAAATGTTTCCTAAAAACCTTGAAATGCAATATTGGACTGCCATTACACTTGCCAACAATAAAAAAGTAAAAGAGGCTACAGCCATGTTGCAAAAAATTTATATGCAGGATGCAAACTGGAGAGAACTTACAAAGCGATTACCAAAAGTAAATTTGCTAACTGTAAGTAATGATGAATTGAAAGCTTTGATAAAATAATTATTTGGCTTTCAATTTTTCAAGCATATCGTTACTCATCGCCTCTGAATAAATGCCGTAACCATTTACGAGTAGCCCTTTCATATTGTGTATAGAAGATGATATAGCATACAATACGGCCTGGTCAGAAGGGTTTTCATCAACATCGAACTTAAAAGATTTATCGATAATAAATTCATGCGGCAGCAGCTTTTTATTTCCGGCTATACATTCAAGGCAGTTTTCTTTTAAATTAAAATCCTGTGTGTATCCCTGTAGTCCATCGTAATAATCTTTTTACTTGTTTCAATTTACGATTATTAACAACAAAAAAAATACTGCTTTTACAAAGCAGTATTTTTTTAAAAGTAGTATTATTTATTTTTTGTTGCCATCTACATCCAATTCCACGATTTCGTAACCCATTTTTTGCAGACCGGGTAAAATCTTTACCTTATCGACTACGAGCAAAATGTTCATTTTATTTATATCCAGCCATTTTTTTGCAAGTGCATCCAGCTCTGCTTTTTTCATATTTTTTAAGATATCGCTTTGCGTGGTTACAAAGTTTGCAGGTAAATTGTATTGCAAAATTCTTCCTACAAAACCTGCTTTTTGCCCTCCTGTTTCATAAGCAAGTGCATCTCTTTGGCCAATAGCCATTTTCATAAATGCAAGTTCATCTTCTGTAATACCTGTGGCTGCATAATTTTTTATTTCTTTTATTACCTCTACCAATGCACTATCAGTTGCGTCTGCACGAATGCCTGCACTAAAAGTATAATCGCCGCTGTACGCATTTCCACTAAAAGATGAACGTGCGCCATAAGTCCATCCCTTATTTTCTCTGAGATTTAAATTAAGTCTGCTGTTAAAATCGCCTGTAGCATCGTACAATAAATTTGTTGGCGTACCCACTCTAAATTCTGTTTGGGCTGCTTTTGGTACATCAACCAAATAAATTTTTGTTTTGTCTATAAATGCTGTCTTTACGGGGTTTGCATACTTAATATTTTTAATAGGTAATTTATTTAAGAAAGAAAGCTGTGGCAATATCTCGTTTTCTTCTACATCTCCAACAACCACAACTCTTGCATTTTGCGATGTGAGGTTGTTGTTGTAAAAATCCTGTACATCTTTTAATGTTAAGCATTTTATAGTTGCTTCGGTTCCGTTAGAACTCATTCCTAAAATACTGTTTCCAAAATTTAATTTATCAAAAACATCATCTGCAATTGCAGATGGCTGAGACTTTGTTTGCTTAAATCCTTCTATTGCCTGCTTTTGAATTCTGGTAAAGCTTGTTTGTGTAAAATTGGGATTTAACATTCTTTCTTCCAACAACTCCAATGTTTTATTTAGATTTTTCTTTAAAGATTGTACATTAAAAACTGTACCATCAAACGATGAAAAAATATTGATAGTGCTACCAAGTTTTTGCAACTCAACTGACATTTGTTCTGCAGTATATTTTTTTGTATCCTCGTTCATCATTGAAGCTGTGAGGCCTGCTAATCCTGATTTTAAGGGCATATTTGTTTCGGCAAGCTTGCCGCCGGGAATTCTTATTAATAAGTTAACCAAGGGCAATTCATTGCTTTGCGCAAAATTCATTTTAATACCATTAGCCGTTTTTTTTATAGTAAATGCAGGAACTTTAACTATAGGGTTGGCACCAACACCCGGTTGTTTTTTTCTATCAAAATTATCAGTGGCTTTTACATATTTTAAACCATCATAACCATTGTTTGGTCTGTTGTAATTTGAATTATCTACCTGGTAATTATCGGCCATTGCAGGCGCTGCGTCTTGTCCTTTTACCAACACACTTACGGTTACGCTATTTTTACCTTTAATGTATTTGTTGTAAGCATTCATAACATCTTGCTTGGTAACGGCTCTATACATTTCCAGCTGTTGACCAATCATATTCGGATTACCCAGGTATGTTTGAAAAGCAGCGAGTTGCGATACTTTACCCGATACACTTTGCAAACCATTAATAAACTGAGATTCTATACCTCCTTTAAATCTTATAATATTTTCATCGGTTACACCACGGTGTTCAAATGAAAGCAATGCTTCTTTAATCAGGCTATCCATACCTGCCAGCGACTTGCCAGGATAAGGGATTACCTAAAAACTAAAGATACCGCTAAGTTCACTTAAGTTATTGCTGGCATTTGCGTTCAAGGCTTTTTGTGTTTTTACCAGTTGCTGATATAGCACGGAGTTTTTACCCTGGCCAATTATTTGAGCTAGGCACGCAAGTGCAGCCATATCCTTGCCATAGTTGGGCACGGTAGGATACGCTTTTGTAAGCAACGGTAATTTTGCATAATTATCAATATAGGATACATAACGGTTTTTATCGACTACAACTGCTGGCAAAATTGTTTTGGTTACTTCTGGGCCACGTGGAATGCTGCCAAAATATTTATCTACCATTTTTACATCATCGGATGATTTGATATCTCCACCAATTGTAATGGTTGCATTGTTGGGGCTATACCAGCGAAGAAAAAAGTTTTTTAAGTTCTGTACATCAACCCTGTTTAAATCTTCAATATAACCAATGGTAAGCCAGCTGTATGGGCCCGTATGGATAAAGATTTTTACTTGCAAATTCGCTTAAAAGTCCATAAGGACGGTTGTCGTAATTCTGACCTCTCTCATTCTTTACAGTGCTGCGTTGAATTTCAAATTTCTTTTGTGTTACGGCATCTAATAAAAAAACCATTCGGTCACTTTCCGGCCACAACATTTTTTCAAGTTAGTTAGATGGTACTGTTTCGTAATAATTTGTACGGTCCTGATTGGTGCTACCATTTAAAGTACCGCCTGCTCCGGATATTATTTTAAAATGCTGCTCGTCTCCAACATGATCACTTCCCTGAAACATCATGTGTTAAAAAAATGCGCAAATCCGCTTTTGCCAATTTCTTCCCTTGCTGATCCTACATGATAAGTTACATCAACATGCACCAAAGGATCACTGTGGTCCTCGGCCAGTACAATGGTTAGGCCGTTGGGTAAAATATATTTTTGATAAGGAATTACTAGTTCGTCTCCTTTTTTAGTAACCGTTTCCACCAGTTTTGCCTGGCTAAAACCTGTTGTAACTGCCAGGCAAATAGCTGCTGTTGTAAAAAGATATTTGTTCATATTTTTTTAGGTTTAAACTTCAAAATAAGGCAAAAAATGGTAATTAATTTTACCGTTTATCATTTACATAACGCTACATAATATTATGATTTATTACATTTAAAATAAAAGATGGCTAATAAAATTAAACCATGAAATTGATTACAAATTTTTTGGGAAAGTGCTGCACTATTAAAAATATTACAGGTTCCGCAAGAAACAGTTATAGGGAATCCGGAGGCTTTATTATGACGGAGCCGACATACAATTGAATACCATTTTTGCTAATAGTTCGCAGGAATTAACAATATGTATTAGCAGGTAAAATTAATAAATAACGCAAACTTTTGCTTGTAGGTAAAAATTTAAATTTGATAGTATTTACAAAATGTAAAATGAATTCTTTTTTACAGCTATATAAAATTTCTATTCAAACTTTTTTTGCTAGTTTTCTTTCTTAATCATAACTATTCTGCCCCTGTCTGCTGAGTAAATATCGTTGAAGAATTTTAAAATATTGTTATATTCATTCTTAGAAAAATAGCCTTCTGTTCTTTCATTTTTACGTACAACTTCTATAAAATTATCCTTTACATTAAATTTAATACTGTAAGCACCATAACTGTTTTTTATGGCTACTGCTTTGGGCATTGCTTCTACTACATAGTTGGCAGGAATTGCTATTTGTATGGAATCCTCATCCAGAAAAGAAGAGGTAAACTGCAGGTCATATTTTCTGTTATTATCCTCCAGTAATTTGCTCGATGATTTATTGAAAAAGTTTGGGGCAATAAACAGTCTTTTTCCTGTAATGTTTGCATAGTTTGGAGAAGTGACAGATAGTTTTTCTGTTACCTCAGGTAATATGCCTTTGATTTCAATATATTCAAAACTTTCAACTGTATATGTAGGCAAACTAAGGGTATTATTGAGGTAGCGTTTTTTTTCTTCCTGAGTAGCTTCATGCATTAAACCATGCACACCATCCTGCTGTAATCCCGTAAAACGAGTTATCACTTTTGCGGTTAAAGTACCCTCTTCATTTATAACGGCATTTACTTTTCGTATTTGTAAATTATCATTCGTTTTATAGGTAGGTGTTTTTACCACATGTCCACCATCATCATCAATCAACAAAGCTTTTCTGTTGCCTGTAAAACTTCCCATATAACCTGCACTTACTGTTTGGCTTGTACACTCCAGCCAGATGGAATCTTTTAATTGCGGCACGCATACAATTGCATGATTAAAATATGGGGAAGGAAAGTCATCTTTTAAACCAAGCCTATTTTCTCCGGCAGTTATTAAAACGTATTTTGCCGGGATATTAATTTCTTTTAAAAGACTAACCATGTAATTGGAAAGAGCTTTACAATCGCCATATTTTTTACTTGCTACATAGTTTGCATCAAAAGGTTGCCAACTGCCAATGCCAAGCTGTATGCTGATGTATCTTGTATTTTTTTGTAAATAATCATATTATTACCAGCAGTTGCTTCACATGGTTAAATCTTTGTTGCATGTCCGCCGTGGCGATTCACTCTTTTATACTTTTCTACCAGGTGGAACTTTAATTGAAGTTAATTGCTGGTAAAAGGTGGCTAACCACCAGGTAAACATTTAAACAAAGAAACTGCTAGTGCAATAAAGTCGTAAATTTACATATATTGAAACTCGAAAAGTGTATAAAAAAGCTAAAATTTTATTTTTCTGCATGATTTTTGTTGGAGTAAAAATGTTTTCGCAAGATTTGCCTCAACAAAAGGGCGCTTTGATTCTTTTGCAGGTACCCGCAAAGCCAATGCCAGCAATGTTTTTAATAACTAAAACTATTGCAACACGTGTTAACACACAACCATTTTTATCGGCCAATTATTACTCAACCCAATTAGGTTTTTTTTGTAAACAGGAAATAAAATTTGAAAAAATTGCTAAAATTTCTTTTAGGTTCAGAATGGGGAGTGTTGAAGATTGCGACCGGTTAGAAGGAAAACGCCGAAGTAACTAAATTAAAAAAGGCATCTATATTGCTACAAATGCCGTTACCTGCTATTTCTAATTTTATC
>ENA-OFCD01001572-OFCD01001572.1-metagenomes-genome-assembly--contig:-NODE-1572-length-11177-cov-3.967991_pt1 | contig 11177 bp, 9 predicted proteins | sample MGYA00153392_OFCD01 | MGnify analysis MGYA00153392 | reverse complement strand
GCGACGTGCGAAATGCTACGTTCTCGAAGAAGACGAGCGATCGCGAGAATATCCAGTGGTAGAGCGAGCGGATATCGTCGATGCGGCCGCGCTTGACGTCGGGCGACTGAATCCACTGTGCGAAGACGAATTGCACGATGTTGATATCGACGCGTGAGAACGTCCCAAATCCGCTTCCGATCACGAGATCGATCGCGCCGCGGTGGCGCGCGAGCCACAGCCAACTCAGCGCCGAAAATGTGAAGATGCGCAGCAGATCTGTTGGGATGCGCGCGACGGGCACGTGCACGTAGGTTACGCCGCGTTGCGCTTGCAGCTCCGGATCGATGTCGGTTGCGATCACCGTGACCGCGTTTCCGCGGCGCACCGCTTCGCGCGCGACCTCGAGATGGATGCTGCCGACGCCGTCGTATTTGCGAACGCCCCGAGTGACGAAAGCGATGCGCATTATTGTGCGCTCAGCTCGCGACCGATGGTCGGCTCGCGGCGCGGCTCGATGCGCTCGGACTCGGCTGCATTTTGTGGCGCGCGATACCCGAACGCCGTCGCGAGCGCGAGCCAGAAAAGAATGCCGTCGAATGCCGAGTGGCTATCGACGGCAAAATCGATCGCAACCAAAGCTGCTTGAGCCGCGACAGCCGCAACGACGACGACGGCACGCTCGCGTTCGCCTTGCGATGCGACCCCAATCGCTTGCACGAGCGATCGCGCGAGCCCACCGATCGTGACGATGAGGTAACCGAACATGCCGAGATATCCGAGCGCTTCGAAACGACTCACGTATCCGCTATCGAGTGTCACCGCTTCGCCCGCACTGCCGTCGAGCTTTGCCGAGGTGCCGATGGTCCCCAGGCCCTGGCCCAGCGGCTCTGCGATTGCGAGCGCCAGACCCGCTTCGATTTCGAGCTGCCGCGTGACGACCGAGACATCGTTATCGATCGTGTCGATCGTATTGAAGCGATCGGTAAGGCGGTCGACGAAACGGGTGCCGGTTTCGCCTCCCAACGATGGCGCGATCCCAACGACCAGTGCGATCGCGAGTACGATGCCCCCAATGCCGATCGCCATCTCGGTGCGACGCGGTGAGAGGATGACGTAAATCGCGATGCACGCGCCGAGGACGAGGGTGTTGACGCGGATGAACGTGAGCGCGAGACCCACGCAACACACGAGCGTGGCGGCCAGTGCGACGGGCTTGCGCCAACTGACGAGCGGAAGTGCGAGCAGGATCGTGCACACCAGAAAATCCGCGAACGGTCCTGGTGAATTCATGGTGCCCCATGCCCGCAGCGTGTAGGGGTAAGGTAGTCCGGCTGCGAGGAAGCCTGAGGCGTAAATCCACATCGCATCCCACGGCGGGGGCGAGATGAATTGGACGAGGGCGTAGACGCTAGCCACCGTCCCGATGACGAGCAGCGTCGCGACGATCTTGCGATATGCGCCGTCGTCCGCGCGCAATGCGTTTGCGAACCAGATGCCCATGCCGACGGGGAGGCACGTGTAAGCGAATTCGTAGATCACCGCAAGTGGCGCGGCGCCGTTGACGATGCCGATGATAAATCCGTACGCATACGCGGCGAGCCAGATGCTCGCGAACGTGCGCGTCAGCGGGGCCGCGCGATCCCAGCCACCGCGAATCGCATACCATACAAATGGTACGAGCATCGCGATCGGTACGATGCTGAGGATCTCGACCGGTTGGAAGAGACCGGTCTTGAAATCGTACAAGCGTCGGATTTCCGGCATGAATCCCCACGCGAGGAGGGTGAGGATTGCGTAGCGCAGCCACGTCGGTCTCACGCGCGCGAGAGCGTTCGTTCCGCGTCGAACCACGCGAGCGTCTCACGGATACCATCTTCGATCGACGTCGTCGGTGCCCAGCCGAGGCTGCGCGCGATCGTGAGATCGGGTTTGCGACGCTGCGGATCGCCCTCTCGTGCCGAGAGATATTCAACGGCGTACGGGACGCCCGCAATCTCCGCGACCGCGCGCGCGATCTCTTCGACGGAGCGTTCGTCGTCGTTGCCGACGTTGATCGGTTGGAGCGTCGTCTGCTCGCCGTCGGCGACCATGCGTAAGAGCTCGACGGCATCGGTCACGTAGGTCAGCGACCGCGTCTGGCGGCCGGTGCCGTGAATCGGAAACGGTTTTTTCGCGAGCGCGGCGTCGATGAGTGCGGGGATGAGCCGGCCATCGCCGCTCTCCATGAACGGGCCGTAACAGTTAAAAAAGCGCACGAGACGACCCGTGAGACCGCGCGAGCGAACCGCCGTCGCGACGGCAGCTTCGGCGAAACGCTTGCCTTCGTCGTAACAACTGCGCGGCCCGATCGGATCGACGTTGCCGAAGTACGATTCGGGCTGCGGATGCACGAGCGGATCGCCGTAGATCTCCGATGTTGATGAGAAGATGAAACGCGCGTTGCGCTCGAGGGCGAAATCGATGAGCGACATCGTGCCGATGGCGTTGACGGCGAGCGTTTCCCACGGACGCGCATTGTAAGCTTCGGGGCTCGCGGGCGAGGCGAGGTGATAGATCGCTTCGATCGGCCCGACGTCCGCGCTATCGATGAGCGCGCGCAGTTCTCCGAGGGGGACGGCGACGTCGCCGTAGACGAACGTGGCGCGACCGGACGAGACCGAGCGCTCGAGATTGCGAACGTTGCCCGTCGTGAGATTATCGAGAATGAGGACGTGCCTACCCGATTCAACGAGCGAGGCGGTGAGATGGCTACCGAGAAATCCGGCGCCGCCCGTAACGATCGTGATTTTAGGTTTGGTACCGAAGCGCATGAAGGTTCATCCCTAGAGTTTCGTTTGAGTGATGACCGATCGCCCGTACGGCGATTCGGGGAGCGTGCCGACGCGGGGGTCGATGCGTTCGGCAATGAGGGTAGCGGCGAAGGCGATTGCGAGGGCGATGAGGATATCGATGAGAGCGACGATCTTCGAGTTGAGGCCCGCGACGTCCGCATAGGTCGCGCGATCGATGACCGAGAGCGTGCCGTAATTCTGCGCGTTCGCACGCGACGCGATTGCGGTCGCGAGGCTCGATGAGAGCGCGTCGAATTGTGCCACGACGCTCGCGCGTTCGGCTTTGAGCGTTTCGATGACGACGCGACTGCCCACGAGTTTGCTCGAGCTCGACGACAGCGTCGCGATCTGCGAGTCGATCGCGTCGAGCTTCGCGTGATCGGCTGCGATGAGCGCGCTCGAACGGCTGCTCGCCTCATTCGCTTGGATGTCGGCGGACGATGGAGCGGCGCCCGAAGCGACGAGTTGGCCGCGAAGCGTCGCGAGTTGCCCGCGTTCGGTCGCGATGCGATTCTCGATATCGGCGAGGCCCGGCCAAGCGGCCGTGTACTGCGCTTTCGAGGTGGCCAAGAGCGCTTCGTCGCGCTGCAATGCGCTCGCGAGCGCGCCATAGACGGGGTTCGTACTGACGTCGGGTTTTGCGGGCGGCAGCGAGAGGGCGCGGTTGCCGCTGCCGTAGGCCTGGTCGCTGCGTAACGTGTCTTCGGCTTGGATGCGCTGAGCGCGCAGTGCGGAGATCGACGATGCAATCTCCGCGTTCCCGGCGGGGTTTTCCGCATCGACGGGGATGCCCGCGGCGCTAAGGGCTTGAAAGCGGCGATCGAGGTCGTGCAGCTGGACTTTTTTGTTCTCGAGTTCGGTTTGCAGGCGCGCGGTGGTCGAAGCGTACTGCTGCGACGCGAGGTTATTGTAATAGCCGACGAGCGAATCGACGACGGCGTTCGGTACCGCGACGGCAAGTGCGGGGTGTGAGTCGGTGTATGTAATCTTCAGGATCGTGCCGTAGAGTCGCGCCTTGACGTTCTGCTGCAGTCGCGCGATCGGAACAGCGTCATTCGTAGACGTTCGCACGCGCTCGAGAATCGCGCTGCTTTTGGCGAGTGTCGTGAGCACCGTGGTGAGTTCGCTACTCGCATCGGACTTCTGATTCGAGAGCAGCAAACTCGCCGTCGCCGTATACGTGCGCGGCAAGAAGTACGAGACGAGGAATACGATGGGAAGCGCGAGGAGGAGCGCTGCGAGCGCGACGATGCGATGGCGGTCGACGACGGCGCGTGCGTAGGCGAGGGTCATCGAAGGCCGCGCACGCTAGTACGCACCCTTTTGGCGAAAGATGGCCACGAACGTGCGGATAATGAGCATCCCATCAAAAAGCGGTGATTTGCGGTGCAGGTAGTCGATGTCCATGAGCGTGGCTTCGGGGCGGTTCAGCGGGATCGTGGAACGATGCGTGATCTGCCAGATGCAGGTGATCCCGGGCTTCGCAAGATGACGCAGGTGTTGCCACGGCTCGTAGCCCGCGGTGACGAACGGCATTTCCGGCCGTGGTCCCACGAGCGTCATCTCGCCGCGAATGACGTTGATGAATTGCGGCAACTCGTCGATAGAGAAGCGACGCAGGAAGCGGCCCACACGCGTGACGCGCCGGTCGAACGGCGACGTCGGCGAGAGTCGGTCGTCGCAGTGCGCTACGGCCATCGTGCGGAGTTTGAGAATGGTAAAGTTCCGTGCGAATCGACCGACGCGGCGCTGCTTGAAGAAGACCGGGCCGCGATCTTCGAGCCAGATCGCTGCCGTAGCGACGGCGAGGAAAGGGGCTGCGGCCATCAGTGCCGCGCTCGCGACGACGAGATCGAATCCGCGACGTGCGACGCGTGTCGCGATCGAATTACGATACACGAGCCGCACGGAATGCGAAAAATCCGTGGGGGGCGGCCGAACGACGACGTCGCTATACGAGAACCTCAGAAAATGAACCGGTATACCGGCCACGCGTGACGGGCGCTCTTCAAGCACCCGACGACAACCTGCGTGGAAAGACGCGTGATCTTGAAAGCACTTTGTCTCCTTCACGGCAGTCGCCGCTGAAACCGCTCGTCGACGACTTGTAAGAGCACGCGCTCGACGGCACTTGCATGGTTCGACCAGGTATACCGCGCCGTGAACGCCTTCAATCGAATTTTCATTTCGTCGGCATCGGAATGCACGCGCGCGAAGCGCACGACGGCATCTGCGAGCGCTTCGCTCGTCGTGCTCCGTGCGATGAGTTTCGGGTCGAGCGCCCGCAAGATCTCGGGCGTCGCGCCGGTGGGCGTGCCGATAACGGGCGTGCCCGCCGCGAGCGCCTCGACCGTTACGAGCCCGAAAGTTTCGAGCGAAAGCGAGGGCACGACGACGACGTCCGCGCCGCGATACAGATCGGGGAGCGTCTCACCCAGATACCCGAGGAGCCGGACGCGCGCCCCGAGTCCGAGTCGTGCGATCTGCGCTTCGAGCGCTGGGCGTTCGGCGCCGTCGCCGCCGATGAGGAGTACCGCGTGCGGAATCGCTTGCAGGATCGCCGGAAGCGCCGCGATGAGGCGATCGAAGCCCTTGCGCTTGACGAGGCGGCCCACGCAGGCGATGACGAAGGCGTCCGGCTCGAGATTGAAGGTGCGGCGGTACGAGCCGCGTTGCTCGGTCGGCGCGAAGCCCGCGAGATCGACGCCGCCGGGGATGCGGTCGATCCGATCGTCGTCGACGCCGAATGAGCGGACGATTTGCGCGCGTGCGTAGTCGCTGAGCACGATGACGCGATCCGCCGTGCGGAGTCCGGTCCACTCGACGCCGTAGCGAAAACGGTCCGACGGCAGCGCCGGGCGCTCCGCGATTGCCTCCAAATTCCAAGCCCCGTGGTAGGTGCGCACGCGCGCCATCCGGCCGACGCTCGCCGCCAGTGGCCCGAGCGCGCAGTAGGCGAAGTGTGCGTGCAGCACGTCGATCGGCCGCCGCGCGTGAAGATCGCGCAGTGCGCGGAAGCCCGCGATCGCATCGCCGACCGCGCCGCCGGGGCCGTCGTAGCGCACGACGCGTACGCCGTCGCGATCTTCGCGCGCCGGTTCCAGGTCACGGCGCAGGGTGAGGATCGTGACCTCGTGGCCTTGCCGCACGAGATGGCGCGCGGTTTCCGCTGCGACGCGTTGCATGCCGTTGGGCGTATCGCGGTCGAGGCGATCGATCGAGACGGCGATATTCATGCGGGCAATGTCGCGTACACGTCGAGGAGCCGATCGACGTGCGTTACGATCGTCGATGGGCTCCGCCAGAAGCGGTCGTAGGTCGCACGCGACATCGCGCGCACGCGCTCGTCGTCTGCGAGCATGGCGATTTTGCGCCGCAGATCCACAACGTCGCCACTGCGGAAGATCAAGCCCGTCACGCCGTCGACGACGTTGCGCGCGGCGGCGCTGGAGTCGGGCACGATCGCCGGGATGCCGAGAGCGGCCGCTTCCATCACGACGAGCCCGAACGTCTCGTACCAGCGCGACGGGAAGACGAGCGCGCGTGCTTCGCGCAGGTGCCTGACGACGCCATCGTGGTCTTGCCAGCCCGTAATTACTGCGCCCGGCGAGATCGCCTCGACATCCGCGCGGCTCGGGCCGTCGCCGATGAAGATGTGCGGCACGCCTTCGGCCACTGCTGCAGCCGCGAAGAGATCGGCGCCTTTTTCCATCGAGAGTCGCCCGACGTAGGCGAATGATCCGTGTGCGGCCGCATCGACTGCATCGGCACGCACGGCGGCGATCGGATAGGCGACGGGATGGAGGCGGCTCGTGGCGGGCAGGAGCGGCTCGAGGACCTCGTGACTGAGTTCGGAGACGGTGATGAAATCGCGGACGCGGGCCGGGACGCCCGCAACGCGTTGTTGCATGATCTGACGCGCGACGCGCCAGACCTTGTGCGCGTACGAGCGCGAATCGCAATTCTCGCGCACGCACGCGAGCGACATCGGCTGCAGGTGGCAGATCTCGGCACGCGGATGGTTGTAGAGACTGCCGATCGGACACACCGTGAAGAACTCGTGCAGCGTGATCACGGTGCGAAAATGGTGCCGGAGGGCCGCATGGATAGGACTTGCGGTGAGCGATTTCGTCCAGCAGTGGACGTGCACGACCGTCTCGTCGCGGTCGCAGTTCGCGAGCAATGCATCGAACGCACGCGCGGCCGAGAGGTTCCAGAGGCCTTGTGTCGCGGCACGCAAGCGGCTCGTATCGCTGAGAATGTCTTTCTGATCGAGGCACACGACATCGATATTCGGGTGCGCGAGCAGGTCGGGCAAAGCGGGGCCGACGCCGGCGAAGATCGTGACGCGGTACCCGCGGTCGGCGAGTTCGAGTGCGCTCGTGAGAGCGACTTGGGCGCTTCCGCCATCGATGAAGGCGGTATCGCAGACGAGCACGAGATGGCGGACGGTCACGGAACTTTCTCGTTTCGCAGCGCCGGCGGACGTCTCCGGCACGCGTGAGGTAAAGATGAGCTTGCAGACCGACGCATCTTACCGATGGAGCGCTTCAGCGTACACCGCCTCCATGCCATCGCAGTAGCGTTGCGCGGAGAATCGCTCGAGCCGGGCGCCCGCGCGTGCGCGCGCGTCGTCGAGCGCGCGGCGATCCCCGAGCAGAGTGTCGAGGGCGCACGCGAGGGCGGTCGCATCTCCCGGCGGGACGAGGATGCCTGCCGCACCGTCGTCGAGGGCCTCGGGGATGCCGTCGACGTTCGATGCGACCATCGCGCAGCCGGCTTCGCGCGCCTCGGAAAGCACCATGCCGAACGGTTCTTTGCGCGACGCGAGCACGAAGATGTCGGCCGAGCGCATGTAGCGTTCGGGGCGTGGTTCGAAGCCCGTGAAGTGAATGCGCGCTGCTACACTGCTCGCGCGTGCTCGGGTTTCAAAGGCGACTCGGTCGGGGCCGTTACCGACGATGTAAAGATGTGCACTCCGGTGTGTCGTGCGTTCAAACGCTGCGATGAGGACGTCGATACCTTTGCGGACGAAGAGGCCGGCGACCGTCACGATTGCGGGATGCGCGAGCGCGACGGGCGCGATGTCGCCCGCGCGCCTGCGGCGGGGTCCGTCGAGCGCGCCGATGCTCACGACGCGCAGCTTCGCTTTTGGGATTCCGCGGCGCGCCATCGCCGTCGCGACCGCGACGCTATTCGCCGTAACGAGATCACCCAGGCCCATCGCGATCGCGCTGCGTTGGAATTCGTTGTGCACTGTCGTCACGATGCGGTAGCGCGACCGCAGACGCAACGCGCGCGCGAGGACGGCACCCGTCATCGTCTGCGCGTGCACGATATCGGGATCGTAGGTCGCGACGATGCGGCGGAAGTTCGCCACCGCGCGGATGATGCCGCGCGGCGTGCGTCGTTGATCGAAGGAGAAGAGCGTCACGCCGTATTCGCGCAGCAGCGGCTCGAAGTCGCCACCGGCCGAGGCGACGGCGACTTCGTGGCGTGTAGCCGAAAGCGCGGCGAGGTCGACCGTGCTGTTGGTAATCCCGTTGCCCTCTTCGAGGAGATCGCCGATCACGTGTAAGACGCGCACACTTCCGTAGTGCGCCCTCGCGTGCGGGCGGTCCCGTGGCGGGTGTCGGGTGGGCGGAAACCGTAATTTGTGAAAACGCCACGAGTGAGGGTCGACCTCGCGTCATGATCCGTCGGCCGAACGACAAGGTCGCGGCGAGCCCCTAACGATGGCGCTTAAGCGATACGCGGACCGCTGTCTCGACCGACGCGAACTCCTCGACGAAGCGGTGCTGAACGTTATTGCGGCGTGCCGGGCGGAGGCGAGCGTCCGCGAGGCCTTCGTTTTTGGGTCGCACGCAACTTCGAAGATCGGTCCTACGAGCGACCTTGATGCGCTCGTAGTGCGCGATACCGAACTTGGCATGATCAATCGGGTGATCGATGTCAGATTGGCCTCGCTTTCTCGCGTCAACATCGATATGGTCGTCGTGACGCCGTACGAACTTGCGAACACGTTTTCGACGAGTAGTTTTCGTCGCACCGTCCTCGCGATGGCGAAGCGCATCTATGCAGCGTGATCGCATCGTTACGGCGCGGCTTTGGCATTCCAAAGTCGAAACAGATCTTGCAATCGCCGATGAAATCGCCGAACGCTATTCGGCGCTCAGTGCCTTCTATGCGCAACAAGCCGCAGAGATGGCGCTCAAAGTGGTTTTTATCGCAATCGCTGACGATCATCCCGAACGCATGTTGGTAACGATCTGCTCAAGGAACTCGCTGGCCTCGACGAATCGGTTCCGGCCGATGTCGTTGCCGCGGCGAATAGGCTCGATCTTTTTTATATGGGCTCGCGCTGCCCCGATGCCGTCGGAGGCGCCGATCCGCGCGCCGTTGTGGGAGTAAAAAGAAGCCGTGGCCGCCGCGGAACACGCACGTGCAGTTCTTACATATGCGCGCGAGTCGAGTATACGTTGCGGGTGATCGCTCCTTGAAATCGTAAAAAGCCCGTATGACCGGTAGCGACAAACCCCGCGTAACCATGGACGAAATCACCGCGCTTGCAAAACGTCGCGGATTCATTTTTCAATCGAGCGAAATTTATGGCGGGCTCGGCGGGTTTTTCGATTACGGTCCGCTCGGTGCGATTCTCAAGCGCAATGTGAAGAATGCGTGGTGGCGCGAGATGGTCGAACTGCGCGACGACGTCGTCGCCTTTGATTCGTCGATCATCATGCACCCGAGCACATGGATCGCCTCGGGCCACGTCGCGAACTTCTCCGACAAGATGGTCGATTGCAAAAATTGCAAGCACCGCTTTCGCGCCGATCATCTGCCGTCGCTCGCGAAATGTCCCGACTGCGGGATGAAAGATACGCTCACCGAGCCGCGTGCCTTTAATCTGATGATGCAGACGAGCATCGGGCCGATGGAAGATTCAGCGTCGCGAGCGTACCTGCGTCCCGAAACCGCTCAGGGCATGTTCGTCAATTTCAAAAACGTTTATCAGAGCGCGCGTAAGCGACCACCTTTCGGAATCGCGCAGATCGGCAAATCGTTTCGCAACGAGATCACGCCCGGTAATTTCACGTTTCGGATGCGCGAATTCGAACAGGCCGAACTCGAATATTTCGTTCCCGACGATGGCAAAGATCTCGCGACGTACGACGAATGGGTGGCGGCGCGCAAAAAATGGTACAGTGATTATGGAGTTCGCGAGGATCGCTTGCGTTTCTATGAGCTTTCAGAAAAAGAGCGGCCGCATTATGCCAAGGCGGGGACCGATGTCGAGTACCTTTTTCCGTGGGGCTGGGGCGAACTCGAATCGATCGCGCATCGCGGAACCTACGATCTCGACGCGCACATGGCGCTCTCGGGTAAGGATTTGCAGTATTTTGACGAGGCCACGAAATCGAAGTACACGCCGATCCTCATCGAGAGTTCGGCCGGTATGGATCGCACGACGCTGACGATGCTCGTCGATGCATACGATCAGGAAACGATCGTGGATGCGGAGAGCGGCAAAGAGACCTCACGCGTGGTGTTGCGGTTTCATCCGAAAATCGCGCCGGTTCAAGTCGGCGTTTTTCCGCTCGCGCGCAACAAGCCCGATCTCGTCGAACGCGCGAAGGGCATCGAGCGCGACCTACGCGGCATTGCGCGGACGACGTACGATGAGGGTAACGTCGGCCAATTATATCGACGACAGGACGAAATCGGGACTCCGTTTTGCGTCATGATCGATTTCCAAACGCTCGAGGACGGCACCGTGACGGTGCGCGATCGCGATACGATGCGCCAGGATCGTGTAGGTGGAGCGCAGTTACGGACCTATATCACCGAACGATGTTAGATTTGTCATAATCCGAGACCATCGGTTACGATGACCGCGCATAACCGTCATCGACGCGAATTTCGGTACCACTAAGATTCGTTTGAAGTCTGGGTGAGGACGCGTCGTATCACGCGATCGAGTCGCGCGAGCATGTCGTCGATCTGCGCTTCGGTGATAACGAGGGGTGGTACGAAACGTAGCGTGTTGTCTCCGGCGCCGTTGAGTAGCAAATGTTCGCTATCACGTGCGTCATCGACGAAAGCTTTCGTTTGGTGCGTGGTGCAGACCGGCAGGCCGAGCATGAGTCCCACGCCGCGGGGCGCACCGAAGACCGCCGGGAACGCGGTAGCAACGTGTTGGAGCCCCGCTTTCATGTGCGTGCCGACCGTGCGGACGTGCGCGTCGAGATTCGTTGCGTCGCGAACGCGCAGGTGTGCCATCGCGGCCGCGCACGGAATCGGCGAACCACCGAACGTCGTTCCGTGGTCACCGGGCTGGAGGCCGCTTGCAGCCGCCGCGTCGAT
>ENA-OFCD01001571-OFCD01001571.1-metagenomes-genome-assembly--contig:-NODE-1571-length-11178-cov-7.947586_pt1 | contig 11178 bp, 7 predicted proteins | sample MGYA00153392_OFCD01 | MGnify analysis MGYA00153392 | reverse complement strand
CTCCCAACGCCGAAAGCTCCCCGATGCCATGATCGCGATAAGCGCGACAGCGGCTGTCGGCACCACGACGTACCGGCTGAGTCCGATGTAGTTGGCGGCCAGCGAAACCCCAATGAACTCTGTGATGATCGTGAGGAAGTTCAGCAGGAACAGGTCACCCACGCTGAACCAGCCCCACCCCCGACCGAACCGTTCGTTGATCAGTCGGGCGTGTCCGACACCGGTGACTGCGCCGAGCCGGACCACCATCTCCTGGTTGACGACGAGGACCGGGACGAGCAGAAGCAGCACCCACAGCAGGCTGTACCCGTAGTTCTGGCCGGCCTGGCTGTACGTGGCGACACCGCCGGCGTCGTTGTCGCCGACCATGACGATCAAGCCCGGGCCGACGATCGCGAGCAGCGTCAGGAGTCGCTGCTTGCGAGTGGACCGCACCCCCACGTCCCCGACGCTGATCCTGCCCAGGGCACCCTCGATGTCGCCGATGTGTGCGCTGTCCAGCACCGCGGACGTACGCACGGGCGAGACCAACGCGCTCCCGGTCGCGGCCGCCGGGGCCGGGTCGCCCGCGGATGACGTCTGGTCCGGCTGGGCCTCAGCCACCGTGGCCCCCGTCAGTCCCGCCGGGGGGTCCGCTGGTCAGGCTGGTGCGCTGTTGCTCAACCGCCCGCGTCGGCGGCCGGCTCGCGGGTTCGCGACGGCGCCAATCATCGGGAATGGTCGCCTCCAGCACGTCATCAACGGTGACCACTCCCAGCACCCGGTCGTCCTCGTCCACCACAGGCACGGTGACCAGGTTGTAGTCCGCCATCAGCAACGCGATGTCGGCGGCATCGGTCGTTGCGCTGACCCGCACCGGGTCGGTGTCCATCACCGCCGCCAGTCGTTCAGCGGGGTCCGCGCGCAGCAGCGCGATGACGGTCGCGATCCCCGCGAGCCGCCGCTCGCTGTCAAGGGCGTGCACCGTGTAGAGCGCCTCCTGCTGCATGGCCCGGGCCGCCGTCACGGCCCGGAGCGTGTCCCCTACCGGCAGCTCCTGTGGACAGGTCAGCACATCGGTGCCCATCAGCCCGCCCGCACTGGACGGGCTGAACCCCAGCAGCGTCAGAATCTTGGTGCGGTGCCCCGGTGGCAGCAAATCGAGCACCGGCACCCGGCGTTGCTGCCGCAGATCAGCGATCGCGTCCGCGGCGTCGTCGGCGCGCATCCGGGTCAGCACCTCCGAGACCTCACGGTCAGACATCTCCTCGAACAGCTTCGTCGCCAGGTCCGGGTCGAGTTCCTCGAAGACGTCGGCCTCAAGCTCGGGGTCGACGTGCACATGCTCCAGGATCTCTGAGCCCTCCTGGCTGTCGGCGTCCTCAAGCAGATCAGCGATCTGCGCCGCCTTCAGTCGCCGCAGCCGGGTCTTCCCGGTCCGGTCCAAAGCGCTCGGACGGTGACCCAGCAGCGGCTCGAAGGCCTTCCAGTCCCGCGCGGCATGGCCATGGCGCTGCTTCACAAGACCGAACATCCGAGCCGGCCGGCGGGTGTCGAGCCGAGCCAGTACCCACCCCGCACCCGTGTCGTCGAGTTCGACGTCATAGGCATGCACCAACTCGACGTCCGTCACGTCTATCAGACGGTGGCCGAGGATGTCCTGGCGCAGCAAGACCTCCCCGGCGCGACGCTCGAACCCCCGCAGATCGACCTTCTCCTTCGCCAGCACAACCCGGTGCTCGCTGAACTCGGCGATGCGCTTGCTCGAGACGTACACCCGTCGCCCGCCGACCTTGGCCACAACACCCGTCACCAGCGGGTACTGCTCACCACGCAGCCGCACTATGACGTCATCCAGGCGCCCCACCGTCTCACCGGCCCTGGACGTCAACGGCCGGCTCAGCAACGCCGACAGGTGCATCAGCGGCGTACCCGGCACATCGCTCGGGTCTCGTGGAGCAGGTGTCGAAGAAGTCGTCATCAAGCACATCGATTCTGACGTAGAGAACAGGAGAGGAGTGTCACCCAACCAACCCGAGGTCCGCCTGTCGGCCCCAGCGATGAACTGACCGGTCAGTGTGAGACCGATGCCTCTCAGCAGCCTCCCCAGGCGTGCCGGCCCATACCAGCAGTCGGCGAGCGACGTCGGCATCAGCCCTTGAGCCACAGGTCCGACGCGGCCTTCGGCCCCCGCTGGGTGGCCCAGACACCTGCCCAGCAGCAGGCTGTCCATTCAGCGCACCGGGCCCGACGTGCGTCGCGACATGGGGTTACCTGCGTCGCGTCGAGGTCTGCTGCCGACGGTGCCTCTCACGACTCCCATCCCGGCCAGGGCCTGCGGCGCGCCGCTGCAGCACCCGCCGCCGACCCGAGCCGGCCACAGCCGAGCAGCCCCCGCCGGACAGCCACCTATTCATCGCTTGGCCTCGCATCGTTTACCGGCCCACCACCATCAGTCTCACTGAGCCGATGCCGCGGCAATAACGTGCGGGGTCTACGAGGTCGTCGTGTCACGGCGGTGGCCGTCAACTCATGTTTTGGTGAGGTCACGTTGACTTTTCTGGCGGCCCCGGACCTGCTGACACGGCCGGCGCCGACGTCGGTGCTGCCTCCCCGGCGGTGGCCGCGACGTAGCTGCCGCCAGCGGGGATCACGACGACGACGGCCCGGCTACCGCTGATCAGCATGACGTTGAGTCGCGCCACGCGACCTGGCCGCGCGCGCACTCCCGCGCGCGTTGACCCAACTTCAACTCCGACGCCAGCGCGATGGCCCTGGGGGCACTGGAGGTCGTGGAGTGGACGGTCGCACTGATGGTCGTCCGTGGCGGACCGCGCCCGCGGCCTGACAGCGCCACCATCGGCTCCGGCGGTGCCACCGGCTGGGAGGACGGACCGCGGTCCGGGGCTACCGCCGGTCCCGCGCGCCGCTGGTAGCTGAACCGATGCCGATCGTGAACCGCGCTCGGTGCTGGGTGGGCGGGCAGCGGTAGGTGGGCCCGTTCACCTCGGTCGGGGCTGTCGGCGCCCAGGGCCCGACACTGATCCGCAGTTGAGTGCGCACCTCGTGGACGCTGACCCGGCTGACGGGGACGGTCGCCCGGCAGGCCGCCCGGGGCGCGACAGCTGTGACGCTGGTCGGTCCTGCAGCGGTCGCCCGCGCGGCCACCGCATTGCTCCGCGCCGAGTCCCAGCGGCAAATCGGGACGGTCGGGCCCAGGTGGAGGTGGGGGCTTGGCCGGAGGTCAGTTTGGCGCGGGTGGACGTGGTGACCCGCCGGGCGGTGATGCGCTTTGACCGGGCCCTGCTTTGTGTTCCGGATCTGGTGGACGCGGTGGCCGCGGTGGAAACCGCAGTTGGCGTCCGTTCCGGATACCAGCCGGACGCGGCGTCCTTCCCTGCAGATGCCGAGCCTTTGATGTTATAGGCGTGGGCCCTGGCGGCGGACGTGATGGGTGGGTTGTCAGCCGCAAACGCCAACCGGCTGGTGCCCTTGCCGTCACTGCCGGGTAGCGAGGCGGCCGCGGTGGTGCCGGTGGACAGTGAGCCTCGGCTACGTCTACTGCTGGAGATCCGGTTCGGCCCGTCGACGGCGGATCTGTCGTTGGCGGTGGCGACGAGGGCGATACACGGCAGGGGCGAGCTGGACCGCCCTGGTCGCGGCCGGGGTCGTCCTGCATGGCGACCACTGGCCCACGGACGTACTGGGGGCTCTGCTGCTGGGCGCAGCAAGCATCTGCTGGACACCCGGATACCGGCCGGGCCACCGGTGCTGACACCTTCGAGATGAGCGCCGCTAGCTACCCACCGAGCTCAGCGCGGAGACCCACGTGCGTTCTCGAGGTCGGCGCAGACCAACGTGCAGGTAGCAGCCCGTCGAGTCGAGCGACCTGTCCCGCTCCTGGGCGCGAAGCCAGCCGGCCAGCGGCGTCATCCAGCAGGTGCCGCGGCCGTCCGGTGGCTTCGCCAGTCAGGATGCGTGCACGGGTGGCGACGGGAACTCGATCCCGTATTGCCCCGCGATCTCGATGAGTCGTGGGACATCGGGTTCGCGCGGTTCCGGCAGACGGTCGTAGGTGGCGGTGGGAGAGCCCACGTCGGCGACGAAACGCTCGAAACCTGCGGGAGTCGTGATGATCAGCATCGAGCACGGCTCGTCGCCGACGACGAAGCCGTGCTGCACCCCGCGCGGCAACCACAAGAACGAGCCCTTCTCCGCGGCGATCTGCTGTCCACCGAGTTGCGCCACGAGCCGTCCGGCCAGGAGGTAGAAAGCCTCGTCCTCGTTGTGATGGATATGCGGCGGAGGCGAGAAACCGGCTGGTAGGCGCTGCTCGACCACCGCCAGCGCGTTGTTGGTGGCCGCTCCGGCCGCCTTGACAATCGACAGTGTGCTCAGGAAGTCGTAGGCGTCGCCCTCGTCAGCGGCGAGGTGGTAGCCCGGCCCGGAGTCCGTCATCTGTTCTCCATTCCATGGGCCGCAGCGGCGGCCGGATGGCAAGCGGGGCGGCAGCTTCGTTCTACGCCTGCTGACGGATCCGTGTCCAGACTCGCCCTGCACGCGGGCTGCGGCCTGGAAGCGACGTGCGTACCGCCTTCACAGGGCGCCGGTGGTCCAGGCAGACTCCGATCGGAACAGCCCACCTCACAGCCCAGTTCAAGCGGACCGGGCCGTTGTCCAGGTGGGGCACGGTCAGCCGCTCTGCGGCACTTGGAACACCAGCTCGCAACCATGACCATCCTGCAGGTGACAAGCACCATGCCTCGGCTGCTGGACTGCTCGGCTGCTGAGCCGGGTCGCTCGGGTAGCTGCCACGCAGGCCACCCGGCCCGCTATCGGCGCGGCCCGTGCGGCTGTGTCCAAAAGGCGCCGACAGGCCGTTCGATCAGCTCAGGCAACGCTGCCGACGGGGAGCAGTCCAGATCGGGACCAGCGCGACCGGCTGACCCAGGTCAGAACCACCCGGGCGTCCTCGGGCACACCACGAAGGCGCCGCACGCATTGGTGTACGGCACCTTCGTGGTTGATCAGCTCTCCAGCGGTAGCAGGCGGGTCGCGACCACGAACTCCCCGAGCGCGGTGCCGGAGAGGTAGCCGTGGTCGGCGTCCCACTGGAAGTGCACGCCGAGGTACACCCGGCTCCGCGCGTTCTCCCGGGCCGCCTCGGTGAAGCTGTTGAACGAGCGGGTCGTGCCAGCCGGCAGCGCGGGGTCGTTGGTCCCGGCCAGGAAGCTGACGTTGTCCGTGCCGAAAAAGCCCCGCATCACCGCTGCGTGGGCTGCGGAGAACGTGGCGTGACCGGACACGTAGGCCGGGAACGGCGGGGAGAACTGGTCCCCGCGCTTCGGGTCCTTCAACAGCGGCTCCCAGGCAGGATCGCCCGTGGTGGCGGGGTTGTCGTCGCCATCGATCGGGTCGTCCGCGAGCCGAATGGCGGTCTGTGGCCGCCACAGGTCCAGGTCCGTCGAGTACTTGGCGTCCCAGGCCACCACGGCCGCGTCTGCCATCGCCAGGGCCACCAGCGCGAACAGCCGGGCCCTCTCGAGCAGGTCGAGCCCCTTCTGCTCGGCCACGTCCTGGGTGATCTCGAAGAGCTGCCCGGGCGGCTTGTAGGTCCCGTCGACGTCGTTGGCCCAGAACAGCGCGATCTCCGTCTGCTCAGCGGTGCGGGTCACCGAGCCGACTTCTCCCAGCTCCTTGACCTCGTTCACCTGAGCGGCGTACTCCGCGCTGCGCAGCAGCTCGGTGATGGACAGGTAGCCCGCCGGCCGCGGTGGCCGGAACTGCGCGCCCGACTGCATGGCGAAGGGGGTGACGCTGGGCCAGTTCGGGCTGGCCGCCTTACGCACGGCGTCGGTCGGACGCCAGTCCCCGGGCTTGTCGCCGGGCACATACACCGTCTGCGTGTCCGCGCCGTCGCCGGTCCGGGCCTGGATCATGGCGTGCGCTGCTGCACGTCCGACTGCCTTGCCCTCGGCAAGCTCAATCGGGGTGGTGCCGGGCGGCAGTAGGGCGAGCTCCTTGTTCAGCTCGCTGGTCAGGTCCAGCCTCGCGTGCGGGAAGGCCGCCGCCAGCGCGTCGTGAGCGGCGAACGCGATCGCTGCCTCGACGGATGCGGCTTGAGGGGCGGGCACACGAATCAGGTACGGCTGGTGGGTGGGCACGATGGAGTTGACGGCGTCGTACACCGCCGCGTGCAGCATCGCGCCACCCCGGGCAACGGGCCCGGGCGGGCCGCCCACCTCCCTGATGATCTCCAGGAGAACGTTGTTCCAACGGGTCACTGCGTCGCTCATGAGCGCTCCCTGCTCACAGAGCCCACCGAGTTGTGGGGTCTTCTGACCAGAGGCGCTGCAGCGTCTGCTGATACCTGTTTGACATTCCGAGAGCTTTACCGGCTCTTCACACTCGAAGGGGTAGTCATGGTCTGACGCTGCCGGCTTCGAGCAGTGATCTGGCGATGTCGTTGGTGAGGTTGCGGAAGCCGAGGGCGCTGCCGCGAGCTGGCCGTTGATGGCTGCGGTCGGGCCGTTGCTGGTACCAGGCCAGGTGAGGTGGGCCAGCACGTTGGCGGCCCTGCGTGTGCGGGTCCGGCCGGGGGTGATGAGTTCGGTGAGTTCGGTGGGGACGGCGCTGCTGAGGACGTCGATGAGCGTGCTCATCGTTGGCTGTCCGGCGGTCCGGTCGGTGTCGCGGTAGGCACTGGTCATCTGCTAGATCCGCCAGGTGGCCTCGAGATGGATGTGTGTGTCGTTGCCGAACAGCGCGTCGAGCCGGGTGGTCTGCTTGTGGGTGAACAGGCCGGCGCCGGTGTCTAGCGTTCGGCGGGCCGAGTAGAGCGGGTCGCCGGAGCGGCCGCGGTGCCGGCAGGTCTGCTGCTGGACGCGCCGTCGGCACTGGTCCAGGGCGTCGCCGGCGAGCCGGACGACGTGGAACGGGTCGATCACCGCGACTGCCTCCCGGAGCTCTTCGGTGGTGGCGGTCTCCACGTCGGTGAACCCGTCCATCGCGACGACCTCCGCCGCGTCGCGCCAGGCCTCCGGGCGGTCGGCGAGCCAGGTCGTGAACGCCCTGCTCGCAGCGGCCCTGGACCATGCCCAGCAGCCGCGCCGGGCCTGTCCCATCGCGGATCCCGGTGAGATCGGTGATCGCGGTGACGTACTTGTGGCACTTGCGGGTGTGCCGCCAGACGTGCTCATCGACCCCGAGCCGCCGCACCCCGCCGAAGCGGGCCGGGTTGCCGATCAGAACCCTGCTGCCCTCGGCGAGGAGGGCGTCGTCGGCGGTGTTCCAGGCGACTCCGAGAGCCTCCGCGGCTCGGGCGACCGTGCGGTGCTGGCAGATGGTCGCCGACAGCGCCCGGCGCAGCCGGCCGCGCGTGAGCTTGGCCGGCGGCTCAGCGGCCCTGCTGGTGTCCTGGCGCCACACGTGCCCGCAACCCGAGCACCGGTAGCGGCAGCCTGTGACGAACAACGTCGTCGGGCGCCAACCGAACGGCTCGTGCGCCAGATGGCGGGTGACGCCCTCGTGCGGGACGCCCTCGCAGCCGCACCGCCGGCACCACCGATCGGGGTCGGTGACCCGACACGCCAGCACCGCGCGGCCGGTCTGCAGCTGCTGCCCGACGACCTCCAAACCGAGGTCGTCGAACGGCAGAACGAAGTCAGGTCAGACCGCGCGACGGTAACCTCCGACAACGTCGAGGTCCTTCAGGTGAAAACGTCAGAACTCCCATCCCGAAGAGACCTCGAGCCTCAACCGGACAGCGACACGCCGTCTGCCCCTACCCTGATCTGTGAAGAGCCGCCCTACCGACCTCGTGAACGTTTAGGTCCAGGCGTACGTCTGGACCTGGCAGACGTCCAACACTCAGCCAGGCCCTCGCATCCGACAGAGAGGGCCAGCATTCTTGCGGGTACGGGTGGCGCCTCCAGGTGGCACGGCGAGGCGGCCTCGGCATCGCACCCGACAGAAGTCCCCCGGCACCGGGGCCCGACCGGATGGCGTCTTCCAGGGCGGTCAGGGTTGCAGGTTGTCCAGCCCCGGAAGCCTTATGAGCGCGGCCAAGAAGAGCAGCCCGCCCAAGGCGACGGCCACGACGTGCGGCAGGGTGATGAGCGGTATGCAGGGCGCTCGATGCAGGAGCCGGCGCGTATTTTCCGGTGACTCTCGTTCGGGAGCCTTGTCCCTGCTGTCGACACCGGTGCCCATGAAGCCCCAATACGAGTGGATCAAGGGGCTCGACACGACTTGATCCCCAACATCGAGGTGCCTTGGGCCCCATGCGGTCCCACGTTGGCACTTCAGCCGCGTCCCACCGGTCCATCGTCTTGGCTCAGCAGGCCGGGTCTGTGGGTTCGGCAGGCGCGCAGAGGTGACGCAGGGCGAGGATGGACGGCTGGAAGAAGTAGCCGCCGCCGGTGGTGGTGACCCAGCGCTGCATGGCAGTGATCGTTGGCTGGTGGCCGCCAGGGATGGTGAGGCTGCGGGTGGCGTCGCGTTGGGCGATGACGAGGTCGTGTCCGTCGCCCGCCTGCGGGAAGTCGGGGTTGTTGACCCAGGCGCTCATGAGGAACTCGAACTGCTCTTCGATGGAGCGCTGATAGCACAGAAACAGCAAACCCCGGTCGTCGGGGAACGCAGCACCGCCGGCGGTTGGGTCACCGGGTGCGGCAGCCGGGTCGAAGGAGGCCCCGAAGGCGATCCCGCGGCGCAGGATCCGGCGGCGTTCGGCTTCGGCCTCACCGGGCACGGGCGTCTGGTTTCGTGGGTAGACCTTGCGGATGTGCGCGCCTCGCGGCACCCGGTGGCCGTCGCCGTCATCTCGGAGGGGGTTGTCGGAGGCGTAGTCGAAGGCGTTGATCCGCTGCGGGGTCAACAGCGACACCTCCTCGGCACTCGGGTCTTTCGCGGTGGTGTCGAAGCCGTCCGGCTGACCTTCGACGATCTCCAGGGGGCAGCCCGTGGCGTAGCGGCCCACGATCTTCGCGCCCATCACCGCGGTGGGGATCCCCTCTGTGGCGGCTTGGTCGGCGACGAACTCGCGGAACCCGGCGACGTCTTGGCGTAGCCGCCGGAACACCAGGTAGGAGCCGTCAGCCGTCCAGGCCGGGCCGTTCACCGCGACCTCCCCAGGATCCTTGCTCCCCCCGTCAGCGTTCGGGGTCAGCGCCTGGCGTGGGTAACCCAGGACGAACTCGCCGGGCCAGAGCCGGTCCTGCCCGGGCAGGCCCGTGTCGTCGTCGATGCCTGGACGGGTGACGCGGTCATCTCGCACCCCGGGCTGGGAGACTCCGTCGTCGAACCCGAAGTGCTCATGGCCGCTCTGGTCCTGGTTGTCCTCATCTACCCCGGAGCGGGCCCGGCCGTCCTGGCGGTACAGCAGGGTGACCCCGTGGGCATCCATGGCGTCCTGCAGCTCGGTGACCTTGCGTTCGAGGTCGTCGGGGTCATCGGCGGCGACCAGAACGATCAGGTGGACGTCGGCGTCGCGCAGCGGGTCGATCCAGTGGTCAGGGGCGTTGCCGTCGATGTCGCCGATACCGGCGGCGCGAGCTGCCATCCCCTGGGTGAAGTCGGCCGGGAACTGCTCGAGGTCGGTCTGTGGGACGCCGAGCGTCTGGAGGCCGTCGAAGGTGAACGCGAGATTCATCCAGGTTGCCTTGACGGTGCCCTCCCGGCCCCGGTGCCGGCGCTTGGCGAGCTTGAAGAGCTCGTTGAACTCCGTCACCTCCTCGCTGGTGGCAACATCGTCGACGACTTCGGCGAGCCAGTCCCGGCCGCGTGCAGCGTCGGTCAGACGGAGGAACAGAAAGACCTGATGATCCTTGTTGAACCCTCCGAAGATGTTTCCCTGGATGTTGGCGAGATCGGTCTGAATTGCTGTCATTCCTGACATGCGGTGCCTCCGATAATCAATTTCACAGGGCAGCTGGTGGTTGTGCCCCTCGCGGCTGAGAGTGCTGGGGAGTCACCGGCCGAGCGCCCGCACATCAGTAACTCGGTTGCGTAGATGCGCAGCGGACGGTGGGTCACACGCGTGGGCCGTAGGAGCTCGTTGGCCGAACGCTCACTGGGAGTAGAGCGGCGCCGGCTGGCGCTGATACCAAGACCAGCTGTGGGGTTTGGGATGCAGCAGGACTTGCCTTTCCTGAACTCGTGACCCTGCCCGAGCGGAACCGTCGGTCCTGCTCCTCAGTAGGAACCGGTGCCGGCATGAGGGGGCGCCGTAGGGCCCTGGCGGGTACCGGCTCCCTCCGAGGCGGCGGCTTCGTCTGTGTCCAGGTGGACGTCCTCGCTGCCGGGGCAGCGGGTGGCACCCGACGAGGACCCTGTGGGGATGGCAGCCAGGCCACCCGCTGGGTGGGTGCATCCTCGAGCCAAGCCGCCCCGGATGAAGGACCAGACGGGCTCGCGCCGTCACTGCTCGCAGGCCTGGTTGATCATGGTCCCGCTCCCGATCGGAGCTCCGGGCAAAGGCAGCCGGTCACATCGACCTGGCCGCCACACGCCCGAGGGGTCACCGGTGGCCCTCGGACCCTTTCTGTCGGCGTACCGGACCAACGGAGGCCGGGCCGCGGCGACCCTGCCCCGAGGACGTTTCCGGCGGCACGGCGCATGACAGCCTGAGCCGCGTCGAGGCGCCCGTCGAGGTTGACGCAGACCTTGCCGCTAACCGGACGACGCGCTGGGGATCGGCGGCGCTGCGCGTCGGTGACCTGGTGAGCCCTGGGTCATCAGTCGGTCGCGGCTTAAACGAACGGCGGCGCCTTGAGCCCGGGTCCACCGCGGCTCCCCGTCGGACGCTCAGCGCCGGCCCAGTGGCGTCGCTGTGCCGCACACATAGGCATCGATCGGCCGAGCTGGATGACAGCTGTCGGTCCGGTTGCGCGGGACGTGCCCGGTGTGGGCCGCAGGTCCCCCGCCCGCCTGCGTATCTGCGACGTCGGTGCGGGCTCTGCCCTGTGTGCGCCTGACAGCGACAGCTGGCACGGCGCTGCACTTCGGTGACCGCGGTCGATTCGGTCGGCCGCTCCGGCTTGTCGGTATCGAGAACAGGAAGGGGGTGTCGTCATGAGGAACCTCTTGGGGACCGCGAAGCACGCGCGGTACGCGTTCGGCTCGCTCACGGCCGTGCTGTTCGCGGCGTGCGCCGGCCAGTCCTGACCCGGTCGGGTCGTCGGCCGGCTGGTCCGCCAG